>ERZ802822.564-NODE-564-length-25368-cov-38.404057_pt1 | contig 25368 bp, 23 predicted proteins | sample MGYA00345649_ERZ802822 | MGnify/ENA primary metagenome ERZ802822 (study PRJEB30503, sample SAMEA104212359) | marine metagenome | biome: Westerlies Biome; feature: [SRF] surface water layer (ENVO:00010504) within the epipelagic zone...; material: water...
AATCCACAGAGAATTACCCCAAGACCTAACAGCGTACTGCCTGCGATGACCTCGCCTAATACAGTGCCGATGAGCACTAGCGACAGAGGTGGTGCGAGGAATATGAGGCTACTGATACGAATCGGATTATTGGTGAGTCTGAGCGCATTCATCCACAGCACAAAAGCGAGGCCCATCTCACATAGTCCTATGTAGAGACCGCCGAGAATACCCTCTAAGCCAATGTTGGTGAGTCCGCCGTTAGCATTAGTGACCAGCCATAACATCGGCACAGCAGCAGTAAAGTTCAAGAACAGAGTCAGCTCTGGGTCAATGCTGTGCTCATCTACCGTTCGCGAGTTGATAACCCACGACAGGCCCCATAAGACCGTTGAAAACAGTGCTAGCGCAACGCCTTTTGGCGCATCAAACTGGAGAACACTCAGATTGGCGTCAGTGACAATAATCAGTATTCCGACGTAACTCAGAAGGGCGAGTCCAGCCTCGCCTTTCGAGGGCAGCGTTCGAGAAAAAAGCGATGCGATCAGCGGTAGCGTTAAGCCCCAGGTATAGTTAATCGCCATGGCATCTTGCGCCGGCAGAAGATCATAGGCTTGAAACAAAATCCAGTAATAGCAAGCCGGGTTTAACAACCCCAAAAGCAGGCAGCGTGTGATGAGTTTGCGTGGCAACGCACTGCACGATGTGATCGCGCCGCTGGCTAAGATTCTTGCGCCAAAAAACACCCACGATACGGTGACCGCGATGGTAATCAGCTCCATAGGCGTGCTGTGCTCGAGAGACCATTTGAAGGCGGTTGCCATTGTGCTCCACAAAGCCACAGCGGCGAGACCAAATAGAACTGCACGATTGTCCGATTCGTTTAAATGGGTTGTCATGGGTCTTTACACTGTATTCTCTGGGTTGCATTGACGTAGACTCAGCGATCGATAATCCGACGCGTTTGAGGAGCCAACGATGGGACACATTAGCGACAATGTCACGCTAGATAAACCCGCCTTCGTACACGAGTCTGCATGGCTGTATGGCAAAGTCTATATTGGTCCTGGTGCATCCATCTGGCCTAACGTTGTCACGCGTGCCGAGACATTTGAGATTCGGGTGGGCGCGCGAACTAACATCCAAGATTTTGTCATGATTCATGTCGGTGCGGCCTCATCGACCATCGTCGGTGAGGATTGCTCGATTACCCATCATGCAACCCTCCATGGGTGTACGATTGGCGATCGATGTCTCATTGGTATCAATGCCACGATTATGGACGGCGCGAAAATCGGTAACAACTGCATCGTCGCCGGTCACACCATAGTGACTGAGGGCAGCGAGTTTCCTGATAACACGATAATTGCTGGCGTACCGGGCAAGGCGGTAGCGACGCGGGACTGTGGTGACGCCAATCTGGTTAATGCGAGGTTTTACAGTGCCATGGCTGACACCTATGCGGCTGGCGGCGATCGCTTGTCACAAGAACAGGTGGATTCTGTACTCAGCACGGTGGGTCAGTAGAGTCAATAAATCAGGAGTCTGAGTCGTTCAGTACGCCTTCAAGCTGACTCATCGGACCACCGTCGAATACAAGTTCAAATCCAGCCGCTTTGAGCACTGTTTTTGCCTGTGCAGAGCGGCGGCCACTTCGGCAATAAACGACAACTTCCTCGTCGAGCTCGATCCCCTCACTTAAGAGCGAGTCGGGGAGGCCTTTCAGAGGGAGGTTAACCGCGCCCTCAATAGATCCGGTGGCAAATTCCTGTGGGCTGCGAACATCAATAATGATAGGTGACGAGATGTTGGACTGTATCGTCGCCAGATCATTCGCGGCAAACGCTGCCGCGCTAACCCCGATGACAAGAAGGCCGCTAAGCGTCGCCCAGAGGCCTACTAAGCTGCCTCGGATCCGCTGCTGTTTTGTTCGTCGTCTTCTAAGATCCATTCTTTTGCCGCTTCCAGTGCTTCGAGTCGAGTTTCATATTGCATATTAGCAGGCAAATGGTCTGCGACCCCTAATCCTTTGAGCACCTGTGCCACTCCGTCTCTGATACCACAGGCATAAAGGCGTTTGCCTGCATTGTGTGCATCAACCGCAATTGTTTCCACAGCACGTGCAGCTGACACATCGATAAAGGGTACTTGATGAAAGTCCAGCACAATGGCCCTGTGATCGTTGCGACCAATACGCTCGCGCACATGATGGCCAACATCGGCAGCGGCGCCAAAGCTCAGCGGCCCGCCAAAGTCAAAGAGAGTGAGGTGATCGTCGACAGTCTTAAATATGTCGGCTTCCGCTTCCGTGAGTTTTAGCTCGTCGTCATCACCCTCACCACTGAACGACTTTAGCTGCTCATCAGCGATCTGCTTGACGAAGGCGAGTGCGGCGATAACCACCCCGGCCATCACCGCCGTGATGAGGTCTACAAACACGGTGAGTCCCAACACCAGAGCCATCAGTAAGAGATCAAAGCGAGGACCTTGGTGCGCTCGCTTGAGGTAGGCAATGTCGATAATGTCATAACCCACCTTGACAAGGATGCCGGCGAGTACAGCGTGTGGAATCTTTGCTGCAAAAGGGGCTAGGACAAGAACCACGGCGAGCAGCAACAAACTGTGCAACATGCCGGAGATCTTGGTGCTACCGCCGGTACGGATATTGACCACTGTTCTCATCGTCGCGCCTGCGCCGGGAATGCCGCCAAAAAAGCCCGCGACGGTATTACCGATACCTTGCCCGATTAACTCACGATTGGAGTTGTGCCGGGTCCGGGTCATATTGTCCGCAACGAGCGACGTGAGCAGACTGTCTATCGCGCCCAATACCGCTAAGATGGCCGCGGCTTCAAAGATGATGATCGCCGTATCGGCCTCTATTGCCGGCACGATGAAGCTAGGTAGTCCTGTGGGGATGGCGCCTAAAATGGGCACGCCCTCGATAAAAAGACCAATGAGAGTGCCCGCGACCAGAGCGGCAAGAGGGGAGGGAATGACACGCCCCCAGGTTGCCGGCCAGCTGAATACCATGGCGAGCGTTAAAAGACCGATGAATAATGCGCCAAAGTGCGGATCCATCACGGCCGTCGGCACTTCCATTAGCGCAGGAATAGTGCCGCTACCCTGGGGTTCGTGACCAAAAAGTCGCGCTAGTTGCAGGGCGATGATGATGCAGCCGATGCCGCTCATAAAACCCGATACAACGGGGTAAGGCACCAACCGGATGTATTGGCCAAACCCGAGTACGCCAAACATGATTTGCATAAGGCCGGCCAAAATAACGGTCGCAAAGACGAGTGATGGGTCGCCGTTCAGCGAGGCAAAAACGCCCGCAAACACCACGACCATTGGTCCGGTCGGGCCCGTAATCTGAGACCCAGTGCCACCGAACAAGGCGGCAAAAAAGCCGACGATGATAGCGCCATAGACACCCGCGATAGGACCTGCGCCCGATGCCGCGCCAAAAGCGAGTGCCAATGGAAGCGCCACGACGCCGGCAGTTAAGCCGCCATAAAGATCGCCGCGGAGGTTGCTTGTATCAAAGAATTTCATATATCTGTGCTCGCAGTGAACATGTACTTAAAAGTTCGATTTAGGCGGAGATTGAAGTAAAGCTGTCTGATTCTGCATCGTAAGCAGTCACGTCACCGCTTCCTATGTGGTAGACCCAGCCATGCATATCGATATCGCCTGCGGCAAGGCGCGCCGCAACCGCGGGATGGCTGTTCAGATGCGACATCTGAAGGACGACATTTCGCTCTGTGGCAGCCAGTAAGTCTGGTTGTCCGTCACCCTGTTGTGCCTCCGCTGCTCTGACCGCCGCACGCGCGTGGTCAACCCAGTCTTGAACGCGCGGAATTGCGTCGAGGTTTTGGGGCGCCATGGCACCCTTGATAGCGCCGCAGTCGGTGTGACCGCACACCACGATGTGTTTCACACCTAATACGGCGGTCGCAAACTCGATGGAGGCCGTTGTGCCCTCCACACTGTTCCCGTGCGGCGGCACTATATTGCCTGCATTACGGCAAACAAATAAGTCACCGGGCATAGTTTGCGTAATCAACGCGGGATCGATTCGGGAGTCTGCGCAGGTAATAAACAGCACCTCGGGACTTTGGCCGGTGGCGAGTTTGTCAAATAATGCCTGATGCTCGGGGACAACTTCTGACTTGAATTTGGCAACGCCGTCGATCAATTTTTGCACGTAAAATCTCCTGCTTTGTTACGGTCAATGAAACTACGTGCGAACTCTATTGATTGGATGTGATAGTTGTTACTAATATATCAATTTGTTTTGATAGTAAAAACCTATCACCCTTGAGAGGCTAGACCATGCAACCAAAACTAAACGTCAGCTTGCGGCAGCTTGAATACTTTAAGGCCATTGCCGATGTCGGTAGCTTTCGTGGCGCAGCAGAACGAATTGGTGTTACTCAGCCTACGTTGACGGCGCAGATTGCCGCACTGGAAGACGCTTTGGGTATTAAGCTATTCGAACGCACGCGCTCGGGGGCTACGGCCACCGTTGCCGCGAGAGAGCTCATCCCGGTCTGTAACCGCATTCAGGAGGAGGTCCAGAGCTTCATGGATACGGCTCATGGCTTCACTGGCGGTGTTACCGGCACTTACCGAATAGGGGTTACGCCCACACTGGGACCCTATCTGTTGCCGCAGGTTTTGCCTGAGATTCACCAGCGCTTTCAGGAGCTCAGGTTGTTTGTGCGTGAGGGGGTGCCAGCGGAGTTAAACCGGGATTTAAGGGCAACAAAACACGACTTAATTCTATCCACGCAGCCTATTGCTGAGGCAGGATTAGAGGTCAGTCCGCTATTTAGAGAGCCTCTTAAGCTTGTGTTACCGCTCGATCACAGGCTGAGTCACAAGAGCGTTATCAATCGGATGGATTTGGTGGGCGAAGAGGTGCTGACGCTTGATGAACACCATCTTTATCATCGGCAAGTGACAGAACTGTGCCAAACGCTGGGAGCAAACACGCGTCGTGATTTTGAGGGGACCTCACTGGATACACTCAGGCAGATGGTGGTCATGGGCATGGGCATCACCTTTTTGCCGTCACTGTATGTGGCGTCAGAGATTCGCGAATCAGATCCGTTTCGCGTGACAGATGTGTTTGGTGTCAATATGTATCGAGATCACGCCCTTGCCTGGCGGAGCCGATCGCCGGCTCGTCCCTTGTTTCGACGTCTTGCGCAGACAGTTCGGGAATTGGTTTCTAACATCCCATCTGCCGAACTTCGGCTGCTGTATTAATGATCAGCGAAGTTTGCGTTATCAAGTACTCCGATGGCTTATGTTTAGGCAGGCTGGGTTTTTAGTGACGTTGGACATCTGTGGGTGTCGTAGGGCGCTGTTACTAATGCACCGACTCAGCTAAGGTTGTGATCAGAGTGGTGAAGCGCATGTGAGCATGTGAGCATGTGAGTAAGGTGCGCCGATCATTGTGCAAAGGGTATTTATCGGAGTCGCTGGTTTATGAGTTACGAATCCACAACAACGTTTGTCAATGTAACCTGCGAGGCGAGCTGCCTCACAGTTGAATTTAATCGCCCCGACGCGCTCAACGCGTTTCGACCTGAGATGCTATCCGAGGCCGCGCGCCTGATAGAGCAAGCAGGCATCGACGAAAAGGTGAGTGTCATTGTCCTGCGTGGCGCTGGAAGAGCGTTTTCAGCCGGCGTTGATCTCAAAGTGTTGCAGGGCATTGCGCCGCAGGGTGGCATTATCGGTGACGTCTTTGATGAGCCGGCGGCACGCTTGGCCAGCGCTATTCGCCAGTCTAATGTACCGGTCATCGCCCGTGCCGTTGGCGCTTGTTTCACTGGCGCGCTTGAAATTGCCCTGCACTGCGACTTTATCTATACAACCGATACAACTAAGTTTGGCGATACGCACACTAAGTTTGGCCTTCGCCCAACCTGGGGAATGTCGCAAACGCTCTCGCGGGCTGTAGGTCAGCGCAGAGCGAGAGAGCTGTCGTTTACGGCAACTATCTTTACCGGCGCGCAGGCCGCCCAGTGGGGTGTTGCCAATGCCAGTTTTGATACCCCGGAAGCCTTAGATGAAGCGCTCGCGATAACGTGCCAGCGGATAGCGAGCAACAGTTCTGAGGCCGTAGCGGCGATGAAAGATTTGTATCGTCTGGCAGAAAATGAGGACGGTATCACCGCGTCACTCAACAACGAATTAGCGTCCACGTACGAGATATCGGATACGGCGCAAAAGCTGTCACATTTTTAGGTCAGTACTGCGCCTAACACCTTAGAGTAGGTAATTTCAATTCGCGTATTGCACGCCGACAAATTTGGCTATAAATTCGCGCATTGTTCGGGTGGAGTGCGCTATGAACGCCGCCAAAAAACTACTGAATTCGCTCTACTTCGAAGTCATTCCGATGAAAGGCTTTGAGGAAAAATTGGACGTACTCAAAGCGGGTGATCGCGTAGGTATTACCTGCTCTCCAAAGCAAGGGCTGCAAGTCACCCTGGATACCGTCTCAAAGCTAACCGGGCGTGGCTTTTCCTTGACGCCGCACATCGCGGCCAGACAAGTAAAGAGCCAGCAGCACCTGCGCGATATTGTGGCGCAGCTGACAGACAGTGGCATTACGTCGATCTTTGTTCCTGGGGGTGATCTCGATCAGCCCATGGGCGACTACAATAGCTCGGCAGCTGTACTGAATGACCTCAGCGAGATGGATCACCCGTTTACCCGCATTGGTGTGGCGTCCTATCCAGAGGGGCATCCGGCCATCCCAGACGATATTCTATTTGACGCGTTGGCAGCGAAGCAGGGCATCGCGACGCACATGGTGACTCAGATGTGCTTTGACATGCCGGTGCTACTTAAATGGCTTTCTAATATGCGGGACAGGGACATTAAGACTCCCGTTTGGATCGGTCTCCCGGGCGTTATGGATCGCATGCGTTTGTTCAAAACATCGTTGCGAATTGGCGTTGGGCAATCCGCAAAGTATGCACGCAAGCAAAAGGGGCTTGCGGGCATGCTATTGCGCAGTGCCACTTACAAGCCTGATTCACTTTTCAAAGAGCTCAAACCGGCGATGGATGATGAGCGTATGGCTATCGAAGGTCTATACATGTTCACGTTCAATCAAATAGATAACACTGTTCAGTGGTCTCAAGAACAACTCAAACGCCTGGGCTAGCCCGCCCACCGGAGACTTTTCCAATGACAAACGATACCCCCTTAGCGATCGCCATCGGGCCCCGTGTGCGCCGGTCCGCTTTTTTTGACGCTACCATTGAGGCCGGCGTTAAGTCGTTCACCATTTATAACCACATGTATTTGCCTGTTCATTTTGGCGACCCTCTGGCTGAATACTGGAGTATGGTCAATGGCGTCGTGTTGGCGGATCACGCGGTGCAGCGGCAGGTGGAAATCAAGGGGCCAGACGCGCTGGCACTGACGCAACTTTTGACGCCCAGAGACATCTCGAGCTGCCCTGTGGGCCGAGGTCGCTATGTCGTTTTTTGCAATGATCAGGGCGGCATCATCAACGACGCTGTTTTATTTCGAATGGCTGAGGACTGTTTTTGGTTATCGCCGGGTGATGGCGACGTCATCTTGTGGGCGACAGGTCTCGCACTTGGAAAGGGCTACGATGTTGAAGTGAGCGAGCCCGATGTGTCGCCATTACAACTGCAGGGTCCGGTCTCGCCCCATGTTGCAAAAAAGCTGTTTGGCGAGATTGCACTCACCTTAGGTTATTACCAATGTGTTGAGCTCGAGCTGAACGATATTCCTGTTGTTCTTACTCGGACCGGCTGGAGTGGGGAGCTGGGCTATGAGATTTACCTTCTAGACCAAACGCGTGGCGCAGAGCTCTGGGGCCTCATTATGGAGGCTGGAAAAGAGTACGGGATACTGCCGGCTTGCCCATCGCTAATGCGCAGTGTTGAGGGCGGAATCTTATCGCATGGCTCAGACATTACGCCCTGTGATACGCCCTTCACCATTGGTCTTGAGCGACTCATGGATCTCGATAAACCGTCAGAGTTTATTGGCCGTGATGCGCTTAAGCGAATTGCACGAGAAGGGACGCCGCGCAAGTTAGTCGGTGCCAATTTTGCAGGCGAGGCCATTGGAGGGAACGATAAGTTTTGGGATGTTTACTCTAACGGCAACGTCGTTGGGCACATCACGCGCTGCTGCTACTCGCCACGCTTAGAACACAACATCGCGTTGGTAAATGTACCGACCGAGCTGTCTGAGCCCGGTACCAAAGTGCAGCTGGATATTCGCGGCGAGCGAGTCGACGCGGAAATTGTGGCGCTTCCTTGGTTTGAGTCTCAAAAGAAGATTCCAGACACTATTTGAGTGCTGTTTTTGCTTGGCTCGATGCAGTCAAAGTGGCAGTCTTGACACGTCATTTGCTCAGGGTGCTTTGGTGCAGTCCTAACTGAATGCATGCACTAAATCCTCGATCAAGCTTGATGAAATTTAACATTGGGGTATGGCGCCGTTTGCTGTTCATTGCGACATTGAAGAGCGAGTCGTCTTTAACGTAGGTCTTGCGACTATGTCGGTTTCCAATGGCGTGATTTAACTGTTTGGTTTGGGAGTGTTTTCATGAAAAGTAGAGCCGCAATAGCGTTCAAGGCGGGGGCCCCACTCGAGATTGCCGAGGTGGATGTTCAGGGCCCGCGCGCAGGCGAGGTCATGGTTGAGATCAAAGCCACGGGGGTATGCCATACAGACGCCTTTACACTCTCAGGTGACGATCCGGAGGGCGCATTCCCTGCTATTTTGGGTCACGAAGGCGCCGGTATTGTTGTCGAAATTGGCGAAGGGGTGAAGTCAGTCAAGCCTGGTGATCACGTGATTCCGCTGTACACCCCAGAGTGTCGGGAGTGTAATTTTTGTTTGCACCCGAAAACGAATCTATGCCAAGCAATCCGAGAAACTCAAGGTCAGGGTCTGATGCCAGACCAGACAAGTCGCTTTACCTTAGATGGGGAGCCGATCCTTCATTACATGGGTTGCTCAACATTTTCGAATTTTACCGTTCTCCCTGAAATTGCTGTGGCAAAGGTTCGCGAGGATGCGCCGTTTGACAAGATTTGTTACATCGGTTGCGGCGTTACCACAGGTATTGGCGCCGTTGCGTTCACAATGAAAGTCGAGGCGGGCTCAACTGTCGCGGTCTTTGGCTTGGGTGGGATCGGTTTGAACGTGATTCAAGGCGCCCGAATGGTCGGAGCGACGCGAATTATCGGTATCGACTTGAATCCAGCAAAAGCTGATCTCGCGCGCCAATTTGGCATGACCGATTTTGTTAACCCCAGTGAAGTTGATAACGTGGTTGATCATCTTGTTCAAATGACAGGTGGCGGTGTTGATTACAGTTTTGAATGCATTGGCAATGTCAATTTGATGCGACAAGCGCTGGAGTGTTGTCACAAGGGATGGGGACAAAGCTGTGTCATTGGCGTCGCTGGCGCAGGTCAAGAAATAGCGACACGGCCCTTTCAGCTGGTGACGGGACGTTCATGGCGCGGCTCTGCGTTTGGTGGCGCTCGCGGACGAACTGACGTTCCGAAAATCGTTGACTGGTATATGGAAGGTAAGATCAATATCGATGAGATGATTACTCACACCATGCCTTTGAGCCAGATAAACGACGCGTTTGATTTAATGCATGCGGGCAAAAGTATACGTTCGGTGGTCACGTACTGATGTCGATAGAGTTGCTGTCTTCGGTTAGATGCTTTGCTGGCGAACAACGCCGATACCAGATTGATTCAGAGGCGCTGTCGGGAAAGACGATCTTTTCTTTGTTTTTACCGGAGGCTTCGACCGCGACCTCTGTTCCCGTACTTCTTTACCTGTCGGGCCTTACCTGTACTGATGAAAATGCAGTCACCAAGGCTGGTGCGCAACGTGTAGCCAGCGCGCTTGGTATTGCAGTTGTTTTCCCCGATACCAGTCCCAGAGGCGAGGATGTCGCGGACGATCCAGCCGGTGCCTACGATTTGGGTTTAGGGGCGGGTTTTTATCTGAATGCAACGCAGGCGCCTTGGTCGCAGCACTATCGGATGGAGACCTTTGTGGTAGAGGAGCTGCTAACAGTTTTGTCTCAAATTGGAGCAGTCGATACGACCAGAGTTGGCGTATGTGGCCATTCAATGGGTGGCCATGGTGCCTTGACGCTGGCCTTGAAATACCCGGGTAAGTTCACGTCTGTCAGTGCTTTTTCACCGATTTGCGCGCCAGCGAGCTGTCCTTGGGGGCAAAAAGCGTTTAATGCTTATCTGGGTCCTGACAATGATGAATGGAAACAGCACGATGCGAGTGAGCTGATCCGAGCTGGTGCAAAGCCGTTTCCACTATTGATTGACCAGGGGTCGGCTGATCCCTTCCTCGCTGAGCAGCTCAGACCAGAGGTATTACTCAGTGCCTGCGAAGATCGGGATTTCTCGGTGACCTATCGGGAGCACCAGGGGTTTGACCACAGCTACTTTTTTATCGCCTCATTTATTGAGGATCATCTCAGATTCCACGCGACACACCTGACTTCGTCTTGACAGCACACTCTGAGATCAGTCGACAGCGCAGCAGCAATAGCGCCCTGGTCGCATCCATCAAATCGCCAGAAAAAGATCCAAACCACTGAGCACCAACACCAAGCGCAGTATCAATTTTGAGCGCTTATCGAGCGCGTCAAATTGTTTCTTGAGTTCCGCGAGTTCCTCTTTGGCTGTATCGCCCGCCTCGGTGATTTTTTCTCGGCTTGCGGCAATTGCACCCGCCGCCACGACGCCCGCTGACGAGACGCCCATGGCACGCAGCAGTCGGCGTCTGCTGAGTAAGGAGGTGTCAGGCGTATCGTTGCTATCGGCGGTCATAATTTGTGCCTAGGTGTGTCTTTGTGGTCATAGTCTGCTTGGCGGGTGTCAGTTTAGACCCCACCATCAGCCCCTGTTGAATACGGGTTTGCGTTTTTCCATAAACGCCATCATACCCTCTTGCGAATCGGGCGTCCCCAAGGTGTTTTTCACGGCTTGCTTCTCATCCTCGAGTGATTCAGCAAGCGTTTTTGACTCAAAGCCAACAATCGTCTCGAGCACGCCTTGAACCGCGAGCCTTGGTTGTGCTGCTAATTCTTCTCCGAGTGCTTGCGCTCGCGCCTTGAGTTCTGTGATAGGGACGAGCTCGGTGACAAGTCCAATCCGCAGGGCCTCTTCGCCATCAATTTTTCGCGCACGAAGAATCATATCGAGTGCATGCTGACGTCCGACGACACGCGGTAGCCTCGCGGATCCGCCCCAGGCCGGTACGCTACCCAGGTCCATTTCTGGCAGGCCGATTTTTGCGCCTTCGCTTGCTGCAATTCGAAAGTGACAGGCCAGTGGAAGCTCAAGCCCCGCGCCCAGACAAAAACCGAAAAAAGTGGCGATAGACGGTTTCCCACCATGCTCGATCATATCCAGGACCCGGTGTCGCTGGTCAAAGAACGCTTCGGGACTGCCGGCACGCTTGATGCCCTCGGGAATTTGCCGAAGATTCATACCGGCTGAAAAATTAGCAAGACCCTCAGCGGTAAACACGATTGCTCGGATACTGTCATCCGCGAGCACCTCGGGTAGCTGCTGTTCCAGCCGATCGATGTAGTCAACGGGCATGAGATTGTAGGGCTCGTCGTTCACGCTGAACGTCGCAACATGGTTGGTTACCGAATATATATACGGCTCTTTCATGGCCTTTATCCTCGTCTTGATCACGTTTGGATTGTTCAAGTGTGATGGCTAGTCAACCTGCCACCCAGCGAGTGATTTGTACATAACGTAGGCATCAACGTAGCCGCGCTCTGGGTGATTGAAGGCTGCTGGCAGCGTGCCCGCGATATCAAATCCCAGTGTTTGCCACAGCGCGACTGCCGGCTCGTTGCTCGACGCCACGAAGTTAAACTGCATGGCCAGAAAACCGAGTTTTACAGCAACGATTTGAGAGTGCTCACACATACTGCGTGCCACACCTAAGCCTCTGGCGTGCGATGCCACCATATAGCCGCAATTACAGACATGATTGCCCGGGCCGCTCTGGTTTTCTTTTATGTAATACGTGCCGACGATCTGTCCCTCACGTTCGAAGACGTAGGTGCGCACTGGCAACGTCATCCAGAGGTGCTCAGCTTCAGCGGTGTTGATATCGGTCGGATAGGCGTAGGTATCGCCCGCTTTCGCAATCTCCCGAAAGATAGGCCAGATGTTTGGCCAGTCAGCAGCGGCAGCCTCGCGAATCATGATTTAGAAGATCGTATATATGAAGGGTGCCAACGCAGATCCCTGCGTCATTACGACCAACACACCGAGTATGAGCATGATTCCTATAATGGGCGCCATCCATAACTTCTTGCGCTCACGCATAAAGCCCCAGAGATCTTTTAGTAGATCAAACATTAATACGGTCTCTCAAAGTGATCACGGGGACGAGCTACACTCGCCACGCGGTAACTGTCTTGCGAATGATCTGTGGCCTTGTGCGACAGCGCATCACGGCCCATGACGCTCATCAACGCGCCAATGGGAACAAACACGCCATAGTAAAGCGCAAACATGATGATACGGGTATTGATGTAACCGGCGATTAGACCAAAACGCATCCAAATCCGATAAAACGGTTGCAGCGCAGAAGGTGCGGTCAATGAAATAATGCACAGTAGTGAAGCTATTATCCAGGGCCATCGCGGGAAGCTATGGTTAAAAAACCATGGCAGCAAGACGCCGAAGAGCGCGACAAGGATAGCCCCAAAAAGAAGGCCAAACTGACGGAGTTCGCTGGCCGTCACGGGCGGTGCGATGGGCGTTTTAACTTTGTGCGTCTTTGTCATATTGATCAGTCTAACTGGAATTCTTCCTTCCATGCGTCATCGTGGTCCCAGACGGGTTGCTGCTCTTTTACCAAGAGTGCGTTTTCCAGTACCAAGACGTCCATTTCGGTCCTCATGAAGCAGCGGTAAGCGTCTTCGGGTGTGCAGACAATCGGCTCACCGCGAACGTTAAATGAGGTATTGATAAGGATGGGACAGTTCGTAATGTCCTCAAATGCGCAGAGGAGATCGTAGAAACGTGGATTAGTGTCAGCATGGACTGTCTGCAATCGTGCCGAGAAATCGACATGCGTGATGGCAGGAATCTTGGAGCGACACACATTGAGTTTCTCAAGACCGAACAGGGCCTCTTGCTCGTCTGACATGGTGTCACAATGTTCTTCTCGCACGGTGGCCACCTTGAGCATGTAGGGGCTATCAGACGTTGTGTTGAACCAGTCTGATACCGCTTCGGCTTTAATGGCCGGTGCAAAGGGTCTGAATGATTCTCGGTTTTTAATTTTAAGATTCATCGCAGATTGCATGATCGGGGAGCGCGCATCGCCAATAATCGAGCGGGCACCCAAAGCGCGTGGACCAAACTCCATCCGGCCACTAAACCAACCAACAACGTTACCCAGAGCGAGGGCTTGTGCGACCTCGGGTAATAAGTCGGCGTCATTCAGCCGTTGAAACGGTGCATCTACGCTAGCCAAGTAGTGTTCGACCTCAACTTGGTTGAATGATTTACCGAGATAAGCGCCTTTCATGATGTCTGCGGCGTTCTGGGCATTCCGCGGTTTGTCCAGATACTCATGCCAGGTCGCGAGCGCCGCACCCAATGCGCCACCTGCATCACCAGCAGCCGGTTGTATCCAGATGCTCTTGAAGGGCCCCTCGCGCTCCAGCCGGCCGTTGGCAACACAATTGAGCGCGACACCGCCGGCGAGGCACAGATGATCTACATCGAGTTCCGCGTAAATCGTCGCAGCAAGTTTTAGGACAATCTCTTCTGTAACCACCTGAATGGACGCGGCGATATCCATTTCGCGCTGAGTTAGTTCGGCTTCAGGCTGTCGGGGCGCACCGCCAAAAAGCGTATCAAATCTACGATTTGTCATGGTAAGCCCGGTGGCATAATTGAAATACCGCATATTTAAGCGAAAAGTGCCGTCGGGTTTGATGTCGATCAGGTGTGTCTTGATGAGTTCGACAAAGCGAGGCTCGCCGTAGGGTGCAAGCCCCATAAGCTTGTATTCGCCCGAGTTGACTCTAAAACCGGTGTAGTAGGTAAACGCGGAATACAACAAACCCAAAGAGTGGGGAAATTGAATTTCCCACTGAGGGGCTAGGGTATTTCCATCTCCCAGCCAGACCGAACTCGTGGCCCACTCACCCACGCCGTCGAGGCAAAGTACCGCCGCTCTGCGGTATGGGCTGGCAAAAAAAGCCGAGGCGGCGTGTGAGCCGTGGTGTTCATGGAACAACAGTGGCGGGAGTTGTTCCTGACCAAGCCCAGACAAGCTGGATAGTTCACGTTTCAACGTAACTTTCAAAAAAAGCTTTTCTTTCAGCCAGACTGGAATGGCGAGCACAAACGAGCGAAATCCGCGAGGCGCAAAAGCAAGATAGGTTTCTAACAAGCGTTCAAATTTCACCAACGGTTTGTCGTAAAAGGTGATGTAGTGAATGTCCTCGAGTTTCAGACCGGCCTCGTCGAGACAGTATTGAATGGCGTTTTTGGGAAATGCCGCATCGTGTTTCTTTCGAGTAAAGCGTTCTTCTTGCGCAGCAGCTACGATGTCGCCATCGACTAGCAGCGTGGCTGCACTGTCGTGATAGTAGGCGGAGAGGCCAAGCACGTTGATTGATCCGGTCATTGCAGGTTAACTACCGCCGCTCTTGGTTAAATTAAGTGCGTTTATTACGATGTGGCGCACCTCTAAAGGATAGTGTCTAGTGCAGAACACGCGAAATCTACTGTTTACGATCATAACGGTTGTGGTGATACCACTGCTATTTTTTGTAGTGCTTGAGTTCGCATTGCGAGTCGCGGGTGTCGGAACGAGTTACAGCTACTTTACGTCCATCGAGATAGACGACGAGCCGTATTACCAAGAAAATCCAGATTTTGCCGATCAGTTTTATCCGCCCTCGTTGAATGTGGGGCCGTTGCAAAACACGTTTGCGCAAGCGCCATCAGATGATCGAGTCCGCGTCTTTGTGCTGGGAGGCTCAGCTGCAATGGGCTTCCCCCACAAAAATCATGGCGTGGATCGATTGCTTGCGACGCAGCTTCGCGCACTTTTTCCCGAGAGAGAGGTTGAAGTGATCAATACCGCTATGACCTCGGTGAACTCCCATGTAGTGCAGCAGGTGGCCGCTACATTGCCCCCCAATTCAGCTGATGTGGCCGTTGTCTTAATGGGTAACAACGAGGTTGTGGGACCATACGGGCCCGGGACGTTTAACCAAAATTTCTTGTCAAGTTTATCAGCGATTCGGGGTCTTCAGGCGCTGAAACGAACTCGCTTGTGGCAGCTACTCGACAGTTCGCTTACTGACGTTCGGGCGTCGGACGCAAAAGCCGACCTCGAGTGGCAAGGTATGCAAATGTTCGTTGACAACGGGGTTGCTGAGAATGATCCACGGATGGCGTTTGTGTACGAGCACTACGAGCAAAATCTCAGGGATATCATCGCTACGCTTAATGCGAAAGGCATGCACGTCGTGTTATCGACGGTACCCGTTAATCTTCGTCAGTCGGCGCCTTTTTTATCGATCAATGCTGAGGATTTATCCGAGAGTGACGAAGATCGATTGGGCGGGTTACGCGAGCGAGCAGCTAATGAAGCCAACAGAAATCGCTGGCGAGAGGCACAGGAACTGTTAGAGCAGGCACTGCTCATTGACCCAGGATATGCGGATACTCATTTTCAATTAGCTACCAGCTTAGAGCGCCAAGGTGATTACGCGCGAGCGAGGCGCCATTTTGAGCGCGCCCTTGACCTCGATGGCTTACGATTCCGCGCTGACACGAAGATTAATACGATCATTGAACGTGTGGCGCGAGATTACGATGAAGCAGATCTGAGTTTTGTTCATGGACTGAAAGCTTTTGACAGAGCGAGTGCGCCTTATGCTCCGGGTTGGGATTTATTGGTGGAGCACGTTCATTACGATTTTGATGGTAATGCGATTCTAGCTCGTAGTTTCGCGCGAGCAATTGCTGAACACCTTCTGCCGAAAGAGGCGCCGACAAAGGCGCCAACGTTGTTAAGCAGTCAGGAGGTAGCGGCCCGAATCGGTTTTCCAAATCACGAAACCATAGAAAATATAAAGAATCTGCAAGGCATGGCAGCGCAACCACCGTTTCCCGGGCAGAGTAACTATCAGGACTACCTCGACTTTTTAGCCTCTCGTCTGGCAAGCGTGACGGCCGAGGTGGGTGCACCAGAGGATGCCGTCAGACGCCGTCAGCAGGTCTTGATTGAGGGTACTGCCGATTGGAAACTGCATTTCGAAATGGCGGCACTAGCACGTCATCTTAAGAACAAGCAGGCGCAGTACTATCACCTTGACCAATTATTTGACCTTTACCCGCACAACCGCGAGAGCTACATCAATTTGGCTACTTTGCTAAGCCAAGATGGACGCTGGAGTGAGGTGATTCCGCTTTTAGAGCGCTCACTGAAATACACCCGCGGACGCGACGAGCCCACCGTTGAAGCCATTGGATGGCTGGGTACTGCCAATTTGAGAGTTGGAAACAGCAAGGAAGCGACTGAATTACTGCTGTCGATACCCAAAGAATACCCAGACCAGATCGGGATGAGCCTTCGTGCCTATGGCAACCTCATCAAGCACAGCGTCGACACGGGCAATACTGAGGCGACTAAGCAGTATCTTTCGGAGGTACAACGTTACGCCGACGATATGATCGCATCGGGTAATAGCGCTCGCTATCCGAGATTAAATAGCCGAATGGCGCAGCTCATGACCATGGGCGGGAACAAGGCAGCTGCAACGACTTGGCGGCAGAGACCATAGTTGATTCGAATCACCGACTCGTTTGAGCGGTTTTTGCCTAAACGCGCATACTTATGTTAAATCAGGTGTCAGGATATTTGGAGACATCACTATGACTGCAGCACTAATAGAGAAAAACTGTGAGCACGGTGTACTCTGGCTGACGCTTAATAATGAGCTACAGCGCAACCCACTCTCGAGTGAGATGCTCGCAGAAATCACGTCGGCACTAGCGTCTGGCTACGATGATCCTGATGTGCGCTGTGTTGTCATCGCTGCTCGCGGGCCTGTTTTCTCAGCGGGTCATGACTTATCTGAAATGGCCAGGGGTGCTGGCGAGACACAGGAGGACTGGCGCGCTCGCGTTATGTCGATTCTCGAGTCCTGCGCAGCGATGATGCAGCGCATTGTTCACGGCCCTAAAGCCGTGATTGCCTGTGTTCAAGGTACGGCTACTGCCGCTGGCTGTCAGTTGGTTTCGGCCTGCGACCTCGCCATCGCATCGAGTGACGCCAAATTTTGTACGCCGGGCGTCAATTTGGGCGCGTTTTGCACCACGCCACTGGTGGGTATTGGCCGAAATTTGTCACGAAAACATGCGCTGGAAATGGCTCTCACTGGTGAGTTCTTTGATGCTCGTGACGCCGAACGATTTGGCCTCATTAATCGCCATGTCCCCGCTGGCGATGTGCTGGTAGAGACCCGTACGTTGGCGGAGCGTATCGCATCGCGCTCGCCGCAAAGCATTCGTGATGGCAAGACTGCGTTTTACACACAGATAGAAATGCCATTGAACGACGCATTCGAACATGCCAATCGGGTGATGGTCGAGGCGATGACCTCGGAAGAATCGCGTCTTGGGGTGGAGGCATTTTTTGACAAACGCGCGCCTGACTGGCGTTAAAAACATGCTGATCGAGACCGATAAGGGTCTGGCAGCATTGCTAACCCGAGTGCGACATATCGCGTTGGTGGGAGCGAGTCAAAAGCCGGAGCGCCCGAGTTACCAAGTGATGCAATTTCTCTTGGCGGAGGGTTACCGCGTCACGCCGGTCAATCCTACGCTGGCGGGCCAACGGCTTCAGGGGCAGCTGGTGATGGGCGGACTCGCGGACATAGACGCAGCGGTTGACATGGTTGACGTGTTTCGCGAGGGCCGAGCGTTGCCGGGTATCGTTGAGGAGGCTGTTTCTTTGGGCGTGTCTGCGCTTTGGACTCAGCTTGAGGTAAGGCACTCCGAGGCTGAATTGAATGCGCTTGCACAGGGGTTAGATCTGGTGGTTGATAAATGCCCTCAGCAAGAATTGCCTCGACTTAGGGCGCTTGGCTTGATGTAAGCCAAGCACGAGCTAAAAGCACCGCTACGTAACGTGACCCTGTCGCCGCTTTGCCATGCCCTAATCCGTCAGCGGCACACCTACAGGCGATTACCTTTGGTTTCCTCCAGTTGTGACAGCGACAGGAGGGTTAAGACAGCGGCGATAGCAATGTAGACCGAGACGTAAAAAATGCCAAAGCTATCCCACAAGAGAACCGCAATTGTGGGTGCCAGCGCTCCGCCAATAATGGCGCCTATCTGGTAGCCCAGTGAGGCACCTGAATAGCGGACCTCTGTGGTGAATAGCTCTGTGAAGTACGCCGCCTGAGGCCCGTATTGCATGCCAAGGAATACCAGTCCCATGGTGATCGCCAAGCAAATCAGCACGGTATCGCCTGTATCGATCAGCGGAAACAAGGCAAACCCCCACAGACCGGTCAATATCGCGCCCCAGCGGTAAACGTGTTTGCGCCCCAATCGATCGGATAGTCCGGAGAAATAGAACTGTGTTGGCACCATAATAGCCGCGGCAATTAAGACCGCGGTGAGCATGAGATTCTTAGACAGCATTAAAGAAGGCGATTGCATCCCGTAAGAGATGACAAACGCAATCAAAATATAAAACGTGACTTGAACCGACAGAAAAGCACCCGCAGCCAGCATGATGCGTTTTGGGTACTTTCGAATAGCCTCAATGACGGGCGAGCGCTCAACGACGGCTGCAGGCTTATCTGCAGCTTTTTGTGCCTCGCTCAAAGATTTAAAGGCGTCGGTATCCTCGATCTTGAGTTGAATGTACATCGAGATGCCGATCAGGACGATGCTGGCAATAAAGGGAAGTCGCCAACCCCATTCCATGAAAGCCTCATCGCTCATCGACGTGCTCACACCAATAAAGGCAAGGTTAGCTAAAACCACCCCAATCGGCGCTCCCGCTTGCGCATAGGCGCCGTACCATCCCCGACGCTCAGCTGGCGCACTCTCTGTTACCAGCAGCATTGCACCACCCCATTGTCCGCCAATGGCGAGGCCTTGAATAAATCGTAAAGCAACGAGTAGTAGCGGAGCCGCGATACCGATAGAGGCATAGGTTGGTAAAAAGCCAATGAGGGTTGTTGTGACGCCCATCATCATGAGCGCTACAACCAATGTACGTTTACGACCGATGCGGTCGCCAAAGTGGCCAAAAACGATGCCACCGAGAGGCCGCGCTAAAAAGCCCACGGCGAGCGAACTGAAGCTGATTAACAGCGCTGTTGTTGGGTCTTCCTGCGGGAAAAATGCTTGAGGAAAAATGACAGCTGCTGCGGTGGCGTAGAGAAAAAAGTCGTACCACTCTATGCTCGTTCCCGCTAGAGAGGTCATGGCGACCCGTCGCATATTTTTTTGTTGGTCTTGCCCAGTAACGTTGCTCATTGTCATATCTCTTATTCGTTGTCGTGCGCGCTGCTTGGCCGGAACGAGTCCACCGGCTGTAACAAAGGCGATCATCTGTATTCATCTAATAGTGAGATTAACCATGGGTCAAGATCATGAGTATCGAGCGAAGCATTCTGCTGACGGACTCAATCTGTGCAATCATTGCGCGCGACGCCAACATTTTGAGTGAAAAGAATCGTATGACTTCAGCTACCACCTCTGAGTTTTTCGACAAGACGAGTACCCTGCCGCAGCAAAAAAGCTTTGTTAACGGTGCCTATGCGGAGTCCAGATCAGGCGAGATATTTCAGACCGTGCATCCCGGCACCGGGCACGTCATTTGCGATGTTCAGATTGCAGATCAATCCGTGGTCGATGCCGCTGTCTCTGCCGCCGCTAACGCGTTTACCAGCTGGTCGGCAACTCCCGCTGCAGAAAGAGGACAGATTCTTCGCCGTGCGGCCGTGCTGCTGCGTGAGCGCAATCAAGAGCTCGCCGAGCTCGAGACGCTTGATACGGGCAAGGCCATTCAGGAAACCAGTGTCATTGACGTGGCGAGTGGCGTTGAGGTGCTGGAGTACTATGCAGGAGTAGCTCAGAGCCTGCAGGGATCTCACATTGATCTGCCACCCGAAGCCTTCGCCATCATGCGTCGCGAGCCCCTCGGCGTCTGCGCCGCGATTGGCGCCTGGAATTACCCGATTCAGATCGCACTGTGGAAATCGGCCCCGGCATTGGCATGCGGCAATACGATGGTCTTTAAGCCCTCTGAAATTACGCCGTTAACAGCGCTCAAACTGGCGGAAATTTATAAAGAGGCAGGGTTACCTGACGGTGTCTTTAATGTTGTTTTGGGCGCTGGTGCCACCGGCAGTGCGCTGGTGGCGCATCCCAATGTTGCCAAGGTTTCCCTGACTGGGTCTGTGGCGACGGGGAAGCGTGTTGCAGCAATGGCCGCGGATACGCTGAAAAAGGTCACCTTAGAGCTGGGCGGGAAATCGCCGATCATCATTTTTGACGACTGCGACAAAGAAAGCGCTATTAATGCGGCGTTGGCGGCAAATTTTTACTCGACCGGGCAGGTTTGCTCAAACGGTACACGGGTATTTGTTCATGACAGGATGTTCGATGCCTTTGTTGATGAGGTGGTAGACAGGTCAAAGGCCATTGTTATCGGAGACCCCTTTCACCCAGACACGCAAATGGGCCCGCTAGTTTCGGCACAGCAATTGGACAAAGTGATGGGCTATTTGTCCGAGGCTCGAACGTCTTCTAATGTGACTCTGTTATGCGGCGGTGATGTCAGCAGCGGTGACGACAAAGAGGGTGGCTATTTTATTACACCGGCAGTGGTCGTTGCCGAGACTGATGACCACCCCATTGTGACGGAAGAAGTCTTCGGGCCCGTCATGACTGTGTTGAAGTTTAGCGATGAGGATGACGTTCTTACTCGGGCAAATAACACGCGTCTGGGTTTAGCTGCAGCAGTCTTTAGTGAGAACTTCTCGCGGGCTCACAGAGTCGCCAACGCCCTCAAAGCGGGTATTGTCTGGATTAACGATTACAACATCACACCGGCTGAGATCCCGTTTGGCGGCTATAACGAATCGGGTATTGGCCGGGAGAATGGACTTCAAACCATCGAGCATTTCACTCAGTTAAAAACGATCTATGCCAATCTAGGCAAAGTCGACAGAACATTTTGACGTACTAGACGATGACTGAGGCTGCAACAAAGTCGGTATCAAACTCGCATAAGACTTCTTACGATTACATTATTGTCGGTGGTGGCTCTGCCGGCTGCGTACTGGCTAACCGTTTGTCGGAGGACGCCCACTCGCAGGTGCTCTTGCTAGAGGCGGGTGGCAACGGCCGAAGCCTCTTTGTTGATATGCCCACGGCATTTGCTATTCCCATGGCCTCTAAAGTGTTTAATTGGGGTTACTACAGTGAGCCCGAATCGTCTTTGGACGGACGCGCAATGGATGCAGCAAGAGGTCGGGGTTTAGGCGGATCATCGGCTATCAACGGCATGGTCTATGTACGCGGCCACGCACGCGACTTCGATGAATGGGAGTCGGTGGGTGCAACCGGATGGAATTACCAAAACTGCCTGCCCTATTTTCAGCGAGCAGAGACATGGATGCACGGTGGTGACGACTACCGCGGCGGTAACGGTCCGCTAGGCACCTCTAACGGTAACAACCGCAAGAATCCGATTTACCAGGCGTTCATCGATGCCGGAGAGCAGGCAGGCTACGGACTGACCGATGACTACAATGGCTACCGGCAAGAAGGCTTCGGCCCAATGCACATGACTGTGCAAGATGGTGTGCGAGCATCAACCCGACGGGCTTATCTTGAGCCCGCCAGATCCCGAGCTAACTTGACCATCATTACGGGTGCTGAAGTCGATCGTCTCGTGGTGACCGAGGGCATCGCCTCAGCTGTCGTATTCACACGTCATGGGGTTGAACAGCGGGTGACGGCGCGGCGAGAAATTATACTGTCGGCTGGCAGCATTGGGTCTCCCAGTATTTTACAGCGCTCTGGGATAGGTCCGGCATCGGTATTGCAGCAAGCGGGTGTTCGACAAGTCCATGAATTGGCTGGGGTCGGTGAAAATTTGACCGATCACCTAGAGGTCTATTTTCAGTATCGGTGTCGCCAGCCGGTCACGCTCAATGGGCATCTCAGCCCTCTGGCAAAACTCAAGATTGGTGCACAGTGGTTGCTAACCAAAACGGGCTTGGGAGCCAGTAATCACTTTGAGTCCTGTGGCTTTATCCGCACTCGTGCAGGTCTTGAGTGGCCCGATATTCAATACCACTTTTTACCCGGAGCCATCCGCTACGATGGCAAGGCGGCTTTTGATGGGCATGGTTTTCAGGTTCACGTTGGTCCCAATAAACCGGAGAGTCGCGGTCATGTCCGCATCAAAAGCGCAGACCCGCAGCAGGCGCCGGCGATTGTTTTTAATTACCTGGCTACGGAGAAAGACCGCGAGGACTGGCGTATCTGCCTTCGCTTGACGCGCGAAATCTTGTGTCAGCCTGCGCTCGATGAATACCGAGGTGATGAAATACAGCCCGCGGTGGATCTCTCTGATGATGACGCGGTGGATGCGTGGGTGCGCGCCAATGTCGAAACCGCATATCACCCCTCGTGCAGCTGTCGCATGGGGGCGCTAGACGACGACTTGGCTGTCGTGGATCCGGATTGTCGCGTTCGCGGTCTTGGCGGCCTTCGCGTTGTGGACTCTTCGGTGTTTCCACAAATCCCCAATGGCAACCTCAATGCACCGACGATTATGGTGGCCGAGCGCGCAGCGGCACTGATTCGCGGTGAGACCATGCAAACGTCGGTGGCCCCCACATGGATCGCCGATGACTGGCAGACCAAACAACGTGTTGGCGATGCGGTAAGACCTTTAAATGATGATCTGTTGAGATCAGCACCGTGATGACCGCGTTGTCGGTAGCGATGGCCGTGGCGTTAATCACAGCCGGCGGCATTGTACTCAGGTGGCCCATGTATAAATGCATGGGCGATACGCCGCTCCCCACCGCGTCATTTTTGGCTATTTTGTTTACCTCTGGCCTCGATGTTGGGCTTCTCATGTTTCCGCTGATTGATTTCGAGGTGTATGCCTCAGAGCCTGACTACGCCTTTGCCAGCCCCTTGGTGATTGAGTTTGGGTTTTGGGCGGGATTGGTTTGGTCTTTTTACTTTCTGACAACCATGTACTTCTGCGCTATCGAACCTCGCCTGAAGCTCTTCGAGCTTGGACCCATCCGTTGGATCCACAACGGGGTTGTGATCGCAACCTGCGCCTTCACTGCCTATCTATTTCTCATTTACCTCCCGAGTTACATCGAGGGTATTGATGCTTGGCTTACCTACGTCATTGTCGGCGCGGTGATTGTATTGGCGGTATTGTCCAGTACACGCTTGTCGGTACTCAGGGTGTTGAGCTTAGGGTCGAGCAGTCTATTTTGTCTGCTGATACTGGTTGCGTGGCTCGCGTCAGATTTGGGCGTCGCCGGCTTGCTGGATCAGCTGGCAGGATTGACGGCCTACGCCGCAAACATCGATCGCTTTATTTTACCCATCAACGAGTACCACGGCTTCTATTTGAGTTGGTGGTTTGCCTGGTCGATCATGATTGGTCAGTTTGTCGCACGCTTCGTCAATGGCATGGAGACGTGGAAACTGCTAATCGCTATTCTTGTTGTGCCCTCGATGCCTATCGCGCTCTGGTTCGCCGTTCTCTACAGCTACTTTGCTGCAGGGCAGGCAATCGCCCCGTGGATCACGTTTGCGATGGTCGGTGTCGGCATGTTGTTTGTCATTAATAGCCTCGATTCGCTGACGAGGCTGTACTCCCAGAACCTTGGATTAACTGTGGCGCGACTGGGTCTCTATAGGTATGTCGGCATGCATGTCGTCATCCTTGCGGGATTGGTCATCCTGTATCAATTTACACCCTTCAAGATCGAGTGGATCGGCATGATCGTCATCGGACTGTATGCCGCGGTGTACATCGCAATGGTCCAGCGGCGAACCGAGGTGCTCAGTCGCTAAGCTGTGGCTAGTGCAAGCGAGCACCCTGTTGTTTGAGTTCCGCTTGCAGCATCGACATAGACAGGTGGTCGAGGGGCTTATCGTGCTTTATCGAAAGTGCGGCGGCGGTGCCAGCAGCCTGTCCCGTAACCGCGCAGCACATCATGTTTCGTGTGGCAGCGTGGCTCACGCGATCGCCTCCGGTAATTCGCCCCGCGCATATGAGATTGTCTACGCCTTTGGGTAGCAATGTGCGGTAGGGCAGGTGGAAGTAACGCCCAGTGGTTGGGAGGATCAAAATGCCGTAGCCATCGATGAACTCTGGGAAAATGCCCACGGAGTCGTCGAAGCGACCTTGTTCGCGCACGTCGTGCTCGGTCATATTGTAAAAGGCATCGATTTTCCGCGTATCCCGAATGCCCAGCGTCATCCCAAAGTTGCGTAATTTCGCATTCTCGCAGCCGGGCTGAAACGATTGAAGCGCCCTTACCGCCATCATCGCTTGCGCGCGACCTTCCATTTCACCGCGCGTGAGGTCGTTGGGGTCAGTGCCGTCATAGCCTAGGAGGTGAACCAAATTCATATAGGTCAGATCGCCGGTGTCGTAGAGCGCGCCCCATGTGCCCGAGATCGTATCCAGATTTTCAGGGATAAGGCCTTGGGCACGAGCGCGTTCAAATGGCTTGCGCAGGAAGGGCGAGAACATCTCGTCCTCTTTACCTGTTGTCTCGATAGTCCACTGCCCATATGCCCAGTCGGCATAGGTATGCGGCGCCGCTTTGACGTGTTCGATAAAGCGTGTTTTGTCGACGCCCGAGAGTGAGAACATTACCGACGCACCAATCATGTCCTCTTTCGCCTGTTTAATGGTCGGTGCACCTGCTCGGAATGCGACGTCCGCATCACCGGTCGCGTCGATGACGCGTGCCGCCAAAATTGCTTCGCGGCCCGCCTTGCTCTCGACAATGACGCCGATGATTCGACTGCCTTCCATAATGGGCGCAACAAACAGGCGATGCAGCATAGGCGTAACACCAGCCTCAAGAACGAGACTGTCTGCAACGGCCTTGAAGGCCTCACCATCAATGGCATGGCTATTGGATTGTGGTTCGGCTACCGACGCGCCTGCCTGCTTGGCGCGTTCCTCAAACTCGATTCCAATACCTTCGCTGTCGACTGTGTTGTCATGTCGATACCAAGCAAAGCC
>ERZ802822.566-NODE-566-length-25296-cov-31.146160_pt1 | contig 25296 bp, 29 predicted proteins | sample MGYA00345649_ERZ802822 | MGnify/ENA primary metagenome ERZ802822 (study PRJEB30503, sample SAMEA104212359) | marine metagenome | biome: Westerlies Biome; feature: [SRF] surface water layer (ENVO:00010504) within the epipelagic zone...; material: water...
ATTATGGTATATGTACTCATTCCTTTTTTTGCGATTCTCCTCCCTTTTCATTAGATGGAAGTTCTGAAAGCTTTTTCTAAGTCCGAGGTCGAAATTATTCGATTAATTGCACTTCATCCAGGCGTGGTTTCTTCTTTTCTTGAGGATTCTTTGTCACTTGACCAGCCTCATGTGTCAAAAGTCTTAAAGAGATTATTGCGTAAGGGTTGTATACGTAGAATTAAAGATGTTTCTCCTGGCAAAAGAGATCTACTTCGTTATTATATAAATCCTAGTCATGGAGTCCAGTCTGTCTATTCTCTAATTGATAAAGATATGGACAACCTCGTAGAAGCTTTTTCATCACGCCATAGTATTATCTATAGGTTTTTGGCCGCACTTCACGATGTTGACCCTGTTGCATTCTCTGCTTTCAATACTGCAATGCAGGATATTTTTTCGCTACGGCAACAAAATGATGTATCATCGAGCCTTTCTTCATTGCCACGTATAGATGATTCATCTGCAAGGTTAAAGCATCGGAACCGTTTGGCAGTTAGATTTTGGCGCAGGGCCAGGTTAGTAGTCGATGGCTAATCTATGAATATATATATTGCTATTTTGCTTGTTTTTCTTGGCTTTAATCTAGCTGGCAAGGTTAGACCTGGTGAGCCTTGGGTTTTACGTTGGGCTTGGCTTTTTACCATAAGCATGCTTGCATTCGGCATCAGTAATGGTACTAATTCTGATTTTTATCAGTGGTTAGTTGGATCTTTACAAGGTTTACTGCTTTCTGTATTTGTCTGCGAAATGAGGCTCTTTTGGCTAAAGCATTATTCATCTCGTAAGTAATGTTCGCAGTTGAACACTGGTAAAGTCCTTGCTAAGGTCAGCAATATTTGTTTAGAAAGTGAATTACTGATAGGTTCGAGTATTCGTACGAATAGGCTTCTTTCTCTGCGTTTTTGATTTGCAAGGGTATATTCCTGTAAATCTTCGAGTTTATTTGTTTATTGTAAATCTGCTCTGGCGATAGTTTGATCCCTAATGGTACTGGTTTGTAATTTATTCCACCATTCTTGCAACTTTGGGCTACATGAATTGCTTCATGATTCAACACTCTGAGCACTGCCATTGAGCCTTGTTCCATTTTGCTTTTTTCAATTTTGATTGTTTGAAGTCCCGGTTGCCAGACTGCTGCTGCTCCTGTTTTTCCTGGATCTGCAATTGCAACGGTTACACCAGCATCTCTTAGAGCCCTCAATAGATTTTTTATTTGTTCTCTCGTTCTATTGATTTTCTTTATATCTTTTTCTGCGTTTTCCTCTATTTGTTTCTTTGTTTTTGGTGCGTCTCCTTTTTTTGCACGGTATCTATATTTTTTGTTTCCTAAATTGTCGATAATAATTTTTGCCTCGAATTCGTGATCACCTTTGTCCATAAGGGTCGAAGCCATCTTGAATCCATAATTAGTTGCGATATTTACTTCTGTGTTTTTTAGTCGTTTGTCTTCTGGAATGATTTTATTCAGTTCTCCATCTCGTTTTAAGTTTGGAATTGGTAGAGTTCTTTTGAGAATGTCTTTTGGAACTACCCAGCTTATTAAGGCAACTGCTGTGAAGATGTAGAACTTTTTGTTTGATCTTAACTTGAATATTAATGATTTAACCCCAATCGTGCGTAGCATTCTAGTCTTCGACTGGGGTTACTTCGGTAAGTTTTCTTTTTAGTTGTGAGGCAAGAACTTGTCTTCCAACTGCCACAACTCTGAGTTGATCTTGTGCGTGTTTGAGTTGTGATTCTGCTGTTTGAAGGCCACGTACTAATCTCTTCAGCTCGTCAGACATGTCATTAAGGTTATAGCGTTTCCCTTCAAAATTCAGGACGGCCCTACGATCTTTGCTTTGTGCTGGGCTCATCGCAGGCATATTCAGTCTAGACATGCCTATTTTACTGGTCTGTCAACCCTTCTGATCTGGCTTCATGCTGTTGCTCTTGTTGCTGTAAGCGGCTCAAACTCGTCGTCGTTATTCCAGCGATGGCTCTCGTCTACAGGACTGGTTGAGATGACGCAGAGGTTACAGATCGTCCTGTCTGGCACAAGCTGCTTAAAGTGAACTCTCCTGTTTCCTCCTGATCCCTTGTATTCATGCTGATATTTAGATCTTCAGTGTGCTTTTGTACAAGCTCATCGTCACCACGGTCAGTGCATTTCATGGCCATCTTGTTGTCATTTGTATAGGCTTTGTTTGCCCTGCTGCTTCTGTGTGCACGATTGCTTCTAAGCTCGAGCTAAACGGTGTTTGAAGCTGCGACCTTTGGCATTGATTTGTTCGGTTTGGGGTTGAGTAGATTCTTACCGAAAACAACTATCCTTCAGCTTTATCGATTTAGTGTCTGCGTGAATCTGTCTACCAATACATGCGCTGCTCAGGATTATTCAAGGCATTTGTAAAAGTATTGGTTTTCAATTTTCCTGTTTCTATGGTAGGCATGTTAAAGTAATTCTTTTTGTTTGTATTAGGCCCTAATCGTGCTTTTTGTTTATCCCTTTAATCTCTGTTTGTTTAGACTATTTTCTTCAGCGAGACCGGCTCGCTCATAGTAGTTTTGATACTTGGTGCTGCCAGCTATCTGGAGCCCCACAGTTGTCGATGATATGGTCCGCTAATAATGTTTTGTGTTCCAATGGCCATTGGGCTTGGATCCGGTTTTTGGCCTCGTTGGTTGATAGGTTATTGCGTGCCATCAGCCTATCTTGTTGCTGTTTCTCAGAGCAGTAAATAACCCAAATTTCAGTGCACAAATCTTGAAGTCCAGCTTCGAAAAGCAGGGGGATCATCAGTACCAGTGCTGATGTTTTTGTATGTTGGTTGATTTCTGTTTCAAATCGTTCGCGAACGATTGGATGGATTAATTGTTCCAGCCACAGCCGCTCATTTGCATTGTTGAATACAATTTTGCCAAGGGCCCGACGATCGATCTGCCGCAATGCCCGACCGTCATTAGTTTTGTTGTTTTCAAGAGCCTCCACGCGGGTTCCGTACCTCTTAAGCACTGCTTCTGTTGCTTGGCTTGCCGGTGTTAACGCCTCGTGGGCATAAAGATCTGCATCGAGAACGGTTAGCCCTTGGAGTTGTAAAAAACGACCAACACAGCTTTTGCCGCTGGCAATTCCACCCGTTATGCCGATGTGCCGTTGCAGACCTTGCCAGTGCTTTTCTCCACTCAAGGGATAGGCCTAATTCACAAGTGAATTATGACCGTGCTGTGCTTTAGGGCTGGGCGATGCTGCTGCAAAAGGCGTAGAAAGAGCGTCTTGGTTGGCTTTGTACCCTGATCCATGACGCAATCTGTGATCTGGTCTCCAATACCAGGAGGAATTACAACACCATCAGGTTTCCAGGCTGCTGGAATAACTGCTGGTTTAAAGGCTTCTGGAAAGCCCGACCTTTCTCTTTTGCTGGCTCCGAAGGATGCGGTTTGTGCCGGCACCTTCACCACTTCTGTTGTCCGTGCCGGTTGCGTCGATCTCTGCGCTGAGCGCCTTCAGGATGCTTCTGGAGTCGTGCGTGCCGTCCTCACGAATTCAGGACAGGCCAACGCTTGTACCGGTGATCGTGGGCGAGTCGACAGTGTGAGGGCCACTCAAGTTGTAGGTGATCTATTGGGGTTGTCCGAAGACCAGGTCCTGATCTGTTCCACCGGGGTGATCGGTGTGCCGATTGCGATGGACATCCTTCTGCCTGCTTTGGATCCTTTGGTGACCTTGCTGTCACCCGATGGGGGTGCTGCTGCTGCCCAGGCAATTCTCACGACAGATCTCGTGGAGAAGCAGATTGCGTTTGAGGCTGAACTGGGAGGGCGTCGGGTGCGAATTGGCGGGATGGCGAAGGGCTCAGGAATGATTCACCCGGATATGGCCACCATGCTTGGGTACCTCACCTGTGATGTGGCTGTGCCTGCCAGCATCTGGCAGTCGATCGTGAGCCGGGCCGTGGAGCGTTCGTTCAACGCCATTACTGTGGATGGTGACACCAGCACGAATGACACTTTTCTGGCCTTTGCGGCTGGCGAGCCTTTGTCGAGCGATCAGTTCGATGCTCTTGAGCATGGGGTAACCCTCGTGGCACAACACCTTGCGCGTGCGATCGCACGCGATGGGGAAGGCGCTACTTGCCTGATTGAAGTGCAGGTGGAGGGGGCTGCCAGCGAGGCCGACGCCCTTTGTCTTGCCAGAACCATTTGTGGGTCGTCGTTGGTCAAGACGGCCGTTCATGGAAGGGATCCCAACTGGGGGAGGATTGTGGCGGCTGCTGGTCGGGCTGGGGTGGATTTTTCTGCCGATGCTGTAGCTCTTTGGATTGGACCTCACCAGTTGATGTCAGCGGGGCAGCCGTTGTCATTCGACCGTCCTGCCGCTTCGGCGTATCTCAGCGACCGCGCGCGCGGTCGCTATCTCGTGGATGACACGGTGCAGATCAGGCTGACTGTTGGGGGCGGCTCAGGCTGTGGCATTGCTTGGGGTTGCGATCTTTCTGATCAGTACGTCCGCATTAATGCCGACTACACCACCTGAGGTCTGGACACCACTGCAAAGATGGTTGGGCTGAGTAGGACCTGTTGATGCCCGCTGAGACCAATGCCTCCACGGCAAAGCCAAAGCGTCCGGCTCGTCCGCGCTTCTGGGTTGGTCCCCTGGTTGCAGGGGCGTGCTTCGCGCTTGGTTACGGCATTACACAGCGCGTTGTTTTGATCCGATCTGGCTTGGAGCAAGCTGAACCTCAGTCATTTAAAGCACGTGCATTTCCAGGGGAAAGCCTCGAGGCACTTCGGCTTCGCCATGGAGAGACCGGGACTCTTGAGGCTGATGTAGCCGCTAAAGAATTGATTGATGCGAAGGCATCCAAACAGGCCAAGCTCGCCAAGGAACTGGAGCAGCGCAAAGCCAAAGAGGAGGCTGAGCGCATCGCTGCGGCAGCGATTGAGGATGATCGCAGCCAGCAAGCCGCGCTGAACACGCCCCTTCCTTTCGAGGGCATGCCATCGCTGAACGAAACGACTCTGTTTGAGACCGACGCTCCCACTGAGTTGCTGGACTCAGAGCTTCTTTTAGAAGCCCCAAATCCTTTGCAGAATGAGGGCCCCGAGTTGGCACAGCCAACCCCCACCGCCATTGAACCTGCGTCGGCGGCAACAGATCTCTTCTTCACGCCAATCGAGGCGCCTCCCGCTCCTTGATCGAACCTCGCTGATCGGGGTCTGAATCTGCCACAGTTCAAGGGTTGAGACGAATGGCCATGACCTCCCGAGATGCTCTGCTCAGAGCGGCGATGCATCGTGTGATCGCTCGGATGGGTCACGGCGTGGCCGATGCTGCCGCTGGATTGGCGGTGTTGGTGCAAGACGCGCCCGATCGCGTTCGCCAGGAATGGGACTTGTTTCAGGAAGAAGTGAAGGCTGAAGCAGAGAGACTTGACCGTGAAGAGGACGGAAGTGGCGTGGATGCAACGTCCTCGCCTGCTTCAGCCGTGGAAGAGGAGAGCTTGCAGGTCAAGATTGATCAGCTGCGAGCCCGGGTCGCTGAACTAGGGCTGCGCATCGAGGAGCGGTCGTGATCCTGTTCAGTCGCCTGAAGTCCCTGCTGCGTCGAGCGTTCCGGGGACTGCATATTTGGCGTGCTGTTCTGACCCTGCTGTTTTTCCTGTGGTGGGATGCCAGAGCCTTTAGCTATCCGGGCGGTCTAACGCAAGAACGTCGTGAGGCCCGCCAGCAAGGGCGTGCACGCTGGCTGACGCAAGAGCTGCTTCGCCTTGGATCGGCATTTATCAAGCTTGGTCAGTTGCTGTCGGCTCGGCCTGATGTGTTGCCAGCTGGTTGGGTCACTGAATTGGCGGCACTGCAGGATCGTGTTCCCTCCTTTTCCTTTGACCGTGCCCAGTCTGTTCTTGAGGAAGAGCTTGGTGCCCGCTGCGCAGAAATCATTGATCTAGATGAGCAGCCGATTGCGGCGGCTTCCTTGGCCCAGGTGCATCGGGCGAGTCTTCGCAGTGGTCGTCAGGTGGTGCTGAAGATTCAGCGCCCCGGATTGGAGAGTTTGTTTCGGCTGGATCTTGAAGTGATGCAGCAGGTGGCAGCTGTGCTTCAGCGTCATCCCAAATGGGGGCGTGGGCGCGATTGGGTCGCGATTGCACAGGAGTGCAGGCGTGTGTTGCTCCGAGAGCTTGATTTCCGTCTTGAAGCGCAGCATGCCGCACGGTTTCGACAGCAGTTTCTCGATGATCCGAACATCCGGGTGCCTGGGGTGGTCTGGGAGCTCAGCACCAGACGCGTGCTTTGTCTTGACTACTTGCCAGGGATCAAAATCAATGATCGTCAGGCTCTTCTCGATGCTGGGATTGATCCGTCCAAGGTGGCGGAGATCGGCTCGGCTAGCTACCTACAGCAGCTTGTGCGCTACGGCTTTTTCCATGCCGATCCCCATCCAGGGAATTTGGCGGTTGCGGCCGATGGAGCGCTGATTTACTACGACTTCGGGATGATGGGGCAACTCTCCGAGCGCCTACGTAGGCGTTTGGGAGGGATGGTGAGGGCTGCCGCCGCTAGGGATGCTGCGTCGCTTGTGGATGAGATGCAAGCGGCTGGAGTGATCGCCACTGGTGTTGATGTGGGCCCGGTGCGCCGCTTGGTGCGTCTCATGCTGAAGGAGGCACTCACTCCTCCGTTCAGTAGCTCCGTGATTCAAAAACTATCGGGCGACCTTTACGAACTGGTGTATGGGCAGCCGTTTCGCTTGCCAGTGGAGCTGATCTTTGTGATGCGTGCCCTGTCCACCTTTGAAGGGGTCGGCAAAAGTCTTGATCCCGGCTTTAGCCTTGTGGCGATTGCTAAGCCCTATCTGCTGCCGCTCATGACTTCCAGTGGATCTGGCTCCAACGATCTTTTAAATGAATTTGGCCGTCAGGTCGGTGCCATCAGTTCAAGGGCTGTTGGCCTTCCTCGTCGGTTGGATGAAAGCCTGGAGCGCCTGGAGCAAGGGGATCTGCAACTCCAGATCCGTATGGGTGAATCAGACCGTCAGTTCCGGAGAATGGTCACGGCCCAGAATTCGATCGGTCAATCGGTTTTGCTTGGTGGCCTTGCCGTCGCCGCCGCTTTGATGGGTGCGAGCTCAAGGCCACTTTGGGCTTTGCTTCCCTTAGGAGCGGCTTTACCTGTAGGCATGGGTTGGCTGAAGCTGCAAGTAAAATTGCGCAGGGATGGACGGATTGAGACGTTGTCAGGAAGTGAGCCTTCATCCTGAAGGGAATTCTTTTTTTTAAGTGCGCATTGTTTTCGTTGGTCCCTTTTAATGCCCTTGGCGATTGTTTGAGCTGACTGGCTTTGATGAGCCACCCTGGAAATCTTTTCGTGCTTCTTTGATCGTCCTCGACTCGAAAAAATGTTCGAAAGTGAGTGATTCCTGCGAGGTTCTATCAACTTTTTAACCTGTTCTGCCAAGCCTAGGGAATGTTTGCTTTCCTGGTTCTCAATAATGAGACGTGCAAGTCGTGCTGTGATGATCACCGTATTGACAAGGCTAGTAATGCCCGAGCTTCTTTTTGTTCTTCACTGCGGCTGAAATAGGGAAGAAGTCGTTACTTGTTTTGCTGATTCTGCTATGAATAGCGGCTCTTCTAATTGCTAGAAGTTGGCGATGCTAAGTGTCATTTAAGTTGGTGATTGGAGCGTGAGTGCCTGTTTGGGTTTTCAGGCAACCGAGACGATCAACTCTCTTGCACCGCTCAGGGTCAGGGGGGGCATCAGCGCAAGCCATGACCCTGCAATCAGCGACCGGTTGGAGCTCCTTGACAGAGGCCAGAGAAGGCAAGCCTCAGTCGCGACCTCGAGGCCCTTGGCCTGTGGCACCGGCATACACCGCTTGATTGCCAAGCTCGTCCTCAATCCGCAGCAGCTGGTTGTATTTGGCGACGCGCTCACTGCGGCTCAGCGAACCAGTTTTGATCTGGCCTGCGCGCGTGGCGACAGCTAAGTCAGCAATGGTTGTGTCTTCTGTTTCACCGCTGCGGTGACTAATCACGCTGGTGTACCCAGACCGACCGGCGAGGTCGATGGCTTGAAGTGTTTCGGTCAGTGAGCCGATTTGATTCACTTTGATCAGGATCGAATTGGCGGTATTGGCATCGATGCCACGCTGCAGGCGTTTGGTATTGGTGACGAACAGGTCATCTCCAACAAGTTGAACGCGTTTGCCGAGGCGCTCGGTCATTAGGGCCCATCCGTCCCAGTCGTCTTCTGCGAGCCCGTCCTCGATCGAAATGATCGGGAAGCGATTCACGAGTTGTTCCAGCTGGTCCACCATCTCGGCACTGGAATAACTCCCACCACTGAAGGCATAGCGGCCATCGCTGTAAAACTCGGTGCTCGCTACATCGAGCGCCAGCGAAATTTGTTCACCTGGCTTGTATCCAGCTTTCTCGATGGCTTGGACCAGGATGTTTCCTGCTTCCTCATTGCCGAGATCAGGAGCGAAGCCGCCCTCATCGCCCACGGAGGTGCTCATGCCGCGTTCGCTGAGCAGGTTCTTCAGGGTGTGGAACACCTCAGTTCCCATCCGCAGCGCCTCTCTGAAGTTGGGAGCGCCGTGCGGAACAAGCATGAACTCTTGGAAATCCAAGTTGTTGGCGGCATGGGCGCCCCCATTGATCACATTCATCAAAGGCACCGGCAGCAGCGTTGCCATTGGGCCTCCGAGATAGCGATAGAGAGGCAGGCCTAGGCCATTCGCAGCGGCGCGAGCCGTTGCCATGCTCACCGCGAGGATGGCATTGGCGCCCAGGCCGGATTTGTTGTCGCTGCCGTCGAGTTCAATCATCGCTGCGTCCACGCTGGCCTGATCCAGAGCCGACAGGCCACAGAGCGCAGGCGCAATCCGATCTTCGATGTGATCCACCGCCTTGGTGACGCCTTTGCCCATATAGCGGTCGCCACCGTCCCGGAGCTCATGGGCTTCATGAGCTCCGGTGCTGGCTCCACTGGGGACCATGGCGCGGCCACTGGCACCGCCTTCAAGCAAGACCTCTGCTTCCACCGTGGGGTTCCCACGGGAATCCAAGACCTCCCTGGCCACGATGGTGTCGATGACGAGATCGAGGGAATCGAGCACGGGTGGTGGAGACAAGACTAAGTAGATCTTATGGAACTCCCCCTGCCGCGTCTCTTTGTGTTTTGGCAGCATGAGGAAAGAACAGGCGGAATCAGCAGCATGCGCATGCTTCACACCATGCTCAGAGTGGGCGATTTGGAGCGATCCATCCGCTTCTATACCGAGGTCTTAGGGATGCAATTGCTGCGTCGTAAGGACTATCCCTCCGGCCGCTTCACGCTTGCGTTTGTGGGATATGGGGATGAGCGCGACAACACCGTTCTTGAGCTCACCCACAACTGGGATACAGAGGAATACGCCCTGGGTGATGGCTATGGCCACATCGCTCTTGGTCTCGATGACATCTATTCGGCTTGCACCGCGATTGCAGAAAAAGGAGGGCGGGTTGTCCGTGAGCCCGGTCCGATGAAACATGGAAACACCGTGATTGCTTTCGTGGACGATCCAGATGGCTACAAGGTGGAACTCATTCAGCTCTCCTCCCGATCAGACGCGGCCTAATCACGCCCCAACCCAATGACTTCCCCCTCCCGCACCAGCCTTGAGCCTCCGAGCAGCCTGACCTCAGAGCCTGATCGTTTCAGTGACGACGCTTGGGAGCTCTTGCTGTCTGGCCAGGATGTGGCCCGTCGTTGGCGTCATGCAGATCTCGATGTTGAGCATCTTCTGCAGGTGCTCTTTAGCGATGAGCGCTACCGGCGTATCGCTGGGGCCTTGCCTTTGCCGCTTGACCGGCTGCTCGATCGACTCGAGGGCTTTCTGGCTGAGCAGCCCATGGCTCGGGGTGAGGATCTGTTCGTGGGAGAGGATCTCGAATCCTTGCTGGAGGAGGCGGATCGGGTGCGCTCGCTCTGGGGCTCCCGCTTGATCGATGTTTCCCATCTCTTGATTGCGATGGGGCGCGACCCACGCGTGGGAGCAGAGTTATTTGCTCAATTTGGGCTGCCCGCCGATCGGCTTGAAGCAGAACTGACCCGTGCGCCCGATCGCTCAGCTTCAAGCGTTGTCGCGTCTCCTCCCCCAAGACCTCGTCCTCCCGCAGCCTCCCCTGCCCCTGCGTCAATGCCTCCAGCGCAGATGCCTCCAGCGCAGATGCCTCCTGCGCAGATGACGCCAGTTCAACAGCCTTCAACGCAACAGCCTTCAACGCAGCTGCAGCGCGGGCAAACGGCTGCATCGCCTCCGCTTCAGGGCGATGGAATGGATCGGTCTGATGAGCTGATCAGCGAGCCGACCGCGCTGGAGAGCTACGGCCGCGACCTCACCGCTGCTGCTGCCGCTGGACTGCTTGACCCAGTGATCGGCAGGGATGGCGAGATTCGCAGCTTGATCAAGGTGCTGTCGCGACGCGGCAAAAACAACCCTGTGCTGATTGGTGCGCCTGGCGTGGGTAAAACCGCGGTCGCAGAGCTCCTGGCCCAACGGATCGTTGCTGGGGAGGTCCCTGAATCACTGCAGGGCTTGCGGCTTGTTGCCCTGGATGGAGGTGCCTTGATCGCCGGAGCCAAGTTTCGCGGTCAGTTCGAGGAACGTCTTCGGGCCGTTCTCGATGAGGTGAGCGATCCGGAAGCGGCCGTTGTGCTGTTCATTGATGAACTCCACACCATGGTGAACAGTGATCGCTCCAGTGCTGATGCAGCCAGTTTGCTGAAACCAGCCCTGGCACGCGGTGAGTTGCGTTGCATCGCCGCCACCACTCCAGAGGACTATCGCCGCACCGTGGAGAAGGATCCGGCTTTGAACAGGCGCTTTCAGAAAGTGCCGATTCAGGAGCCATCGATTGAACTCAGCGTGGACATCCTCCGTGGATTGAAGGAGCGCTACGAGTTGCATCACGGGGTGACGATCACGGATGAGGCCGTGCTGGCGGCAGCACGGTTGGCGGATCGCTACATCAGTGACCGCTGTTTGCCGGATAAGGCGATCGATTTGATCGATGAAGCTGCCGCTCAATTGAAAATGGATGTGACCTCCAAGCCTCAGGTGGTGGAGGATGCAGAGACTGAATTACGCCGAGTGGAGTTGGCGGTTCTCGCTGCGGAGCAGGCACCGGAAGGGGAACGGGTTCAGCTCCAGCGCAATCGTCTTGAAGCGTCTAACCGCCTGAGTCAGCTCCGGGAGCGTTGGCAGGCGGAACGAGAGCAGCTGGAGGAGTTGCGTCAGTTGCTTCAGGAGGATGAAGATCTCCGCCATGCCATGGCTGAAGCAGAGCGTGACGGAAATTTGGAAGAGGCTGCCCGCCTTCAATACGACCAATTGCATCGCGTCCAGCAACGCCGCGCCGATCTTGAACAGTTGCTGAATGAGGCACAGGAGGAAGGGTCTGCCCTGTTGCGAGAACAGGTGGAGGCGGCTGATATCGCCGATGTGGTGGCCCGTTGGACTGGGATTCCGATCCAGCGTCTTCTCGCTGGTGAGCGTCAAAAGCTGTTGGAACTGGAGCAGCGTCTTGCTGAACGGGTGATTGGCCAGCCGGAGGCGGTGCAGGCTGTGGCCGCGGCGATTCGTCGTGCCCGTGCTGGCATGAAAGATCCACGCCGTCCGGTGGGCTCATTTTTGTTTTTAGGACCGACAGGAGTGGGCAAGACGGAGCTGGCGAAAGCGCTTGGAGCTTTGTTGTTCGACGAGGAGGAGGCCCTCGTTCGCCTCGATATGAGTGAATTCATGGAGCGCAATGCAGTGGCTCGTTTGCTTGGTGCCCCTCCTGGGTATGTGGGCTACGAGGAGGGTGGCCAACTCACCGAGGCTGTTCGGCGTCGCCCCTATGCGCTGTTGCTCCTGGATGAGGTGGAGAAAGCCCATCCGGATGTGTTCAATGTGCTGCTCCAAGTTCTTGACGATGGACGGCTCACCGACTCGCAGGGCCGGACCGTTGACTTCCGCCACACCGTGGTGGTGATGACCAGCAATTTGGCCAGCAGGGCCATTCTTGATTCATCGCGACAAGCCCAATCGGGGGATGAGGCCGGTGCCGCTCAGGCGCTCAATACCGCCGTGGACGATGCGTTGGCCCACCATTTCAGGCCGGAGTTTTTGAATCGGATCGATGAAGTGATTCGCTTCCGTCCGCTTGGTGTGGAAGACCTGGAACGGATTGTGCGTTTGCAGCTTGCCGATCTAGCCCGCTTGCTCGCTGAACAAGGACTTGAACTGCGGGTGGATGATGCGGTGGCGCATGAGTTGGCGACCCTGGGCTACGAGCCGGAATATGGCGCCAGGCCGTTGCGTCGGGTGCTGCGCCGTCGCGTTGAAAATCCACTGGCGACCGAATTGTTGGAAGAGCGATTCAATGGGGCTCAGGCGGTTCGGGTGTACTCCGGAGACACCTCGACCGAACCGTTTCGATTCGAAGCTGAATAAAGGCTTGAGTAAGCGTCCAGTAGGATGCTTGTTTGCCGTCACGTGCCCAAGGCACCGGCGTCAGTTCCGGCATCGCAAGATTCGTGACCAGCCCTACTTCTGAGGACACCGAAACAGCTTCCCCGCAAACACCGGCTGAAACAGGCCGGAGGGGTGGTTTTTTAGCTGCCACTTTCGAAGAGCTGAAGCTGGTGGTCTGGCCCAGTCGTCAGCAGCTGTTCAGTGAATCCGTGGCTGTGATCTTGATGGTGAGCCTTTCGGCCGCGGCTATTTCAGCCCTCAGCCGTTTCTACGGTTGGGCCGCCTCTCAGGTGTTCCGTTGATCTGTTGCTTTTACAGCAGATCGCCTTTGTCCCAATTGTTCGTCCGCATCCGTGTCTGACCTCGAAACCACCCAGCAGGAGAGCACCGAGGTGCTTGAACTGCCAGCACCCAATGAGGGAGAGGAAGGCACGCTTGAGTCGATGCCTGCACGCACATCGATCGCCCGTTGGTACGCGGTGCAGGTGGCCTCAAGCTGTGAGAAAAAGGTCAAGGCCACCCTCGAGCAGCGCGCCGTCACGCTTGGGGTGAGTACCCGAATTCTTGAGATTGAAATCCCCGAGACACCGGCGATAAAAGTTAAAAAAGACGGCAGTCGTCAATCCACCGAGGAGAAGGTGTTCCCGGGTTACGTCTTGGTCAGGATGGTCCTTGATGAAGACACGATGATGGCGGTGAGAAGCACGCCAAACGTCATCAATTTTGTTGGCGCGGAAGACCGGCGTGCCACAGGTAAGGCCCGTGGTCATATCAAGCCCCGTCCCCTGAGTCGTCAGGAGGTGGATCGGATTTTCAAGCGCGCCGCCGAGAAGAAGACCGTTGTCAAAGTCGATCTCACAGAGGGCGATCAAATCCTTGTAACCGCAGGTCCCTTCAAAGACTTCCAAGGCGAGGTCATCGAGGTGTCTGGGGAACGCAGCAAGCTCAAAGCGTTGTTGTCGATCTTTGGTCGAGAAACCCCAGTTGAACTTGAGTTTTCTCAAATCAGTAAACAGAACTGATTGATTCGGCGGCCGTCTCCTGCGGAGGACGGCCTTAGAGATGGTTCGCCATTTCGCCGCACCGCCCCTCGGGGTTGGTGATCCGCAGATGTTTAACTCCGCTTGCCGATGGCCAAGAAAGTCGTAGCTGTGATCAAGCTGGCCCTTCAGGCCGGCAAAGCCAACCCCGCACCACCGGTGGGTCCTGCCCTCGGTCAGCACGGGGTCAACATCATGGCGTTCTGCAAGGAGTACAACGCTCGCACCCAGGACAAGGCCGGATACGTGATTCCGGTTGAAATTTCGGTTTTCGAAGACCGCAGTTTCACCTTCATCACCAAAACCCCGCCTGCCTCGGTTCTGATTACCAAGGCCGCTGGAATTCAAAAGGGTTCCGGTGAGTCCGCTAAGGGCAGTGTTGGCTCCATCAATCGATCCCAACTTGAGGAGATCGCCAAGACCAAACTCCCCGACCTCAACTGCACCAGTGTTGAGTCGGCGATGCGCATCATTGAAGGCACCGCCCGCAACATGGGTGTTGCCGTTAGCGACTGAACGCACTGCGTTCGTTGTTTGTTCCGTTCACTGATTTCGGGGGAGGCCTCAATGCCGCTTGAACCCCACACCTGTCATGCCAAAACTTTCCAAACGCCTGGCCAGCCTCGTTACCAAAATCGAGGACCGTGCCTATCAGCCTCTTGAAGCCATTCAGTTGGTCAAAGAGAACGCCAACGCCAAATTTGACGAAACCATGGAGGCGCACATTCGCCTTGGTATCGATCCCAAATACACCGACCAGCAACTGCGTACGACGGTTGCTCTTCCTCAGGGAACAGGTCAGACCGTTCGTATCGCGGTGATTACCCGCGGTGAAAAAGTTGCTGAGGCCAAGGCCGCAGGCGCTGAACTTTCTGGTGATGAGGACCTTGTTGAGGCCATCTCCAAGGGCGAAATGAATTTCGACCTTCTGATCGCGACCCCGGACATGATGCCGAAGGTTGCCAAGTTGGGTCGGGTTCTTGGTCCACGTGGCTTAATGCCAAATCCCAAAGCCGGAACGGTCACCACCGATTTGGCGTCTGCGATTCAGGAATTCAAGGCAGGCAAGCTTGAGTTTCGTGCGGACCGCACCGGAATCGTGCATGTTCGCTTTGGTAAAGCGAGTTTCACTGCTGAGGCCTTGCTGGAAAACCTCAAGACCTTGCAGGAAACCATTGATCGCAACAAGCCCAGTGGCGCCAAAGGTCGTTACTGGAAAAGTCTGTACGTCACATCCACGATGGGACCTTCTGTCGAAGTCGATATCTCTGTGCTGCAGGACATCGAGCAGGAAGGTTGAACACAGTGATGTAAATTTGTGGACTGGCAATAGCCAGTCCACGGGCACGCGCCCGGCCTAAGACAGCAGGTTGTTCCATCTCAACAGCGTTGAGCATGTTTCATAAGTCCTGCCGAGGAAAATGCGACGATTTTTTCCCATTGGGTTGGATCGACACGCGGCCTCGTCTCCCTCGGGAGCCCTGAAACGCCGCGTGTCCAGCTTGTTCCTCCGATCTAATCCCTATGGGCCGCACTCTGGAGAGCAAGCAACAGATCGTCGAGGAGCTTAAACAGCTTCTTGGCGAGGCCGAAATGGCACTGGTCCTGGATTATCAGGGCCTCTCCATCAAGGAAATGTCTGATCTGCGGACTCGTCTGCAGGCCAGCAACGGCGTTTGCAAGGTGACTAAAAACACCTTGATGCGTCGTGCCATCGATGGTGACAGTGTCTGGTCAAGCCTCGACTCTCTTCTGAGTGGCACCAACGCTTTCGTCCTGATTAAGGGTGATGTTGGCGGTGCTTGTAAAGCGGTTCAAGCTTTTCAGAAAGAGACAAAAAAATCCGAGACCAAGGGCGGCCTCTTTGAAGGCAAGCTTCTGTCTCAGGACGAGATCAAAGCTATTGGGGAGCTTCCTTCCAAGGAAGTGCTCATGGCCCAGATCGCCGGCGCCATCAACGCAGTTACCACCAAGGTTGCTGTGGGTGTCAACGAGGTTCCCTCCGGTCTTGCAAGAGCGCTCAAGCAGCACGCCGATAGCGGCGAAAGCTGAACGTCTTCGACCTCACTTTTTTTTCCTGATCTGTTGCTGATTCCCAATCATGTCTCCAAAAACTGACGAAATTCTTGAATCACTGAAAAAGCTCTCATTGCTTGAAGCTTCCGAGCTTGTGAAGCAAATTGAGGATGCTTTTGGTGTGTCTGCTGCTGCATCTGCTGGTGTAGTGATGGCTGCCCCTGGCGCTGCTGCTGGTGGTGGTGAAGCGGCTGAAGAGAAGACCGAATTTGATGTTGTGCTGGAAAGCTTTGATGCTGCCGCCAAGATCAAAGTTCTCAAGGCTGTCCGCGAAGCCACAGGTCTTGGCCTGGGCGATGCCAAGGCCATGGTCGAGGCTGCTCCAAAGACCATCAAGGAAGGCGTCTCCAAGGATGACGCTGAAGCCTTGAAAAAGGCCATCGAAGAGGTGGGTGGCAAGGTCACAATCAAGTGATCTTTGTGAGCCCCTGCTTCTAAGCAACGGGGCTCTTCTATCCCCCTTCAATCGTCTTGAGCCGGTTCTCTGAGCCGGCTTTTTTATGGCGTTATGCGCCGCCTTTCGCCAATAAAAAGACCCTGCCAAAGGCAGAGTCTTTGAAGAACAAGGCATTCAGGAGTCTTTCCTTGTTTCGACCCTGAAGAGGCGCAAAGCACTCCTCACCAAATGAATGTAGGCAGATTGGCTTGGTTGGGGTGGTTGCAGTTGTCGCTCATTCAACTGTCCTTGACGCGTTGTTCACGGACGGAATGGAATCACTTCGAGTTGGATGGGTCCCTTGCCGGCATACAAAGATGGGGGTCTAGGTGCCCTTGGCAGTTTGGCCATTGTCGACATCCGAAACGAATGGCTTGGACGCTTTGAGGCCTTCGCTCTCAATTGATTCAACGATTCACTGTTGGCGAAATACACGTGGCTCAGGGTTCGTCCTTGATAGGCCCGACGCTCAAGTTGCCAACCCGGCTCCAGTTTGAGTCTCACGAAAGCATCTTTGTTGCGTCTGGTTTGTCTGGCCTTGGCCACCACGACTGCCGTGCTGCGGTTGGGGTCCAGTGCTTGAAGCTCAAGCCCATTTCGCCTTTGCCGAAGGCGTAAACGAACGGATTTTTTTGTGTCGTCTCCTGCCGTACGCAGTGAATAGCCATTGCTGTCGAGATATCGGCTGCAAATACCGGTGAAATCAAAGCTGTTCAGCGATGGTTCAACCAGTCCATCGGCTTGTTCTTTCCAACAAAGAGGACGGGCTTTGATCTGCTCAAGGACCAACAGTTTCCAACGGTTATGGCCAACGGCGCGGGCCAGGATCGCAAACTGGTCTTGCTTGAGTGGCTTGCTGTCGAACAACGAACGGGTCCACCCAGGCAGCGCCGAGGAACTGCCCACCAACATCAGTGCTGTTCCAGTCAGAAGGAGCCGCCGGAGGTAGGTTCGCCGCATAAACGGGGGCTCCAAATTGGAGAACAACGACCTGTTGTACCGAACATCCGGTGGTGGAATCAATGGCTGATCAACCTGATGAACGTGGTCGCGTCGTGGCTGCAGCGACGGATGGTGCCTGCAGCGGCAATCCAGGGCCGGGCGGCTGGGGTGCGTTGATTCGCTTCGAAGACGGCAGCGTGGAGGAATTTGGCGGTGCGGATCCAGCGACGACCAACAACCGTATGGAGTTACAGGCTGCGCTTGCCACCTTGCAACGCTTGGCTGAATTGCCACTGCATCCGGATCTCACGCTCCGCACCGACAGCAAATACTTGATCGACGGGCTCGGCAGTTGGATGGCTGGTTGGAAGCGCAAGGGCTGGCGCACTGCGGCAGGCAAGCCAGTGCTCAATCAGGATCTCTGGCAGGCGCTTGATCAAGCTCGGTTGGCCGAGGTGCCGCTCAGTTATGTGAAAGGTCACAGCGGAGACCCTGACAACGACAGGGTGGATCAAATTGCGGTGGCTTACTCCAAAGGACGGAAGCAAACGCCTCCAGCTTCAGCTGCCCTACGTCCAGCTTCCCAACGTCAGCCCTTGGTGGATTCGGCACCGGTTTCCCTGCAGAAGCTCCTCACACGCATGGAATTGGCTGATCGCTTGGCATCCGGAGGCTATGCGTTGTCGGCTGTGGAGTTGGCGCAGTTGGTGGAGCAGCCCCTCAATCGTTTGTCAGAACGTCAAGGTTCTTGGCGTTGGCGTGACTGGATGGTGGAGCCTGTGGAGAATGATCGTTGGCGGTTGCGACGCGACCCGGCAGGATCGAAACAGACCTAGGAGCCCAGATGGCTGATGCGTCATCCCCCGGGGTGTTATCCACCGCCGGCTTTTATCGGCGATGGTTGGGCCCGCAATTGGCGCGGGATGAGGGGGTGGATGCAGAACAACTCAGCCAGTCGGCGTTGCAGGCCCTCGCTCAGGTGAGCTTGCGACGAGGTTGGCCTGGGATCTCCTCCGTGCTGGAGGGCATAACCACCGAGCTTCAGCGACGGGATCTGCGGCTGGAGCAAGTTCTGTTTGGTTGTCGATTCAGCAATCCAGTGGGTTTGGCAGCGGGGTTTGATAAAAACGGAGTTGCCGCTGGGGTGTGGGATTGCTTTGGGTTCGGATTTGCAGAAGTGGGCACCGTCACTTGGCATGCACAACCAGGCAACCCCAGGCCCCGTCTGTTTCGTCTTGCTGCTGAACGGGCTGCTCTCAACCGAATGGGGTTTAACAACAACGGTGCTGAGGCGATGCAACGCACCCTTGAGCGGCAGGCGTTGCCGGCTCCAGGCCATCGTCCGGCGGTGCTTGGGATCAATTTCGGGAAGTCGAAACTCACTCCTCTCGACCAGGCCCCTGATGACTACGCCGCGTCATTGGACTGTCTTGCGCCCTGGGCGGACTACGCCGTGATCAATGTGAGCTCTCCCAATACTCCTGGCTTGCGAGATCTGCAGGATTCAACCCAATTGCGTCGTTTGGTCGAGCGGTTGCGTCGCCTACCAGCTTGCCCACCACTTCTGGTGAAGATCGCGCCTGATCTTGAAGATGATGCCATTGATGGCATCGCTCGATTGGCCTACGAGGAGGGTTTGGCTGGCGTCATCGCCGTCAATACCAGCCTGGATCGACTGGGTCTAGGACAGCGGCTGATCGTGCAGACCGGCCGAACCCTTGCGGAAGAGGCTGGTGGCCTCAGCGGCGACCCTCTGCGCCATCGCGCTGTAGAGGTGATTCGGCGACTGCGCGCCAGCGCCGGTCCGGCTTTGCCGTTGATTGGAGTGGGGGGAATCTCATCCGCCGAGGCGGCCTGGGAACGCATTGCTGCTGGCGCATCCCTCGTGCAGCTCTACACCGGTTGGATTTTTGAAGGTCCCGATTTGGTTCCACGCATCCTTGAAGGTTTGATCAGTCAGCTCGATCTCCATGGCTTTCGCCATCTGAGTGAGGCGATCGGAAGCGGCGCGCCCTGGAAGTAGTCGATACGCTTCCAGCACATCCTTCATGACGCATCGAGGAGCAGACCTTGGAGCTGGCTGATCTGCGTGATCGCTTCCCTGCCCTCGATGGCCTGCTGGTTCAGATCAGCGGCTTGCTCACTCGGCGGCGTGTGCTTCTTGCTGCTTCTGATCGTGTTCTGAGTTTGGCCTGGTGGGAACAGGGTGAGCAGCGCATCATCAACACCGATCTTCCTCCGGATCTTTGTCAGGGAGGGGTGCCGCTCCAACGCGAGGTGCTGGCTGAGCTGGTTGCGGATCTGCTGATCGAACAGGGTATTTCCTCTGTGTCTGTGGAGTTGGAACTGTTGCTGCCTCTGCCGATTTGCGATTGGCGACTGCTGGAGGGTGCTGCTGGCCTGGCTGATGCCACCTCCCTCCGAGTGCTTGCGCCCGAGATGACCTGGCCGCTGCAATGGCAGGAGTCCTATGTCGCTTTGACCGCGATGAACGAGAGGGAGATGGCGTTGGTGGTGGGCGCCGATCGCTTGATCCTGCAGGCCTGGATTGACACGGTGGCATTAGCAGATCTCAATCTCTGCCAAGCGGAGTGGCTGTTGGTTGCTGCTTGGCGAGCACTGCATGCTCTCAACGCACCACTTGAGGGAGAGTGGGTTTGGTTGATTGAGTCCGAAGGGATTTGGCGTCTTGTGGTGCTGTGCGAAGGACTGCCTGAATTGGATGTTGGGTTGAAAGCCACGCAGCTCCCGACCGTCAGAGATGAGGTGCTGTTCCTTCTCGATGAATGGGACCAGAAACAACGCCAGGTCGGTGTAAGGCGCAGCTGGTGGATTACAGCGGGGCCAAGTTGGAAGGGTCGTTGGCAGGAAGGCCATAGTGCTGGTCTCCATGGCTCGCTTGTTTCCGATGGTGAGATGTCACTGCTGCAGTTGGCCTTGAAGGCTCCTCCCGCGGAGAGCAAGCCGTGAGGGAACGTACAGAAGCCCCCGTCGATTTGCTCCGGGAGCGGCGCATCGAGTTGGGTTTGCCTGCTCAGCCCGCCCCGTTTGTTCCTGCCCGCCTTTTGCTCAGGCGAGGTGCGTTGCTGGGTGGGGCTGCGCTGTTGATTGCTTGCGCCATCACTGCAGCTTTGAACTGGCGGGGACAACAACAGCAGCAACAGTTGGAGTCGCTGGCACCGCTGGCACAACGCCTCACCGCGGCAGAAGCACGGTCGCGGCAGCTGAGAACGAAGACCACCGCAGTGAACAAGGACACCATCAGGATTGCGCAACAGCTGGTGGCTTTCCCCGGTGGCTCTCCCCTGTTGGAGCAGCTCCGACGCATCACTCCTGTTGGCGTGCAATTGCAGGATTTATCGGTTGGTCAGGCGCAAATTCAACTGTCTGGCCGGGTGCAGATCGGAGAAACTCCAGGGCCCCTTGAACGGATCAATGCCCTTGCGCTCTCCCTGTCTCAATTGCCCATCACCCTTGAACAGGGCGTCAAGGTGATCAAGATCACGAGGGAGGACGGGGATGATCCTGCTGTGATTTTCAGCGTGGACTGGGCGCTGAATCCAAAGGTTCGCTTATCCCTGATCCAACTTCAGGAGCTGGGAGCCATCGGCCTGGCAGAGCGCTACCGCTTGCTCGAGCAGCGTGGGGTGCAGTTATGACGAACCTGAACGGCAACGGGAGCTCTTGGCAGACCTACCTCACGCGTGAGCGGTTGTTGGTCGGTGTCCCACTCCTCATTGGTGTGCTGATCGGTGCTGGTTTGTTTGCGATTGCCGGACTTCCCCATTGGTTGGCATCAGGGGAACGGACGCGTCGGATCGCTGAGCTCAAAGTGCAGGAGCAGTCCCTGCCGTTGATCGAGGCTCGGGTGAGGCAAGAGCAGCAAAAGCTTGTGGCTGCCCAACGAAAGCAAGATCTTGTGGTGAACTTGGTGGCGGGCCGCGGCCAGATCGAGACCTTCCTCACCCAGTTGAGTCGTACAGCGACTGAGAGTGGTGTGGTGATCGAACGCTATGAACCGGCCTCAGTGGCTCCTGGTGTGACGGCCTCTCCCCAGCAAAGAACCAGGAATCAGGACCAAGCAGGCGAGGACAAGACCAAAGCCCCTCCAGGCATGAAGGGATATGAGAAAACGGCGGTGCTGCTGCAGGTGAGTGGACCCTACGTAGGGGTGCTGCAGTTCTTGCGGGCCATGGAGACACTGGAACTCCTGGTTCAGCCCAGTGATCTAGAGCTCAAGGCAGTTTCACCAGAGACCAATGCTGACGGGGTCCCTACGGGCCCACCGCTAACAGAGCTCAAGCTCAAACTTAGCTTTTTTGACAAGACAATGGATGGGGATCAGGACGCGAAGGAACCCATGGAATCCGTGCCTCAGTCCAGGGTCAGGGCGCCATCCTGAATCGTCCAAATGCTGTGTTTTAGGGCTGGCTCCTGAGAGTTTGGCTCGATACCATCCGCCCATAGTGTTTGTGAATCAGGCGTGGGCATCCCCTCGAGACCCTCCCGGCTGATTCCATTGGCTTTGATTGGCTCCCTTGCACTCGCGGAGTGTGATGTGGTGTTCGGGCTTGGAGGTGCTGGGGCAATCAGAGCTCAGAGCCAGGGCTCCATGAACTTGCGTTTGCGCCGCAGCAACGAAGGCGTGGAACTTGTGATTGAAGGAGTCGGCGCTCAGCCCCTTTTGCAGCAGCGCCTGAACGGCCAGGTTTGGGAGGGGAGTTTGCAGACCCAGGGGGCGCCGGGAGTCCGCAATGGTCAGGTGCGGCTCACGGATCCGGCCACTGGAATTCAGTCCGCCACGTTGGTCGGTAGCGGCAGCACCTACGCGTTAGAGGTAACGCCGAGTCCAGGTCGGCCCTTGCAAGATCCTGCGGTGAGCGCTGATGGCCGGGATCTGATCCTCAAGTTTCCCGGTTTGGTTGCAGCGCCCACTCTGCAAACAGGTCGCCTCAATTTGAACACGCCAGGTCGTGTTCCTCAAACGCAGTATGCCCCTCCCCTACGCCCTCGCGCCGTTGCCCCGCCATTAGGTGATATGGCAGTGGGAACGATGGTGTTGCAGAACCGCAGTTACGTGAATGTGAGCGGTCCTCCAGTCACGCTCACTCTCAATAATGCACCTGCAAAAGATGCCTTGATGGCTTTGGCAAGGCTTGGTGGTTATGGCTTTGTCTATGTATCAGATAGTGATGAGTCTGGTCGTGATCCCGATGCGGTATCAACTGCCAATTCGGTGTCAATAGCGTTTCAAAATGAGACTTACTCCAGAGCCTTGAACGGAGTGTTGTTGGCAGCTGGACTTCAGGGAAAGCTGGATGGCAAAACCCTGTTGGTTGGTTCTGCGGTCTCAGCAAAGACCTTCGGGCCTCAAGTCTCAAAGGTGTACCGACTGAACCAGGCGAGCGCGGCCTCCGCTGCTGACTATCTGGCAAGTTTGGGAGCTTCAATTAGCAAAGTAAATACCACAAGGCTGACATCTCAAGAAACAGCATCAACTGGAACGCCAGCTAACAGCACAGCCAACGTTCCGGCTAGCACGTCAACGCTTACAAGCGTTGAAACATATGGATCAACAATGGGTCCTTTAAGAGGGCTTTCTGGAACCACTGATTCTCGTTTGCAGACGATTACGCTTGTGGGTGATTCAAGGCTTGTTGCTGTTGGTGAAAGCTACCTCAAGCAAATTGATCTCCGTCAGAGGCAGGTTGCGCTCACAGTTCAGATTCTTGATATTAATTTGGACAACGATTCTCAGATCTCCAATAGCTTTGCTTTCCGCTCTGGAAATGCATTCATTGTGAGTCAAGATGGACAATTGCTTGCTAATTTTGGTGCCTACAAGCCTCCAGGAAGTGCTGAGGCTGGATTGCCAGGGACTTATACAGGAGCTGTTGACACCACACCCGTGTCAGGGACTGGAACTCTAGGCGGTGGCGAGGCATTTGTGGATGAGCCGAATGCATCATTCCCTTTGCCAGGATCATCTACGACCGTTGGTGGATTAACCAGAGGCCCATACCGTCCTGATTTTGGAACATACGATAATCCACTTCAACCCGGTGTTAGTGAGATTGACGAAGAGGGGAAAGTTACTTACCAATCTCCCACTCGCTTTCGATATCCAGAGGATCAATTTTTTGATTTCTTGAGGGCAAGTATTACATCAAGTACCACCAAGGTTTTGGCTAACCCCACATTGATTTTGCAGGAGGGTGATGAGAAGTCTGTTGGTAGCGATTCCGGGAAAATCTCTGCGGATGGAAAAATTGGTAGAGAGAAGAGTAATGAAGCTTTGGTCTCTGTAGGAAGTCGGTTGATTACCGGCTATAGCGTCAAGCAAGATGGGAATGGGAATTCATTCTGTGAACCAACGTTTGGCAATGCGGGGCTGACATTTGGGGCAAGAGTTGAAAAAATTGATGATAATGGATTTGTTTCTTTTTCTCTCTCTCCTGAGATATCGGCCTCGGTTCGTTCTCAACCTGCCGGAAACTGTGGCAATGTAGATGTGATTAATAGTCGTACACTTGATACTGGGCGTGTTCGTGTCCGTGACGGCCAAACTCTGATTTTGACAGGTGTGATCTCAGATACTGATATTCAGGCGGTGACCAAATGGCCGATCCTTGGCGACTTGCCCTTGATCGGACAGTTTTTCCGTTCTTCTGGAGGAGATAGGCGCAAGAGTGAGTTGGTCATCCTCGTTACTCCACGAATCATGAATGATCAACAGGGAGGGCGCTTTGGCTATGGATATCGGCCCAGTCTTCCTGCGGCCAAGCAAGTGATGAGCGGTTTCTGATTAACTCACTTCTAAATTTAAAGTCCTAATCCAAGTGGAATCAGAGCTTTCGCTGCCAATGGGGCAAGCATCCTGAGGCCGCTGATCGTGCCTTGAAGAAGTTGATTGCCTACGCCATTCCCAGAATGTTGATTGTTTTGTTGGTAGCGGCGTGAGCCGATTGAGTCCGCAGCTTGATTGAGTTGTTCTGCCCAATCCTTGGCTCCTTGTTTTTCAAACAGCAAAGCGGCATAACCGAAGTCTTGACTTGCTAGATCATCTTTTGCTTGTTCACTGCGACTGATTCCTCGAGCAACCCAGCTCAATGGCTCCTCTGGTGAACGAAGAATTGCGGCGCCAAATAGTTGTTCAGCCTGAGACCAACGACCTGATTGAGAAGCCTCCACGCCGGCATTGTGTAGAGCGGCATGGCTTTGAATGCCACTGGAGATGCCTTTAGATCCTTGCCAATGCGTCTCTTCCAGAGAGTTTGGGCTTAGGCGCGCTCCACTGAGATCGGCATCGCGCAGGTCGGTGCCATGCAGGATGCTGCCTTCGAGATTGGCGCCACGAAGGGAAGCCCCACGCAAGCTGGTGAAACTGAGATTGGCCCCGCGCAAGTCAGCCCCATCCAATTGGGCTTCGCCGAGATTGGCTCGCTGCAAGCGCGCATCGCGTAGATCGGCATCGCGTAGATCGGCGTGCACAAGGTCGGCATCGGCTAGGCGGCAGTTGCGGCACTCGCCGTCCTGGAGCACCTTGATGAGGTCGTCCTTGCTTTCCGCTTGCATGGGGCTGGCGATCAGCAGTAACCCCAGCAAGGGCATCCAGCGAGACGGCTTCAACACGTGGGCTTGCTTGGTTGTACTGCGTTGTATCGGTCTTCTTGGTCTGCGTCGACCTTGGCGCCGAGAGGAGTCGGGGCAGGATGGGGGAATCCAGCACCAGTCGGCGTGAGCAACGGCCTTCCTCCCCATGGAGGCAATCTCAGCCAGGAAGCCCGGCGGCTGGGGATGAAGCCCTTCCAGTTGCTCGATGCCAGCGCCTCGCTGGTGCCGTTTCGTCCGCCTCGCGCTCTGCGCAGGGCTCTCGCCGCTGCCATTCAGGGCCAGGCTCTGCGTGATTATCCCGACCGCGCTCAGGCTGATTTGCGCTCTGCAATCGCGTCATGGCATGGGGTGGATCCTGATCAGGTGCTGGGAGGAAATGGGGCCGCAGAGTTGTTCACATGGGCGGCTCGTGATGCAACCGCCGCTGGTCTCAATGTTTTGCCTCAGCCTGGATTTGCCGATTATTCCCGCGCTTTGGCTTGTTGGGGTGGCGCGATTGAGCAGCTGCCTTTGCCGTTGGAGTGGGGCGATGGCTGGCCGCAACCCTTTCCGCTGGCCTCGCTCAAGGCAACGACTGATGTGGTGTGGATCACCAATCCCCACAACCCCACCGGTCAGCTTTGGAGCCGTTGTTCTTTGGAACCATTGCTGGCTCGATTCGC
>ERZ802822.568-NODE-568-length-25280-cov-15.558068_pt1 | contig 25280 bp, 27 predicted proteins | sample MGYA00345649_ERZ802822 | MGnify/ENA primary metagenome ERZ802822 (study PRJEB30503, sample SAMEA104212359) | marine metagenome | biome: Westerlies Biome; feature: [SRF] surface water layer (ENVO:00010504) within the epipelagic zone...; material: water...
ATACGTGATGTTCAGCTGTTCCGTGTGGTGAACAGGGTTTGGCAGCGGGCTTGGGGGAGCAGCGCACCGGATCACATCACGCGGATGTGCGAAGGCCGGGCGGTTTTCCTTTGCTTTACCGCCCGGCTTTTTCAACAGAATGGCTTTTTCAACAGAATGGCTTTTTCAACAGAATGGCCTCTTCGCTTCATATGCCCTGCAGCGGTTCCGCCAGTTCAACAATCTTCTTGTAAACGATGTCGATATCGTCAGCCGTGGTGGCTGTTGTGCCGACGCTGACGCGTATGACATAACGTCCATCATGCACTGTCTGCGTCAGATAAAGCGTGCCGTCGCCATTTATCGCGTCAACCAGCTTTGCATTCAGCGCATCCAGCGCTTCGCCATCCGACACGGTTGCGGGCCTGATCCGGAAACTGAACAGGCCAAGGCGCGGCGGGCTGGTAATCTCAAAACCTTGTGTTGCGGCCAGTCTGTCTGCCAGCTCAGCCGTCCAGCGCACATGATCACGGATGATCTTTTGCAGACCGCTGACACCGTAACAACGGATCACGAACCATAATTTCAGTGCACGGAACCGACGCCCCAGCTCCATCGTCATCTGCGAATAATCAGTTATGTCGTCGGCATCCTGCGTCATCAGATAGGCCGGCGTGATCGACATGGTTTTCTTGAAGTCATCAACCGATTTCACAAAATGTGCTGAACAGTCAAAATTGGTCATCAGCCACTTGTGCGGATTCATGACCACCGAATCCGCCAGCTCTATGCCGCGCGCAAAGTCACGCAGTTCGGGGCAGATCAACGCCGAGCCCGCCCACGCAGCATCCACATGGGAAAACAGGCCTTCTGCGCGGGCGATCGGCAAAATTTCAGTCAGCCGGTCGCTGACACCGACACCAGTGCTGCCCAGAACAGCGACCACGGCACACGGGATATGACCAGCAGCACGGTCCGCATCAATGGCCGCCTGCAAGGCATCTGGCTTCATTGCCCCCTCGTCATCAGCCGCGATCTTTACAAGATTGTCCCGTCCGATCCCCGACAGGAACACGGCCTTTTCAACCGAAGAATGCGTATGGCTGCTGGCATAGATGCGCAGACGTTTCTGGCCGAACAAGCCGGCCTCTTTGGACTGCCAGTCCAGCGCCTTGTCGCGTGCTGTCAGAATTGCGGACAGTGTCGCAAGACCGGCCCCGCCCTGAATGACCCCGTGCCACCCCTCGCCAATACCCGTCATCTGGCGCAACCAGTCCAGCACATGTGTTTCCATTTCAGTACCGGCGGGTGATGTCTGCCACAGCATGCACTGGGCAGCCAGCGTTGCTGTCAGCCATTCAGCCAATACCGAGGGCGGGCTGGAATTGGCCGGAAAATACGCAAAAAATCGCGGGTGTTGCCAATTCGTCATATGTGGCACCACAAGGCTTTCAAAATCTGCAAATACGGTCTCGACCGATTCCGCTTCCATCGGCGGGGCAGCGGGCAGGCTGGCACGCACATCGCCAGGGCGCGTTGCCGGGCGAACCGGCCGGTCGCGCAAACTGTCCAGATAGTCAGCCGACCACGCAGCAGCGCGTGCGCCCCATGTCTTCAGATCACTATTCTTCATAGAGGGCCCCCGCCGTCAGGAAAATGGCTATGTCACCCAGATTTGTACCTGTTGGCATAGCCTCCAACAGCTGATCATGTGCTGCCAGATAGGTGTATGAATCATGATTTTGCAACGCGCGCGCGGCGGCGGTGGCATCAAATGGATCAGCCGCACCGATCATTGCACCTGCTGAATCTGTTGGCCCGTCCCGACCATCAGTGCCGCCGACAAGCACCAGCCAGCGCGGCGGAGCCTCGGCGCCAAGACGGTGCATTTCATCGGCGAAGGCCAGCACCATTTCCTGCGCACGCCCGCCCTTCCCCGAGATCTTGTCGAGCTTTACCGTTGTCTCTCCACCGGTCACACCGAACAGCATCCTGTCAGGCGATGATGTATCAGATACGTGGTGGGCCAAGGATCGGGCCAAGGATCGGGCCAAGGATCGGGCCAGCGTGGCTGCATCCCCGGCCAGATCAGGCAGGTCAAGGCGCGCGGCATCGGCGAAATGCGCAGCAAGGCTGGTGGTGGCAGCTGTGCGACAAAGATCATTGCTGGCCAGCAGATGGGTGTCGACCAGCCGCAACGCCGGATCACCTTCGCGTAGGGGCAGATCAGCCGTTCCTTCCGCAATGCGTGCCACCATACGCGCAACCACATCCAGCCTGTCCAGCGCATGATCGGCAATCATTACCAGCACCTGTTCCAGCGGTACCGGGTCGCACACAGCCGGACCGCTGGCGATTGATTCCAGACGGTCACCGGGCACATCTGACAGCAAAAACTGGGTGATCCTGGCCGGCACCGCCAGCCGGGCCAGCCGCCCGCCCTTAAGGCGCGAGAACAACCGCCGCACAGCGTTCATGGCGTGGATATCAAGGCCGCTTGCCAACAGGGCCGCGTTCAACGCCATCTTGTCTTCCAGCGTCACCCCGTCTGTCGGTGCGGGCAGCAAGGCCGATCCACCGCCACTGATCAACAACAGCAAATGATCATCTGCACCCAGCTCGTTTGCCGCGCGGATCACCGCCTCACTGGCGGCAAGGCCGCGCGCATCAGGCACCGGGTGGGCACTGGCAAAGCAGCGCATGTTGTCGATTTCGGCAAACCCCTCATCATGCGTCACAACAATTCCCGGCGCAGTACAACCGGTATCCCGCACTGCCTGTGCCATGGCCGCAGCGGCCTTGCCAATAGCGATAATATAAGTCGGCGCATCATCAAGCCGTGCCATCGCTTGGGTAGTGACTGCGCGGGGATGGCCAGCCTCAAGTGCGCCCGTAAAAGCCGCGCGGGCAGCAGCATGCCAGCTGGACAGCGGCATGATCAGCCTGCCTTGTCGGGCAGCGCAGAACCAGCAGCAAAGGCACGCGCATTTTCAACCACTTTCATGCCCATGGCGACCCGTGTTTCTTCGGTCGCAGACCCCAGATGCGGCAACAGCACTGTGTTCGGCGCTGACAGCAAAGCCTGATTGATCTGCGGTTCACCCTGAAAGACATCAAGACCAGCGCCGCCGATCACACCATCATGCAGCGCCTTCGCCAATGCTGTCTCATCCACCACATCACCGCGCGCCGTGTTGATCAGATAGCCGCCCGGGCGCATCGCTGCGATGGCATCAGCGTTCATGATATTGGCTGTTTCAGTTGTCGCCGCACAATGCAGGGAGACAAAATCGCTGGCCGCACACACCGCCGCCACATCGGTAAGCTGGCGGCCACCAACGCCGGCGCCATCAGCAATCGGCGAGCGGTTTTGAAACACCACATCCATGCCGAAGCCGAAATGCGCGCGATGTGCAACCGCCCGGCCAATCCGGCCCATGCCAATAATCCCCAGCGTCCTGCCGCTCAGCGCCCGGCCGACCAGATGCGTTGGCCGCCAGCCGGTCCATTCACCGGCGCGCAGCTCGCGTTCACCCTCACCGGCGCGCCTGCACAGCATCAGCATCAGCGTCATCGTGATATCGGCAGTGGCATCGGTCAACACACCGGGCGTGTTCGTGACCGGTATGTCATGCGCTGCCGCGGCCGCCAGATCGATGTGATTGACGCCGACACCATAATTGGAAATCAGGCGACATTTGCCAGCCGCCCCGGCAGCAACGATCTCGGCATCGATCTTGTCTGAAACGGTAGGCGCTGCGATGTCATGACTGGCAAAGCCGTCAATCAGCGCATCGCGCGACAGTGGCTTATCACCATCATTCAGCGTTACATCGAAATGCTCACCAAGTGCCGCTTCGGCAGCCTGTGGCCAGCGACGGGTTACAAAGATGGACAGCTTGCCGGAAGAGGAGCGCGTGTTGGACATGTGTTTTGTCTTCACCAAATGGCATCAGAATGAAAAATGAATAGCATGAAACAGGCACCGATAGAAGAAAGCGCACACAGAAGAAATAACCCCCACAAAAAAGGGCACCGCCGAAACGATGCCCCGCAAGATTTTCAGATGGAACGTGTGGCAGATCAGCCGGGAATCTTGCCGATCACACCTTCGACATAATAGTTCATGTCATTCCACAGATTGCCGTCATGGTAGGATTCACCATCAGACAGGATGACATTACCAGCATTGTCCTTGAACGGACCTGAGAAGATATTGTAGCCGCCAGAAACCTTGTCAGCAGCTGCCTTGGCTGCCGCTGCAACGTTTGCAGGCATGTTCTCAAACGGTGTCAGGACCAGGTAGTCATCGGACAGGCCAAGCCAGGTGTTACCAGGCCAGTGATCAGGCCCCTCACCGGTTGTCCAGCTGCCATCCAGCATCGCCTCAATCTGGGCGATATAGTATGGGCTCCAGTTATTGACCGAACTGAACAGCTGTGCCTTCGGGGCAAATGCCTTCATGTCGCTCGACTGGCCAAATCCATAGACGCCAGCTTTTTCCGCCGTCTGCAGCATGGCCGGGCTGTCGGTATGCTGGGCCAGAATGTCTGCGCCCTCGGCAATATGTACCTTGGCGGCATCAGATTCCTTGACCGGATCATACCAGCTGTTGACCCAGATGACCGATACGGTGGCATCAGGATTGACCGAACGCATGCCAAGCGCAAAGGCGTTGATGCCCTGAATCACTTCGGGGATCGGGAAAGACGCCAGATAACCAACCTTGTTCGACTTTGTCATCATACCGGCGACAACGCCCTGAACATAACGCCCTTCATAGAAGCGGATGTTACCCGTTGACATGTTGCCAGACCGTTTGTAGCCGGTCAGATGGACAAATTTCACATCAGGGAATTCCTTGGCAACCTTCAGTGTCGGATCCATATAACCGAACGAGGTTGTAAAGATCATCTTGTTGCCCTGACGCGCCAGCTCACGAATGACGCGCGTTGAATCCGGACCTTCCGGCACATTTTCCACATAGGTTGTTTCAACCTTGCTGCCAAAATGCTTTTCGACATCGAGGCGGCCAACTTCATGTGCATATGTCCAACCATGGTCACCCGGGTTGGTCAGATACACAAAACCGATCTTGACCGGATCAGCGATAGCCGCACCAGCCATAGCCACAACACCGACAAGACCGGCTGCAGCTGCTTTTAGAAGATGTTTCATTCTCCACTCCTTGGTTTCAGATCAGAACAGGCTCATTCCTGCTCACTTGCCTGCATGAAATACACGCCCGAGACAGGACGGGAAGTTTGCAAGCGAAAATTCCCGATTACGCGAAATAACAACCAGCACTGCGATGGTGGCCAGATATGGCAACATCGACAGAAACTGCGAAGGTACGGTCCATCCACGCGCCTGACCGGCAAGCTGCATGATCGTGATACCTCCGAAAATCAAAGCGCCGACAAGCACACGCCATGGAAGCCATGAGGCAAAAACCACCAGTGCAAGTGCGATCCAGCCGCGCCCCGCGGTCATCCCTTCAGCCCAGTGCGGTGTCAGCATCAGCGGCAAATACGCACCGCCCAACCCCGCCATCATGCCACCGAACAGGACCGCAAGCAAACGTACACGCAACACCGAATAGCCAAGCGCATGCGCACTGTCATGGTTATCGCCAACAGCGCGCAGAACAAGCCCCCCACGGGTCCTTTTCAGGAACCACGCGACACCGGCAAGCAGCGCAACCGCCAGATAGGCCATCGGATCTAGCGAGAACAGCAAGGCACCGACAAATGGCAAATTCGACAGCACGGGAATCGTGATCTGCGGCAAACCATCAATGGCGTGCCCGACCAGCGGTGCCCCTACCAGACCGGACAATCCGGTGCCAAAAATCGTCAGCGCCAGCCCTGTGGCCACCTGATTTGTGGCAAAACCAAGCGCAAACAACGCGAACACGCCGCCGGTCAATGCACCAGCAAGCCCACCGACAATAATAGCCAGCCATAAATTACCGGTGCCAAACGCTGTTGCAAAGGCGGCAACTGCGCCCATCAGCATCATCCCCTCAACACCAAGGTTGAGAACACCACTGCGCTCTGCCACCAGCTCGCCAGTCGCAGCAAAAATCAGCGGCACAGATGTCATCAACACGGTCAACAGCAGCTGCTCAAGCATCGGACACCTCGCGCACTGCTGTCACCGGCATTTTCAGACGCACATGGAACCGGTTAAATGTTTCACCCGCCAGCAGCATGAACAACAGGATCCCCTTGAAGACACCTGTCACCACTTTTGGCATACCCAGCGCGATCTGCGCCGAATCCCCACCCAGTTCCGCCAGCGCCACAATCAGCCCGGCACCAATCACAGCCAGCGGGTTCAGGCGCGCCAGAAAAGCCACAATGATGGCGGTAAAACCGTATCCGAATGAAATTTCAGGCTGCAACTGGCCCATATTCGCCGACACCTCGACCATGCCGGCAAGCCCGGCAGCCGCCCCGGAAATACCCAGCACCATAATCGTGACCAGTGATGGGTTAAACCCGGCGAAACGGCCAGCGCGCGGCGCATCGCCCATCACCTTGACCTGAAAGCCGGTCAGCGTGCGGGCCAGCACAAACCACGCTGCCACGGCAATCACCAATGCACCGATCACACCCCAGTGCAGCCCGCCAAGATGGCCGAATCCGGGCAGATATACACGGGTGATCAGCGCCGCATCGGCATACATCGGGCTGAGCGGAAAGCCGAATGACATCGGGTCGCGCCACGGGCCGCGCACTGTCCAGTCGATCAGCAGCGCCGCCACATAGGTCAGCATCAGGGACACCAGAATTTCGTTGGTATTGAACCGGGTTTTCAGAATGGCCGGTATCATCGCCCACAGAAAGCCGCCCAGCATCCCCATGGCAATCATTGCCGGCATCATCACCCAGCCGGACAGATCAGGGAAAGTCAGCGCCACCCAGCCGCCGAACATCGCGCCGAGAATCATCTGCCCCTCGGCACCGATATTCCAGACATTGGCGCGATAAGCAAACACAAGGCCGCTGGCGATGATGATCAACGGGCAGGCCTTGACGAACAAATCTGCAACCTGGTCAGGACGCGATATGGGCGCGACAAAGAACTGGTACAGCGCTTCACCCGGATGATAGCCGAGGGTCGCAAAGATTATTGCCCCGATCACCAGTGTCAGAGCAATCGCCACCACAGGCGTCAGCAACGTCAACTGCAGCGGAATGGTCTTGCGCGGGCTCAGGGTGATCATGTGCGCGCCTCGTCCATGCTGTGGCTGCCCCCCATCAAAAGCCCGATGGATTCGGGTGTGACATCGGCCGCCACAACGGGTTCGGACAGGCTGCCATCATACAGAACCGCAATGCGGTGCGAGATGGCAAAAATCTCTTCAAGGTCCTGCGAAATCATAATCACTGCAGACCCTTCTGCAGCCAGTTCCAGCATCGCGCGACGGATAAACAGCGCTGCCCCGACATCTACGCCCCAGGTCGGCTGCGAGACAATGAACACGCGCGGCCGTTTGATAATCTCGCGGCCAACCACGAATTTCTGCAGATTGCCGCCTGACAGGGATGATGCCAGCGGGTTGTCTTCTGGCAGGCGCACATCGAACTCCGATGCGATTTCACCCGCCATCTGCATCATCTGCGCGCGCTCTATCACTCCGCGCCGCACGACATTGTCCAGCGAATGACCTGTCAGCAACGCATTGTCGGCCAGCGTCATGCTGGTGACAGCGGCATGGCCATTGCGCTCTTCCGGTACAAAACCGATCCCGAACTGACGACGACGTGCCGGACCGGCGGTGCCGATCTGGTGGCTGTCCACTGTGATCATGGCAGCAGAGGACGCCCGCCATTCCCCGGTCAGTGCCTCCATGAATTCATCCTGACCGTTGCCCGCAATGCCGGCGATGCCCAGAACTTCACCAGCACGTGCAACAACCGAGATGTCCCGCAACGGCGTGGAAAACTGCGTCTCACGATCGCGCGACAGACCCGAAATTTCGAAAATTGCAGGCGGTTCACCAACGCCCTGTTCACGCCGCTCGATATCGCCAACAGCCATGCCAACCATCATCTCCGCCAGCTGCTTGCTTGTCTTTTTGCGCGATTCAACGGTGCCGACATTCTGTCCGCGCCGCAAAACCGTCGCGCGTTCGGTCAGGGAGCGAACTTCTTCCAGCTTGTGCGAAATGAACAGGATAGCAACACCGGCGTCTGCAAAGCGCCGCAACACGCCGAACAGCTGTTCGCTTTCTTGCGGGGTCAGCACCGAGGTCGGTTCATCCATGATCAGCAAGGCCGGGTCCTGCAACAGGCAGCGCACGATCTCGACCCGCTGCTGTTCACCGACAGACAGATTGTGAACGCGCGCATCCGGGTCTACCCCGATGCCATATTCGCTGGACATGGCCCGCACCCGGTCTGACAGGGACTCGATGCTTTCACCGGGCGGCATCGCCAGCGCGATATTTTCAGCAACCGTCAGTGCCTGAAATAAAGAGAAGTGCTGGAACACCATCCCGATTCCCAGGTCCCGCGCATGTTGCGGATTGCGGATGACAACCGGTGCGCCGCGCCATTCAAACATGCCCGAATCGGGATGCAAAAGACCATAGACCATTTTGACGAATGTTGATTTGCCGGCGCCATTTTCACCAAGCAGCGCATGGATCTCTCCGGCGCCGATTCTGAAGGACACATCGTCATTAGCTGTGAAATCACCGAAATGCTTGCAGATTCCAGTCGCTGTCAGCAACGCGACTTGTGGTGGGGATGCGGCAGGCCGCGGGGATCCGTTCATTATTTTCTCTGCGGTCTCCTGCCAGATTTATCTGGCCTGTTCGGCGTCGCGAAGCATACGACCTTTAGCAACTTTATGTAAAGAAATCGTAAAGAAAAGCCGTCCTGCCTGAAAGTGAGGCAGGACGGCATCGTTTTTTCCACGTCAGGCTCAAGCCATCGTCAGGCCGAAGCCATCATCAACGTTGCCGCTGGTGATCAGCCCTGGCGTGAGAACTCGGGATACGCTTCCATTCCAAGTTCGGCTGTATCCAGTCCGGCCAACTCGTCTTCCTCGCTGACGCGAATACCGACGGTCAGCTTCAGAATGGTCCAGACGACCCAGGACACGATGAAGGTGAATGCACCGACAACCACAATACCGGTTACCTGTGTACCCAGATTGGCGTCCGGATTGGTGATCACGACAGCCAGTGTACCCCAGATACCTGCAATCAGGTGAACAGGGATCGCACCAACAACATCATCGATCTTGAACTTGTCCAGCAGCGGCACTGAGAAGACCACGATCGCACCACCGATACCACCGATGATGGTCGCCATCCCGAGGGACGGTGTAAGCGGTTCCGCCGTGATCGATACCAAACCGGCAAGCGCGCCGTTCAGTACCATCGTCAGGTCAGCTTTCTTGTACATCAGCTGTGTCATGATCAGGGCGACCAGCGCACCACCAGCAGCCGCAGCATTGGTGTTCGAGAAGATGCGCGATACGTCAGCAACGTCGCTGATCGTACCCATGGCAAGCTGTGAGCCGCCATTGAAGCCGAACCAGCCGAGCCAGAGAATGAACATGCCAAGTGTCGCCAGTGGCAAGTTGGCACCTGGCATTGGAACGACGCGGCCATCGCGGTACTTCCCGGTCCGTGCCCCGAGAACCAACGCACCAGCCAGCGCCGCCCAACCTCCTACGGAATGGACAACTGTCGATCCCGCAAAATCAAGAAAGCCCATTTCGTCAAGGAAACCGCCGCCCCACTTCCAGCTTGCCTGGAACGGGTAGATCAGCGCTGTCAGGATGAGGGTGAACAGCAGAAACGGCCACAGCTTGATGCGCTCGGCCACGGTGCCCGACACGATCGAGGCGGTTGCCGCACAGAACATTAGCTGGAAGAAATAATCCGACGCTGTTGACGCATATGAAAGGTCGTCAGCTGCCTCAGGGGCCACGCCAACGGCTTCCATTGCCGCAACGCCCATGACGCCTGACAGAATGCCGTCGACCGACCAGCTGCCCAGCGGATACATGAGATTATAGCCGATGGCGTAATAGCCAATGGCGGCAATCGAGAACAGCGCCACATTCTTGGTCAGCTGCATGGTTGTGTTCTTGGCGCGAACAAGCCCGACTTCAAGCATGCAGAAACCGCATGCCATGAACATCACAAGGACGCCGCCAAACAAGAACAACAATGAATTCATGATAAAGACACCGTGCTCTGGCATTTCCTGCGCCATGGCCGGTGTTGACAGCAACGCGCCGAAGCCGGCGATTGCTAAAAGTGAAAGGAATCGTGACATTAAACGTCTCCTGTTTTCGGGGGGATCAGAGGGCGCTGGAACCGGTTTCGCCAGTGCGAATCCGGATTGCGGAATGAATATCGAGAACAAAAATCTTGCCGTCGCCAATCTTGCCGGACTCGGCGGCAGACTTGATGGCATCGCATGCGCCTTCAACCTGCTTGTCGTCGACTGCAACCTCAACTTTCACTTTTGGCAGAAAATTCACAGTGTATTCGGTGCCACGGTAGACTTCCGTCTTGCCCTTTTGACGTCCATACCCCTGAACTTCGGATGTGGTCAGCCCTTCAATACCGATAGCCATCAGCGCGTCATGCACTGCCGACAGTCGGCCTGGCTGGATGATTGCCACTATATACTTCATGTTTAGTCCCTTCCTCGTACCCGCAGTCCACCGAAAATGCAGGCCTGCGATACGTGTTATCCAACACTTGCTGTGTCGTGCCGCCCTCTCGTGGCGGGGTTTCGTCGCGGACAACAAAAAAGCGGTACAAACGCGCCCTTGTCGTCCGCGTGAATTTGTCTTATCAAGCGAGTGTGCATATTTATTCTGCTAATTTTGCATTCGCGCGATGCGTTTTTTGCATCGGGAAGGGACAGCACACTATGCGTTATATGACCAGCTTGCGTTTCATTGATGTTGTTGCGCGTGAAGGGTCTATCCGAAAGGCAGCTGACAAGCTGGCTATCACATCCACTGCTTTGAACCGCCGCATACTCGCTATTGAGGATGAGTTGGGACAACCGCTGTTTGAACGGCTGCCAAGCGGAGTGCGGCTGAATACGGCAGGCGAGCTGTTCATCCAGCATGTCAGATCGCAGTTTGCCGAACTTGCCCGTGTGCAATCGCAAATATCTGATCTGACAGGGATCCGCCGGGGTCATGTGCGGATTGCCAGCGGTGCTGATGCGCTGCGCCTGTTCCTGCCGCAGGCTGTCTCACAATACCGGTCACTGCACCCGGCGGTGACATTTGCGCTGCAACGCTGTTATGGCGAATCCGCAGAGGCAAGATTGCAGTCACTGGATGCGGACATTGCTCTTATCTTTGCACCCATTCGGGCAGCGCATGTTCATGTTGCGGCCACTGTGCGGCAGACGATGCATTGCGTTATGCCCGATGACCACCCTCTCAGCCAGCATGAGATGATCAGGATCCGCGATCTGGCCGGCCACAAATTATGTTTGCCAACCAGCGACAGCGGCATTCGCCAGCTGCTGGATACGGGGCTGCTGCGCCGGGCGACTGAAATCGATGTGGTGCTGGAATCTGACAGCTTCGAATTCATGCAGAACTATCTGCGATTCGAAAACACACTCGGCTTCCAGATTCCGATTGCCCTGACCGACCTGTCGGAAATGGGTCTGGTGGCGATCCCGCTTGATCCCGCTGATGTTGCCCCCGGCACATTACATCTGTGTCATCTGAAAGGGCGTGTACTGCCTGTAGCAGCGGCCAAGTTTCTTGATGAGATCATCACCAGCCTGCGTGACAATTATGGCGAGGCGGTTGACCAGTGAACACAGGCTGATCCCGTGGCGGCTGATCCCGTGGCGGCTGATCCCCCGTCGCTGCGGACCCCGTGCCCACCACCAATCACTGTCGTGGCTATGGATTTATCAATGGCCGCAAGTTATAAGTCCGGCGTCAACGATGCCGAGGACGAAATGACCACCGGATTGCCGCTTCCCGCCTATCTTGCCACGCGCTATGCAGACTGGCGAACAACAAGGTTCGCTGCGGCCAGCGGCCTGTACAGACAATTGGCCGATGAAGGCCAACACCCGCGTGCCATGGTCATATCCTGTTGTGACAGCCGCGTGCAGGCCACAACATTCTTTGGCACTGATCCGGGTGAATTCTTTATCCATCGCAATATTGCCAATCTGGTGCCGCCCTATGATCTGGCCGGCCATCATCACGGCACGCCCGCGGCTGTTGAATATGCGGTGTGTGTGCTGGAGGTGTCGCACATCATCATCCTCGGTCATTCCAGCTGCGGCGGGGTGAATGGCTGCTATCAGATGTGCGCCGGCAAGTCACCTGAACTGGACAGCGATACAAGCTTTGTCGGACGCTGGCTCGATATTCTGCGTCCGGCCTATCAGCGTGTTGCCGGCAAGGGCAGTGCTGATGAGCAGATTGCGGCGCTGGAAAAAGAAGGGATCATCATGTCGATGGAAAACCTGATGGGCTTTCCGTTTGTGCGCGATGCGACAGAGGCCGGAAACCTGACAATCCATGGGCTGTGGAATGATATCGGCGATGGCGCCCTGCTCTATTTCAATGGCAAGACGTTCGCGCCAGTCCTCGCCGAAGATTGATCCGGGGGCTGCTGGCCTGCATCCAGTCTTATGCAGGTTGTGACGGCGTGCCGTTCATGGCATCCTGCCATTCATGGCGTAGTGCCGTGAATTGGGCCCGCAAATAAAAGAGCCTGCCTCGAATAAGGAGTGTTAGATGGATACAGTACTTGTAGGCGGGACAGTGTTTTTGGTCGCCGCCGGTGCCATTTTCCTCGGCATTGACAGGATCGGCAAATCCGACATGCCCGAACGCCGCAAGCGGCTGGTGACCTATGCGCTCATGGGCGGGTTGATCGTTCTGACAGTCGGCATTTTCCACTGGCACCGCGCTGTATATATGGCAGCATACACAGCTGGCAGCTGACCAGAACTATTCTGAATAGGGTGTGCCGTCCTTGTGCAAAAACGTCCGTGAGGTGCCGCGCTTTTCATAGCGCAAATCCACATCTGGATAATGCACTGTTTCATCTTCGGTACGGGTGCCAATCTCAAACAGAATGACCGGCCCGTTTGAGCGATTCTCAAAGGCATGCCCGTTCGCGACCCCGGACTTGAAACCAGCGCAGTCACCGTCTCTCAGAATGGTCTCTCCCTCTTCTTCGCGCAGAACAACTTCACCTGTGATCACGATCACGAATTCGTCCTGCTGTTCATGCCAGTGACGCAGAGCCGTGCGCGAGCGAGGCGGTAAAACAACCCTGTTCACACCAAACTGGTCCAGTCCGCCGGCATCTCCAACGCGTTGTTGCTGATAGCCTGCCGTCTCGGCACGAAGCCCGGCAGGATAAACAAGCCGGTCAAAAACCGGCACGGCAGACAGATCAATCTTTGGCATTTGCAGGTCTCCTCATTTGTAGTTTCCCCAGAAGAAACAAGTCATGTCAATCAGCACTGTCGGCGGACCGATCGCAGGAATGCAGACAACTGGCATATCGAAAAATAGATCAAATGAATGGCTTGGCTCAGACCGGCACACCAAAAATCCAGCCTTCCATCGCGGCGGCTTGCGGGGCCTGCCAACAGCCGGGTGTTGCCGCGATGTGGCGCAGGGCCGCGGCTGAAATCATGGCATCTGCCTCATCCACATCACTGCCGCGCGGGGCATAATCCGCGCCCACACCGTCACTGCTCCACGCATTCAGTGCGGCCGTCATAAAGCCGGGATCGGCAGCGGCATTACGCGCCGGATTCAGACCCGCTGCATGAAAATAATAGCTTGGAAAAATTTCCACCAGCACCATCGCTGGTTGCCGGGCGGGTGACACGGGCCGGGCGGGTGACACGGGCCGGGCGGGCGACACGGGCCGGGCCGGCGACACGGGCTGGAACGGCCAGACAGCCACCGCATCCCCAAGTTCTGCCTTCAGGGCGTGGATCATCCGCATGCCGGCCATGGACCCGGTCGCAACATTGTCAGCACCGATGGCCTTGAAGGTGGGTGACGGCGCGCGGGCACTTGCCTTTGCCGCAAGTTCTGCAACGCGGCGGCGGCTGCGATAATGCGGTGCGCCGTGATTGCGCGGCGAAAGGTAGTAATCGCCAAATCCGGGCGCAGCGAACATGGCCCCGCCATAGAAATGCCCGTCATTTTTGCAGATATCCGCAATGCACTGCCACAGCGCAGCAGGCGTTTCGGGTGTACCAGCCAGGCCGGGGTAATAGGCATTTTCATCACAAAACGGATGCGCAAAGGCGAAATCGATCCCGACCAGGATCGAACCGCGAGCAGACTCATTGCTCCCATTACCATTACCAGCAGTGCCAGTGCCAGTGCCATCACCGCCAGTGTCAGTGCCAGCATCGCCCGTGTCATTGCCGGCATCTGCGGCGCGCACCAACCATTCGAAGACGGCCTGCCGCCCCCACAGATGGCCTGAAGGCGGATCAATGCGCGTTGGCACCCCGCGCCCCGGCACCGCCATCGACAGCTGAATTCCGGCCTGGCGCGGCCCTTTTGCCCCCGACCAGTCAATTCCCACAAAGCGGTCAAACATCAGCCGGTTGCCTGGCAGGTCAGTTTTCATTCAGATGCGCCAGCAAATCAGCTGCGGTGGCGCTAAACCCGTCTGCCGATGCCTCACCCGACAGCGCCGCAGCAACTTCGCGCGCCATGGCCTTGCCCAGCTCAACACCCCACTGGTCAAAACTGTTCACCCCCCACAGAAACCCGCTGACAACAGTGACATGTTCATACAGCGCCAACAGACGGCCAACCGCATAAGGCGTGCTGGCCTGCCAGCTGATCAGCGTTGACGGCCGACCACCAGCAAAATGGCGATGCGGCTCTGCGTGATTCTCGCGGCCCTTGGCAAGGGCTTCGGCCTGCGCAATGGCGTTGGCAACCAGCACCCGGTGACTGGCCTGCCAGCCATCATCCAGCGGCATGCCACTTGGTGCCAACGGCACCATGATATCCAGCGGGACAATATCGCTGCCCTGATGCAGCGCCTGAAAAAAGCTGTGCTGACAGCCGGTCCCGGCCGCCCCCCAGATCACTGGTGTTGTGGCATAATCAAGCACGCTGCCATCGGCACGAACAGATTTACCGTTGGATTCCATTTCCAGCTGCTGCAACCAGGCCGGCACCAGCGCCAATCGCTGGTCATAAGGCATGATCCCCAGCGTTGGATAGCCCATGAAATTGCGATTCCAGACCCGCAACAACCCCAGAATGACGGGAAGGTTTTCAGTATGCGGCGCGGTTTCGAAATGCCGGTCCATTGCAGCTGCACCTTGCAGAAGCTGGGTGAATGCCGCCGCCCCGACATCAATCATCACCGGCAGGCCAACGGCCGACCACAGCGAATAACGCCCACCAACACCCTCATCAAAATCGAATATCCGGTCAGCAGCGATGCCCCATTCTGCCGCCACATCCGGGGCCGCTGTGACGGCTGCCATGGCCCCTTCATTACCACCAGCGGCCAGCCAGTCGGCGGCCAGGGCGGCGTTGCGCATCGTCTCGTCAGTGGTGAAGGTTTTTGATGTGACAATCACCAGCGTTGTTGCCGGATCACAGTCGCGCAGCGCGTCATGCAGATGCGCCGGATCGACATTCGAGACATAATGGAGGCGCGGTCCGCTCGACAGATGGGCAAGCGCGGCACTGACCATGGCCGGCCCCAGATCGGACCCGCCAATACCGATATTGATGACATCGGCAACATGCGAAGCGCGCACACTCTGCGCAAAGGCAGAAAGACCGGCAAATTCGTCGCTGTCGATACGTGCGGCGCTGCGCTGCGCCATATGGACAACTGCGCGCCCTTCACTGACATTCACCGCCTCACCCGCGAACAGCGCGCTGATCTTGTCGGCCAGTCCGCAGCTTATCGCAAAGGCCTGAAGTTGCATCATGACGGCGTCGATCAGAAACTGGCGCGACAGATCAATCCGCAGATCGTCAAGCTGCCAGACAAACCCACGTGCCCTTGTTGCATCGTCCAGAAGCGCAGCAAGCTGCTGCTGCCGCATAACAACAGCCATGTCCTGCAGGGAGTTGTGAATGGCGGTATCGGTATTCATGATAGGTGTTCCTTGACGAAAATGTACTGCATGAAATGTGCTACATGAAATGTGCCACATGTGTGGCAACAACCTTATAACAGCGAGAGTGTCAGGCTGTCTCATAGCATCACCTTGTGAAAAAACTCACTGGTGAAGTGATGCCTGAAGGCCCATATCCTACTGCAACCGGGTCTGTTCCCGCTAGCCATCTGCACCGAAAAGGTGATCAAAACATGACAACATCGTCCGACACAGCTGATCTGGTGATCCCTGATCTGATTGTCATTGGCAGCGGCATTGCCGGCCTTGCCGCGGCACAGGCGGCCATGTCGGCTGGCATGTCTGTGATGGTGATTGACAAGGGACGGCGGATTGGCGGGCGTGTCTCGACGCGGCGGGCCCACGGTTTCACCTTCAATCACGGGGCCCAGTTCATGACCGCGCGGTCACCTGAATTTGTGTCGCTGAGCACCGCCGCCATCCAGGATCATGCTCTGGCTGAATGGCATGTTGCCAACCGCGATGCGCTGTGCGGCACCCCCACAATGCGTGACTTTCCTGTCTATATGCAGCGCGGCCTCGATGTGCGGCAGGGAATCGAGATCACCGACATTGGCCGTGAACATGACCACATCATTCTGACGGACAAGGATGGGCAGACGCATATGGCGCGGCACCTGATTGTCAGCGCACCAGCACCGCAAAGCCAGCGTCTGCTTGCCGATGTTGCACCAAACCTGTCCGCCCTTGCCGGCAGTGCCAGCTATGCGCCCTGCTGGACAGGCATGTACGGGTTTGCAGACGCACCGCCGCCGCATGATCCGGCACCTGTCGGCGATGATGCTGGCCCGGTTGGCTTTGCATTGTGGGAGGCAGACCGCCCCGGCGCACCAGCAGCCAACCATGCCCTGACAGTGCAGGCCGCCCCCGGGTGGAGCCAACAGCATCTTGAAGATGATGCCGGCGATGTTGCCGATGCCTTGCTGGCAGCCTGGCAGGAGGCCAGCGGACAAACAATCGGCACACCTGTTCTGAAAGCCGCGCATCGCTGGCGCTATGCACGGGTGGTAACGCCAGCCAGCGACGATGCGCCGGTGACATCATCCTGCGGGCGAATCGCTGTGGCTGGTGACTGGCTTGGTGGCGCGCGCATCGAACATGCGTTTCTCAGTGGTCAGCGGGCGGTGGCCGCACTGACCACCGCACCAAACTGACAAAGTAACGCCGATGTCGAATGTCCTTGCCCTGTCCATCCCCTTTTTCGCGCTGATCTTTCTTGGCATGTTTGCCCGCGCGATCGGTTTCATCCGTGAGGATGGCGCGCTGAACCTGTCCAAATTCGCGTTCTTCGTGGCGTTGCCACCGATGATGTTTATGAATGTTGCCGCGGGGACACCTGAAGATATTCTGAACTGGGGCTTTTTCTGGCGGTATGAACTGGCGACCATTACCCTGTTCATTGTCACGGCGTTGCTGGCACGATCTGCCTTTTGTCTCACCCGCCTTGAAAGCGGTATTTTCGGGCTGAACGCTGCCTATCCCAATTATGGTTATATGGGTGTGCCGCTGGCCATCATGGCCTTTGGTGATGCGGCGGCGATGCCATTGGCGTTGATGCTGTTTGCCGACACGGTCATTCTGTTGATGCTGACAGCAGCGTTTGTTGTTGGCGGGGCCGGCGGGCTGGTCACAGCGCTGCGGCGCACGGTGCTGACACTGATAAAAAATCCGTTGCTGATCTCGGTCGTGGCAGGGCTGGCCTTTGCCGCATCCGGGCTGACCCTGTCCGGCCCGATCGACACCATCATCACCATGCTGGCAGGTGCCGCCGCGCCGGTGGCGCTGTTTGCGCTTGGTGCAACGGTTTACGGACAGCCACTGGCAAAAGCCGTTCCCGAGATTGCCAGCATCAGCGCGGCACGCCTGTTGTTGCATCCGGCCATGGTGGCCGCCCTGTTCCTGCTTTTGCCGGGACAGGATATAATCTGGGTACAGACAGCCATCCTTGCCGCCAGCCTGCCGATTGCCGCCAACGTCTTTGTTCTGGCAAGCCATTATGGCGGCTATGCCGGACGCACCGCATCAGCGATTCTTGCCAGCACGATCCTTGCCAGCATCACCGTACCAGCAGTGCTGTATTTCCTGTTCAACCTTGCTGAAGGCGGTTAGTCACTGGGCCCCTCTAGTCACTGGGCCCCTCTAGTCACTGGGCATCGTGTCTGCATAACCGGGAACAGCCGCCGCAAAACCGTCCTTCCATTCCACAAGATGCGGGGCATGATCGCGCCATTCCACCTGCTTGCGGAAATCCAGATAATCCAGTGCGCAGGCCACGCCGATTTCGGCGATATCAGGCATCGCGCCGCTTTCATAGCGTTCCATCGGTATGCCTTGCAGACCGCGAATAATCTTGTCGCGCTGGAACGTTACAAAGCTTTCCACCTGCATGCCTTCCGGCCGCAATCTGTCCTCATAGATCACAAGGACAGCGGCATCCAGAATACCGTCCGCCAATGCCGACATCGACATCACGGCATAGCGATCCGGCCCGGAAGCCGGCAGAATTTTTCCGCCACCGGCACGGGCATCCAGATAGTCGAGGATCGTGCGGCTGTCGAAGAGCACCATGTCATCCACCACCAGAGCCGGAATTTTGCCAAGCGGATTGACGCCGCGGATATCATCTTCCGGGTCCATGGTGTTGGTCTGCTTGATTGTCACCTCGTCGCGCATACCAAGGCAAGACAGCGCAATCTTGATCTTGCGTCCGAAAGGTGAAGGCGGGCTGGAATAGAGGATCATGATATGTCCCTTTGTTGTTAAGGCAGTTGCCGAGATTGGCTGTGTGCGCGGCAAGCCCTACAGCAGCGTCATCGCTTCGGTAAGGCTCGCAACCTGATGGGCTGGCGGTTCGGGAAGATCATCCCACGGCTTGCCGCCGCGATTGACCCAGACCGTTCGGAACCCGAAACTGCCGGCCCCGGCCACATCCCAATTGTTCGAGGAATAAAAGGTAACCTCTGAGGCTGAACACCCAAAGGCATCGGTGACCAGCCGGTAGACTGCAGGATCAGGCTTGTAAAGGCGCAGCACATCAACGCTCAGCACCTGATCAAGGCTGCCTGCAATGCCAGCCGCCGCCAGCGCGCTGTCCAGCATATCAGGCGACCCGTTTGACAATACGCCGGTTCCCTGCCCACCCGCAGCCAGCTGCTGCAACACGCCCGGCACCTCGTCATACGCGGTCAGCGTGGTGTAGAGCGATAACAGCTTTTCGCGCATCTGCGCATCATCCATGCCCATTTCAGCCATCGTGACATCGAGCGCATTCTGCGTGATGGTCCAGAAATCGGTGTAGCGCTGCATCGTTGTACGCAGCCAGCTGTAGCTGAGCTGACGTTGCCGCCAGGCAGCAGCGAGTTGCGGCCAGCTCGCGGCCAGCGCCTCCATCTCCGGGGCGGCTGCAGCCTCGCGCGCTGCAGCATCCACATCAAGCAGTGTTCCGTACACATCAAACACATGGGGCATCGGTATCTCCCATAATTGGTCAGCCTTTATCCTGCACATGTCAGCCCGCGCTGGCAATTCGATTGACCCTTCACCGCTGGCTGAAGTCGGGTTAACCTGCAGCGCAGCGACGGCCAGACGCACATGCAGCCAGACGCACATGCAGCCAGACGCACATGCAGCCAGACGCACATGCAGGAGGACAGGACGGCATGCCAACACCCATTCCGCAAGGGCTGGTCCCGAAAGACCCGGATTTTGCCGAACGCATCAAGGCGAATTTCAAGACGCAGACAGCGATGACCACATTCGGTGTCGAAATGGTTGATGTCACACCAGGACATACCCGCATGCAGATGCTGGCCAATGACCGCGTGTTGCAACAACAGGGTTTTGTGCATGGCGGTGTCATCGCAGCCGCCATGGACAGCGCTTGTGGTTATGCCGCGCTGAGCCTTGCTGCAGTTGACCGCGAAGTGCTGACCATTGAATACAAGGTCAGCTTCATCGCCCCTGCCGTTGGTGAGCACTATGAGTTCGAGGGGCAGGTTATAAAACCTGGGCGGACCGTCAGCTTTACCGAGGGGACTGCTTTCGCTGTGACAGGCGGCGCGCGCAAGCTGATCGCAACGCTCAGCGGATCCATGGCACTGGTGGCCGCACCTGACGCCTGATCAATGTTTCGACCAGCAGAACCGACAGACCTGACCCGTGCGGAGGTGCCGGCTTAGGCCTTGCCTGTCGCAAGGGGCGATGCCACGATGGCACGCCAGATCAAGCATACCGGACAACCAATTACAAAAGGTAACACAAGATGAGCAAAGCTTACTGGATTGCCACCTACATCGAAATCTTCGATGCCGACAAGCTGGCCAGCTATGCTGCGTTGGCCCTGCCCGCCATCACCGCAGCAGGCGGCAGGTTTATGGCGCGCGGCATGCCCGATGCAATACATGAAGCTGGCAAGACAACGCGCACCGTCATCATCGAGTTTGAATCCGTTGCTGCCGCCGAAGCGGCCTATGAAAGCGAGGCCTATAGCGAGGCGCTGGCTGTATTGGGAGATGCTGCACTGCGCGATATCAGGATCATTGCCGGCGCCTGATCCCTGTTATCAGGCGTAACCGGAGATCAGCCGGCCAGTTCTGCCTGATGCGCGGCCACCAGATCGGCCATGCTGTCAAATCGGAAATCGACATGCGGCATGTCGCCCGGATCGCGGGTCGCACCGAACCCCTTTTGGTCATGCCGCCGATAGATCCAGCAATTATGCAGCCCGTGCCGATTGGCCGGCGCATGGTCATGGAACATGCTTTCCGCCGTGTGCAGGATATCGCCCTTCGCAATATCGCGGGCGGCAAGCTGTTCGATCATATATTCAAAATTGCGATCAGACGGTTTGTAGAAGCCTACATCCTCAGCCGTGTAGATGGCATCAAACGTGACCCCGAGCCGGGCGTTGCTGTGCGCAAAGCTGGCCCGATCAACATTTGACAGGATGACCAGCTTGAAGTGCTGTTTCAGATAGGCCAGCGCATCGACAGAATCGGCAAAAGCGGGCCAATGCTCAACCGATGCACCATAAATCGCAGCTTCATCCGCGGTGACAGACAGCGCCCATTCATCAGCAAGATTACGATATACAGTAGCCAGCAGGTCGCTATACAGCATCGACGGTGTCGTGCGCTGCTGCGTTGATTCCTGACGGGCATGCGCCTGCAGAATGGCATCGCGGTCAAGCCGCCCGTCCAGCTGGTCGATGAGCGGCTTCAAGCCAGCCATAATACCGCTTTCCCAGTCGATAAGCGTACCATAGCAATCAAATGTCAACGTACTGAAGTCAGTCAGGCGCAATCTCTCTTTCCCTTCTATACAGTGCTGCAGTTCTACGCTGCGGTCATCAGGATGTCACCTGCATGGCGGCAACTGGCGGTCTCCGCCCGACATCGGCTGGCAAGGATATCGCATCACCTGTGGGCAGGTCATCGGCAAGCTGGACCAGCGCTGCAACCTGCCGGATCCGGCGGCGCGCCTCGGCCTCGACTGTAGCTTCGGTTATACCATGCACTGCAATCGATGGCGTGGGCGGTGTATCAATGGCCAGCGTCAGGCTGGCATCAGCCAGCAGCGCCAGCATATGCGCATCCTCATCACCGCTGGCTGCCAGCGCGTTCACCACATCATGATGCAATGCCAGCAACCTGCCAACAAAATCAGGGGGCAGCATTTTCTCAACCAGATTTTTCTCTGATGTGATCACCCCGAACAGCATATCGAACGCATCATGATCAATGTAACGCCGCGCAAAATGCCCATCCGATGATCGCACGATGTCGGCCAGCCGCGCGATATCACTGTCGATGCAAATCTCACCATCGCTCATGACTGGCAGGCTGATTCGCATGATGGTCACCTGCCGCCGTGATCTGGCACCGAAACCTTTGGCCGGTTTTGACAGGTTCAGGTCTGCATGAAACAGGCGCAGGCGATGCTGCGCACGGCAACCGGAATAATGGTTCGAAATGGTGATCTGTGCTTTGGGAAGCATATCTGCTGCAGCAAGGTCCTGAACAACCAGCTCGGCAAATTTGTTATTTTCATCAGGTGTCATCACGGCGCTGATATGCGCTGCCAGTGCCAGCTCCAGCCCTGATTCCAGCGAGACATCCTTGCGGATCAAGGGAACCCAGCTGCCAATAACGGCCAGCGCGGCAAGACCAGCTACAAGCGCTGGAAACAGGGGCTGTGACAGCAATGCCACCCGCGGGCCAAAATCGGGAGTCACCCACCAGATGGCCGCTACAATGCCGATCAGGCCGACCCCGATGCCGGTGATGACCAGGGCAAATATGCCGCGCCGCCGCAACTGGTGGCGGGCCGCCTGTATTTCGGACGCCAGATGCGTGTCCCAATGGGACGCGAATCCTGCCTCGAAAGCAGTTCTTTCAGCAAAGCTGGACATATCCCAGAAATAGCGCATCAGATGACCGGAAAACAAGTCCGGCGCCGGGCAACGCCAACCCTGTCGGTTGACCTGCCGGTCAGGCAGCAGTGCAGTATGGCCATAAGCCTGGCGTTCAGGCAGCAGGTCAGCTGTAATTTATATATTGCTAATAAAAGTAAATAATATGAAAACTTCTTGCCGAAACGCCTCCTCCTGCGGGTTTGGCACACGTTAACGGTAGTAACAGGATGACCATGAAGCAGTCTTGTATCATGTTGAAACGCGGACGCGGGCTGGATGCTTTGTTCGCGTTCAGATTGCTGACAGCGTTTCTGTTATGCGGCGTCACTAGTGTGTCGGCCATCGCCAACACCCCTGTTGATGATGTCTTTCTGCAATGTGACGGTGAAGTGCGCACACGTCAGCTGGCCTTTCAGCTTGGCGAGCAGGAAATTGAGGAATTCACCCCGGCCAGACGCCTTCTGCAGATCGAGATCAGAAGCGCCCGCCGCGCCCGCATCATGGACCACACTTCGGGAGATGTGCTGTTCACACCAAGGCAGTGCAAACTGTCTGATCTGAAAATTGCCTGCGAGCATGATGATGATGAGGGCATCCGCCAACTGTTCATCTCACGCACCAGCGGCGATGCGATTTTCGAGGGATATAGCGAGTCAGGGGACAAGAAGTCCAATCTGGTCGTGGAGCATTATGTGTGTGTGAAGGAAGCGCGTGAGGCGCTGTTCTAGCCGCCTGCCCCAACAACCAGTTACATGGGTAATGGCATTGGCAATGCCAGAGCGTTGGTCAGAACGGCTGTCAGCGTCAGGATGACCGCAACCACAGCAATTTCCAGATTGATTGATGTTTGCAGCCGGGCTGCTGCAGATATGTCACCACCGCGCAAGTCTGGCACCAGCCGGAATCTGTTCAGTGCAGCCAGCCCCAACAGGCCTGCCACCAAACCGATCTTGGCCAGCAGAACCAGCCCATATGCGGTTGTGAACAGCGCTGTCAGTGATCCTGTCAGATAGGCTGCAAATCCACCGCCGCTGATGACCAGCGCCCCCACCGCCCAGCTGGCAACTCTGGCAAACTGATGGGCGATGTCTGCCAGCTCATCATGCGCTGGCGCATCGCTGTCCGCCAGCATGCACAGACGGCGCAGCGGCAGAAATGCCCCCAACCACACAGCTACACAGGACAGATGAACAACCAGCAACAGGCCGGTCATCAGCCCGCCCAGAACGGCATGCCCGTGAATGGCAAAACTGGCCGCAATTACGGCAACCGTCACGCCGCCAGCGATGGGCCGACGCGCTTCAACCACCCGTGGCAAGGTTGCCGCCATGATGAAGCCCAGCGCAGCCAGCACAGTCGACAGGCCAAGCGAAGTGCCCATCATCAGCCCCAGAAACTGTGGATCAACAGCACTGGCCAGATCCCCGCCAAGATTACCTGCAGCCGCTGGCACCCGCAGGCATGTGGCCGCAATCCCGATCCATGCCCCGATGGCCAGAACCCGCGCCAGATGCGTCTGCGAACCGTCTGTCATATGGCGGGCAAACATAATGCCGTACAGGATGCTGCCATTGGCCAGAAACATGCCGGCATAAAGGCCAAGGGTGATAACCGGAATGATCAGGCCCCAGAATTCCATCTGCTAAAACTCCACCCGCCTTCGCAACATGAGGGTTATTCCCCGACCGTAAAGTCGAAATTACCCTTGATCACATGGCCGTCAGCGCTCAACGCACGCCAGCGTACCTCGAACGAACCGGCAGACAGGGCGGGCAACGCCACCACATGCTGTGTTGCGATCTGCATCAGATGCGAATCCCCAAGCGGGATGTCCGTTCCGTCTTGCGAAAGAGACAGCTTTACCAGCTTTGCCTCACCGCGAAATTGCAGCTGCAGTTCGGCCGGTGTTGACGACACTGTCTCACCATCTGCCGGCATCGATTTGGACAGCGGCGAATGCGCCATCGCCGCAGCCGCCAGATACAATGTCGTAACGCCTGTGAGCAGCGCAATTGTCAGATATCTTGCAAATGCCAGGCGGTTCATGCTGGTCAACCCGTTCATATACTGAATCCCTATCCATATTTAACATTAATGCTTGCGCAGGTCGTCCTGAATAGTTGTGCAGGCTGGCCTGTCCCCTGTTCTCTCATTCCAAGAAGGCTTGTTCAGTGACAGGCTTTGCCAAGCGCCTTCAGACGCCAGTAATTGTACGGCAAGGGGGTCACAAACCCGGCAGCCAGCATCAGCGGCACAACCCACCATGTCAGCATCGCCCCGCCGGTCAACGCCACATCGGTGACATTCATCGCCACTTCCATCCCGATCATTGAGATCAGCGACATTCCGATGGCGGTTTTAAACGCCAGACGCAGCGGCATCTGGCGCGCCAGAATGAACGTTTCCAACGCGATCGAGGTCAGCAACCCGTTGATGATAGCCAGCGACATGATCAGCAGTACCGGCCAGGGAATGCCGGTCAGCTGAAAGAACAGGATCGTCCCCATATCGCCGATGGCGCAGCCGATCAGGCACCACATGGTGTTGTATGACGCCCTCCGCCAAGTGTGGCGGCACCGCCAGCTGATCCCCAATGCCTGTGCAATTGCTGTCATCTTGACCTCCCATATTGAATATAGACTTTCCCCTAAGGGGAAGGTAAAGGGCATATAGAGAAAAAATCGGATGACGACACAGACGACACAGACAAC
>ERZ802822.569-NODE-569-length-25248-cov-8.538556_pt1 | contig 25248 bp, 25 predicted proteins | sample MGYA00345649_ERZ802822 | MGnify/ENA primary metagenome ERZ802822 (study PRJEB30503, sample SAMEA104212359) | marine metagenome | biome: Westerlies Biome; feature: [SRF] surface water layer (ENVO:00010504) within the epipelagic zone...; material: water...
ATGGGGGCCAGAAGAAGCGAAATACATAATCGCAGCGGTAAATTTTGTCGAAGCACATCCAACATATAGAGATGCAAAAATTGGACTTTTAAGCATTTGTATGGGCAGCGCCATATCAACATATGCATTTGGCATGGAAAATGGTCTTAGAAATCATAAGAATATTAAAGCCATGATTGCGGTACAGCCTTTGCAGTATCAAAAATTTGTGGATGCGTTTGGTATGCCTAAATTTCTGCAACGCTCAAGTGGCAAGCTCAATAAAGAACGCACCGGTATTGATATGGTAAATAAATCTTTCCTTAGCGATGTTGGTCAAATTAATGTGCCTACATTAGTGGTTCAAAACAGCAACGACCCTTGGACTGAAATGTCCTTTGTAGACACCTATTATGCGAACCTGACAGTTGAAAAAAAGATGCTTCTACTTGACTTGGAAAAGAATAGATTCGCTGCTTACGAGCATCTAGGTTCCAACCGTAATGGCATCTATGAGTGGTTTGACAAGCATATGTAGATTTATCTGCAATGGATGTCTTGCCAAGCTAGCAGGTTTACAAGTGGCAGCAGTTATGAGCGTCTTAGGCGCTTTCGTTATTAAGCCAAGAATGGAAGCTTTTCTGGCGAGTTAATGCGCAAGGAATGCTGCGGTTAGACGGATTACGGCCTCTACATTGGAGTTTAGCAACGCAACAATTAGCACTCGCATTATCGGCATTGCCATCAGTATTTTAAGGGCAAGCTTGTATTATCTTTGTAGGGATTATCAAAAACACCGTAATCTGCTGGTACCTGGCTTGGGACAAGATGCGACAGAAAAATCCGGCTAGCATTATCCCAGGAAAAGGTTTCCGCATAAGCGCGAACCTTACCGCGAGGCTTTTTCAGCGCCTTTTGGCAGGCAATTGCGAGGTCATTATCAAGCACGCCGCCATCACTATCACCAACAACATCTATAGGCCCTGTCACGGGAAAGGCGGCGACTGGCAAACCGCAGGCCATCGCCTCTAACAGGACAAGACCAAAGGTATCGGTTTTGGAAGGAAACACAAATACATCAGCCTGCCGGTAAAATGCAGGCAACTCATCGCGTGTTTTCATGCCAAAAAACACAACATCATCATACTTACTTTTAAGGTGTGCCAAGGCCGGGCCATCGCCAACCACCCATTTTTCACCCTCTAGCTCTAAATCCAAAAAATCAGACAGGTTTTTTTCCACCGCAACCCTGCCAACATAAATAAAAATAGGCTTTGGATTTTTTTTGCGCCGTGTTGCAGGGGAGAAATGATGAAGGTCAACACCCCTTGGCCAAAGCGCAGGATTGCCAATATCATGGTAAGACAGATCGTTAAATACCGTTTTTGTTGGGGCTAGCAGCGCTGTGCTAGGTTTATGAAACCAACGAAGAAAGCTGTAGGTAACGCTAAGCGGAATCCTAGTTCGGCTATGAATATATTCCGGAAACCGTGTGTGGTAGGCAGTGGTGAACTTCACCGCGTTGCGTGTTGCAAAATTACGAGCCGCCAGCCCAAGCGGGCCCTCGGTTGCAATATGCAGAAAATCAGGCGAGACAGTACGAATAAGCTGTGCAACCTTACTAGCAGGCAATAATGAAAGTCTGATTTCAGGATAGGTCGGGCATGCAATAGTGTTGAAACCCTCAGGCGTAAGCATGAATACATCATACCCAAGTCTGATGAGTTCGTCGCGTGTTTGGGATAGTGTTCTTACAACTCCGTTTACTTGTGGATACCAAGCATCAGTTACAATCATAATCGTTTGTTTGATTGTAGTCATTTTCATCTCGCACCAACTATCGGCGTTAGGGAAGTGGGGACGGCTTTCGTGTGTGCCATATTCGCCCAATTTAGGATTTCAATACGGCCATCATGATGTTCAACCATAGCCGTGACACTCTCAACCCAATCACCGTCATTATAATATCTAATGCCGTCAATTTCGCGGATTTCAGGTTTATGAATATGCCCACAAACAACCCCATCACAATTTCGCCGCCGGGCTTCGGTTACCATGGCTGTCTCAAACGCCGAAATAAAAGAAACTGCTGATTTTACTTTATGCTTTAGATATTGTGAAAACGACCAGTAGGGCAGGTTTAGCAATTGCCTTACTCTATTGAGCAAGCGATTTGCCCTCAGCAATGTTACATAGGCATGATCACCGATATAAGCAAGCCAGCGTGCATGCTGGATGACATTGTCAAATAAGTCACCATGCACAACCCATAGTTTCTCACCTTTGCAGGTGTGGTGAATATAGTCCATGTGAATTTCAACCTCACCAAAGCTAAAATCGATATATTCACGTGCTGCTTCATCATGGTTGCCAGGAATATAAATAACCTTAGTGCCGTTGCGTGCTTTTCGCAGAATCTTTTGGATTACATCATTATGTTTTTGAGTCCAAAAGAAACGTTTTTTGAGTTGCCATCCATCTATGATATCACCAACAAGATAGAGCGTTTCGCTCTGTGTATGCTTTAAGAAGTGAAGCAGGTCATCAACCCTAGCACCAGTTGTGCCAAGGTGAGTGTCAGATATCCATATCGTTCGAAAGTTCAAGGGATAATCGGAAACATCGCTCAAGATATAGCGTCCCATTTGAAAACATAAAAACTAAATCACTATGATTAATTTAGGGGGTTTATATCTCAAAATTGTGACAGTTGCGGGGGTTTATTATGCACGCCTTATTTTCACAAATTTAAAGAATAGGGGGATGCCCGTTGCTTTCCAGAAGCGACTTTAATCCCTGCCTATAAGTTGGAAAGCTTAATTTTATGCCTAACTCAGGGCCCACAATCACAGAGCGTAACCGCCGTTTTGAGACATAAAAAGAGCGTGCCATAGGTGTTAATTCAGCATCTTCAAATGCAATTGGCTTTGGGGGTTCTATGCCCAGAAGTGACGCTGCGTATCGTACCACCTCTCCTTGTGAGGCAGGTTCCTCATCACATAAGTTTATTATGCGTGACGCGCGCGGCTTTGCCATTGCGGCAATGATTATATTTGTGATGTCTGTTTGATGTATTCGGTTTGATAGCTGACCTTCTTTTTCAATGATACGCGCGCTTCCCTCTAACAGATTTAAAATAGCATTTCGCCCTGGGCCATAAATACCGGCTACCCTGAATATTTCCGCATGGCATGCCTCCTGCCATTCCTGTTCTGCGATTAATCGGGCAATACCGCGCTTTGTCGCAGGTGCCGCTGGAACGCTTTCATCAATAAAACCCTGCTCTTGGTCAGGATAAACCGAGGTTGCTGAGACATATCCAACCCATCCTGAAAATGCGTGGAGCTCTTGTTGGTGAGCTTTCAAAACGGGGTCATAGCCAGCAAGTGCAGATATGGTTGTGATAACGTGACTTGCGCTGGATAGATGGGCATTTAAATCGTCGATTTGCCCGCCATCTTCGAATTTGAGGATTTGCCAGTCATTTGGCACATTAGGCTCAAGGCGTTTTGGGTTTCTGGTTGTTCCCGTTATTTGCCAGCCCTGTTGATGCAGTGCTCTTGCTAGATGTTGTCCAACATACCCAAGACCAAAGATGAATAAGTGATTATTCTTGCTCTTTTTCAACGAATTTTTTCCTGCCGTAACATATAGCTATCCATAATCCAGCCATGCCTCTCACGCGCATTTTTTCTGGTTTCAACTATGAGATCACAAACCTCGGCTAGCTTGCCTTCGATTAACACTTCATTCTCCATGCCAAGATAGGCGCCCCACCAAATGTGATATAAATCTGGCGTTAAGGATGTAAAGGCGCCATTTCCATCCAGCATAATGATGGCTGTATCAACGCCTTCTGGAAAACCAAAATCAACCAGCTGTCGTCCTGTGGTTATCATAAACGGCTTGCCAATTTCATTAACAGGTATTTTATGAGCAGCGGTTAATGCCTGCACGGCAGTTATTCCAGGCGTTACTGTGATAGTCGCTGCAGGCTTTAGGCGTTTGGCAATTCTAAGTGAGCTGTCATATAATGACGGATCGCCCCAGATAAGAAGTCCAACCGAATTAATCTGTCTGGCTAGGGTCTGTTTAGCTGTTTTGATACAATCCGCCCAAATCTCAGCAATAGTATAATGCCATTCTTCCACTGCTACAAGATAGGGTTTATTATTATCACGAACTGGTAAATCAAATTCAAATAGGGGAGGGCTGTCTTCTGCAAGTACCTCATTACAAATCTGGTGCCGCAAATCAGCGAGGTCGCTTTTGCCATCCCCCTTTCGAGGAATAATAAGGATATCTGCGGCCTTTAATTGCTGGATTGCTTGAATGGTTATATGTGCTGGATTGCCAGTGCCAATACCAACAAGAAATAACTCAATTGTCATCACTATCATCCATATCAGCTAATGGCCCATAGAGTATTAATGCAGGATTGGGGGAGCTATCGCTATCAAGCATTTTTGCAAGTTTGCTAATCGTTGTTCGCTTTAACGTTTGTTCAGGAGTTGCTACGGCCTCTGCTAATAATGCTGGGGTATCATCTGGAAGGCCATGTTCTGCAAGCAATTTCTGCATTTTAGAAAATGTCTTTTTCCCCATAAAAACAACTGTAATAGCCGCTTGATCTGCCAAAGCAGGAAGGTTAAAATCATCAGGCAATTCACCTGTTACATCGCGGCCAGTAATAAATTGAATACGTCTTGCGCTAAGCCTTCTTGTCATGGGAATGCCGGCGGCAGCGCTGGCCGCAAAGGCAGAAGAAACACCTGGAATGATTTCATAAGAAATACCAGCCTCTCTCAAAGCAGATATTTCTTCTTCCAATCTTCCAAACAAGCCAGCATCTCCTGATTTAAGACGAACAATCTGACCGCCATTTTTGGCATATTCAACAAGTAGCTGGCTGACGGCGTGCTGTTTTGGTGATGGCCGGTTAGCACGCTTGCCAACCCCGACAAGATCAGCATCTGCGCGTGCATGCTGTAAAATCGGGCCTGATGATAAATCATCAAATAAAATAGCATCTGCTTTTTTTAACCTGTTAACAGCCTTAAGCGTTAATAATTCAGGGTCACCTGGGCCAGAGCTTACAAAACTAACAAAACCAGCCATTAATCAGCCTTTGCAATCAAATGAAAAAATGTGCCTGTCACATGACCTCGCACTGAGCCAGTCTCTTGTACTTCATCACCTGATGCATCAACAACCGTAAATAATGCATCATCTGGCTGGGAGAGTATCTGGCTATAGTGAAACTCGTGGCCTCTCCAAGATGCGTTTTTGGCGAATAGCTTGGTATTGCAAATAGCCGTTGCCTTGCGATACCCTAAATGAAATTTTCGCTTTTCATAACTTGTCACAAGCCCAAGCAGCCCAAGCATCTTGTGTGCTGTGCCATTTTTATCAATCAAGGATTTACCAAGCACCATATATCCGCCGCATTCGCCGTGGACTGGCCGTGTTTTAGCGTGCGACCTTATTGCATCAAAGCATTGATCTGCGCTTGCTAGCTGACCTGCATGAAGTTCGGGATACCCGCCAGCTAGCCAGATTACATCTGCATCGCTGTTGGGGGGTTCATTTGCAAGAGGAGAAAAATGAGAGATTTGCGCACCTTGTTCTCGCCAATGTGATAATAAATGAGGATAGGTGAAGGAAAAAGCTTCATCACGTGCAAGTGCAATATGCTGACCTGGTGGCGGTGCGGAAGCGCCAGAAAGTGGATTTGAAAAGGTCTTTGCCTCTCCTAGCTCAATAATTCGGTTTATATCCACATTCTCAGCTATAAAGGATGCATAATCGCCAATTGCCTTATTGAGATCTGGATGTTCGACGGCTTGTATTAATCCTAAATGACGCTCTGGCAGGGCAAGATCGCCCCTACGTGGTAATACACCTAAAACCTCAATACCTGCTTGTTCCATGCCAAGTCTTGTTAATCTCTCATGGCGCGGACTTGCCACACGATTTAAAATCACGCCTGCAAAAGGTAAATTTTTCTGATAGCTTGCAAATCCAAGTGCGGTGGCAGCAGCTGATTGAGCCTGCCCTTTAATATCCAGCACTAAAATAATAGGCCAGTTAAAGAAACGAGCTGTCTCTGCTGTGGAGCCATACCCATAGGCGCCCTTTTGGGCAACGCCGTCAAATAAACCCATAGAGCCTTCAGCCAAAATAATATCAGCCCCTTTGCTATGCTGGGCAATTCCGTGCATTAGCGTATCTGACATCGCCCAGCTATCAAGATTATAAGATGGTCTGCCAGCAGCTGCTAAATGAAAGGCTGGGTCAATATAGTCAGGGCCGCTCTTAAAGGGCTGAACCGAGAGGCCGCGCTCGCGCAGAGCACGCAGCAAGCCAAGCATAATGGTTGTCTTGCCAGCGCCAGAATTAGGGGCAGAGATGAGCAAGCCTGGCGGCAAATTCATGTCTTTGCTCCTTTTTGAGCCGGTTTTTCTTGTTTTGGCGTTTCTTGTTTTGGGTTGGCTTGATTTGAATTAGGTCTGAAGCGGCGATCATAATCAGATGCATATAGGCGGCTATTCTCAAATCCGTCATCATCCAAGCAAGCACCCACAAGGATAATAGCGGTTCGCTCTATTTCCTCGGACATCTCATTCTGGATTGTGGATAATAGCCCTGTGATAATGTGCTGATCTGGCCAGCTGGCGCGATAAATAATAGCAACAGGACAATCTGCCCCATAAAATGGAATAAGTGTGTTTGTAACATAGTTTAAATTGTGAATGGATAAATGAATAGCCAAAGTTGCACCGGTTTTGGCAAAATTCTCAAGGCTTTCATTATCTGGCATAGCAGAAGCCCGTCCTGGTGTTCTGGTAAGAACAACAGATTGGACTAACCCTGGAAGGGTAAGTTCTGTTCCAAGAGAGGCCGCAGCAGCTGCAAAACTTGGCACGCCAGGGGTTATAGACACATCAATCTTGGCTTGTTTTAAGAGTCTGATTTGCTCCCCCATAGCAGACCAGATTGACAGATCGCCTGAATGAAGGCGTGCCACATCATGACCTGCATTTGTGGCATTTCTGCATTCTTCTATAATCCCATCAAGATCTAGCAATGCTGTATTAATAATAGTCGCATTACTTGGACAATATGCCAATATTTCATCTGGAATAAGCGAGCCAGCATAAAGACATACCGGGCATTGGGAGATAATTTTCTGCCCTCTTATGGTTAGCAGATCAGGCGCTCCTGGGCCTGCTCCTATGAAATGTACGGTCATAAATTTGCCCCCTTTGCAATCGCGCAAACTGCATATCTATCATTTGAGATGGCGCGTGCGGCTACTAACCTAGCCGGAGTTTTAAAAATAGCAAGAGCCGCTGCTTCTGCAACACTTCCAGTATGTCTTGCTTTTATAATTTTGGCAGATTGGGTATCGGTGTTGGCACTCGCAATAGCGTCCTTTTTAATGCCGTAAATGGGAAGGGCCAGTTTTTTTGCAAACGCACATAATGCTTCATGGGCAATCTTATCTTCTGGCACACAAATTCCAGAATAATGATCTGTTTTTGGTAGTTTTGACAATGCAGATTCAAAGCTTTCAAGTGATGCATTTTGCCGAAAACCACATCCGATAATGAAATGCCAACGCATTGTCTAGCGATACCCTTTTGTTACTATCCATTGCGTAATAGGGAAGCTCGCCTTCCAGCCATGCATCCTGCCTATTCCTTCAAGATGTGATATCTCAAGCCTTTGTATATTGCCACCAAATCGCGCTTGTATGGAGGTTAGCACTCTGTCTGTTTCAATCGTAACCCCATTTGCAACTATCCGTGTGCCATCGCTAATATGCGTCCATAATAAATCAAGTAGTGGCTGGTTCAGCCCGCCTCCAATAAAGATACAATCTGGCCTTTCAAGGTGATGTATAGCATCTATGTTGTCTGATTCCACAACCACAAGCTGGTCAACACCAAGTGTTATCGCGTTTTGTCTTATCGTATCAGCGCGCTTTGGCTGTTTTTCAACTGCTGTTGCCTTCATTAAAGGACCAGATAGTAGCCATTCTATTCCTATCGAGCCAGAACCAGCGCCTAAATCCCACAAATGCTCTCCTGCTCGAGGCGCTAATGAGGAAAGTGTAAAGGCTCTTATAGCTTGCTTGGTAATCTGACCATCATGAATAAACCAGCTATCTGGCAGGCCAGCGCTTGATTGCATCACCTCTCCATTTCCTGCAATATCAAGCGCAACCATAACAGGATGCGCATAGTCAACTTCTCTTAACTCATCAGCGCGTATTTTTGTTATTTTTTGGTTTGGCCCTCCAAGCGATTCAAGACAGGTAATATGTGTTTTGCCAAAACCTATATTGCACAGATAGGAGGCAAGCTTGCTTACAGATGAGCCATCTCGCATAGTTGCCATAATGTTACGATTTGGAGCAAGATGCGGGCGCAATCTTGAAATAGGGGCGGCGTGTAGTCCAATACAAAGGGTTTTCTCCAACGCCCAGCCTAATTCTGCGGCACAGAGTGAAAAGCAACTATGGCTTGGAAGTGCAAGCCATTCATCAGAGCCAAGATGTGATGTGATTTGCGTGCCTGCACCAAACCAAAACGGATCGCCAGAGGTAAGCATAACCGATGGCTCGCCACGTCTTGAGCGTACCATTTCCACCCCGTCAGAAAAAGGCACAGGCCATTCAGCTAAATCAGCATCACAGTCAGGCAGCATAGACAAGTGCCGCGCCGGGCCTATAATATAGCGAGCAGAGGTAATATGGTGTCTGGCCTCTTTTGACAGCGTGTCAAAGCCGCCGCTATCCATGCCAATAATGATTAACCAAGGGTCACTTTTCATGCCACAAAATCTCTTAATACTAGGGGGTACAACTGAAGCATCATCCTTAGCACATCTTATCTCAAAAACAGAATTTAACGCTACTATTTCCTATGCTGGGCGTGTGGAACGTATCCGTCAACAACCAATCCAGAAACGAATTGGCGGCTTTGGCGGGGTAGCGGGCCTTGCCTCTTATATCACCTCCAACGGCATTACACATCTTGTAGATGCAACACATCCATTTGCAGCCCAAATGAGCCAGAATGCTATTTTAGCCTGCCAGCAAACAAATATACCATTAGCGGCACTAACACGTCCACAATGGCAAAAACAAAAAGCAGATAACTGGCATTTGGTGCCTGATATCAAAGCAGCAGCAGCTGCGCTTGACGGCGATCCAAAGCGTGTCATGCTTGCAATTGGGCGTATGCATTTAGCCCAATTTTATAATAATTTGCAGCATTTTTATCTATTGCGCCTAGTAGATAAACCTGAAGTGCCTCCTGCATTTCCAAATCAACTAATCGAAGTCTCGCGAGGGCCATTTACCACAGCTCAAGACACATTACTGTTATCCAACTATAAAATTGATTTGATCGTTGCAAAAAATGCAGGTGGCAAGGCTGCCTATGCAAAGATTGAAGCAGCCCGCCAATTAGAGATTAAAGTCATCATGATTGAAAGACCTGTTATCGCAGATAGGCTGACATTCTATAATCCAGAAGAGGTAGTTCACTGGATATCTGTATCTGGATAACTGCGAGGTGTATAAATCCATTCTCGCTTATTCTGCTTTATAATTCGGGTTTGGCTTGAGCCAACAATAACGAGAGTTCGCATATCAGCCATTTCTGCATTGGCGTTGCAGATAGGCACTATCTGCACGGTTTCTTCTTTTGTTGTAACAGCTCTTGCAAACATAATGGGCCTGTCTGGCTCGCACTGAGATTGCAGCAATTTAAGGGTTTTCTCAAACCCTTCTGGGCGTGATTTTGAGCGCGGATTATAAAAGGCCATTGCAAAATCTGCCTCCACTGCTCCTAACAGGCGCTTCTCGATAATAGACCATGGCTTTAGATTATCACTTAGATTAATCACGCAGAAATCATGACCAAGAGGAGCACCAACCAGCGCAGCCGCCGCAAGCATCGCTGTAATCCCAGGCAATATTTCAATATCTATATCCTGCCATTTTTGCAGATTTTTTTCTAACGCTTCAAATAAAGCAGCCGCCATTGCAAATACACCAGGGTCACCAGAGGATACGATTAACACAATGCCTCCTGCTTGTGCCAAAGCTAGCGCATGCTCTGCCCGCTCTATCTCAACTCTATTGTCGGAGGGATGCAACGTAACGCCTTGTTTGGGTGTAATTCTGTCTATATAGGGAATATAGCCGATTATATCTGTTGCAAGATTTATCGCTTGTGTTACCTGCGGTGTTATTTGTGCAGGATCGCCAGCGCCAAGGCCAACCACAATCACTCTTCCACTCATGGCCGCCTTCCTTGTCCATGTAGAATGATAATGGAAAAATAAGGCGCGTTTTCAGCTTTATAGTTAGATAATGGTTGCACCTTTTGCTCAGCCATCGCTGCATATTCTACGATGAACGCATCCTCAAGCCGACCTGTTATTTTAAGGGCTTGTTTGATTTTGGGTAAATTCCGCCCGATTTTCATTATTACAGCTGCATTAGTATCTCGTAATTGGTTTTCAAGAATGGCGGCATCCAGAGTTCCCATCAAAATAGTGAGGATATCATCCCCCCAACTTATAGGTATGTTGGTAGCCGTCCAGGCAGCGGACATGCCAGTAATCGCAGGCACAACCTCAACCGGCAAGGTGTCTTTAACGCGGCTGTAAATATGCATGAAAGATCCATAGAAAAAAGGATCTCCCTCACATAATATAATCACATCTTCACCGGCCAGCGACAAGGATGAGATATGCGCACAACATTTGGTATAAAAGTCAGACAAAATTTCATTATAGCGTGGGTCAGATAGCGGAATTTCAGTTGTAATAGGATATTCCATTGCAAATTCTATTACATCCTCAGACAATAAAGAGCTGACGATTTGGCGAGCATGGCCAGCGCGCCCAGCCTTTCTGAAAAAAGCAATATGTCTTGCTTCGCGTACTAGCTTATCTGCTCGCACGCTTAATAAGTCTGTCGCACCAGGGCCAAGCCCAACGCCATAAATTCTGCCTTTTGGTATCATGTGGGTTTACTCATTTGGATTTTTTCTCACCTGACTATTCTATTCACTATGGCTAGCAAGGGCGTTTATCGCGGCTACCGTAATAGCGCTACCGCCAAGCCTGCCAGTGGTAATACAGCACGGCACAGGCGCTGATGATAGTAAGGCCTCTTTACTCTCACGCGCGCCAACAAATCCAACAGGACATCCAATAATTGCAGCAGGGCGGGGGTATTCTGGGTCTTGGAGTAAATTTAGAAGATGAAATAAAGCAGTTGGTGCATTTCCAATTGCAACTACGCCGCCTTCCAAATAGGGACGCCATAATTCAATGGCAACAGCAGATCTTGTATTACCAGCATTCATGGACATTGCCTTAACGCGAGGGTCTTGCAATGTGCAAATAATTTGATTGCTCTTTGAAAGTCTGGAGCGGGTAATACCCTCACTAACCATTTTTGTATCACATAATATAGGAGCCCCTTTTTCTATAGCAGCACGCGCCTCTACCGCAAAATCAGAGGTGAATTTTATTGATTGTGCAAGCGTCACCATGCCAGATGCATGTATCATACGCACCGCGATGATTTCCTCTTCTGGTGTAAATGCTGATAAATCAGCTTCAGCCCGTATTGTTGCAAATGATTCCCTATAGATTGCAGCACCATTTTTTTCGTAATTAAAGAGCATTTTTTTCTAGTCTTTTGAAGGTTAAGTTTGAAGGTTCAGTAACGCATCCATCAATGCAGATTCCGATTGAGATGTATAAGAAGGCTTATCCCACGCACATCCATTTTCCAACATATTATAAGAGCCACGCTCCCCTATTATGCAGATATCGCTGTTGGACGGCATGGCGCATCCCTTGCTGCATCCAGATATATGATATGATTTGCCAGCCAGAATTGTTTGGCTTTCACATATTTTTGACGCGAGTTGCTTTGTGCTTATGCTTGCGCTTGTGCAGGCGGGCATGCCTGCGCAAGCAGTGACAAGATACCTTAAATCGTCTTTTGAGGTGATGAATTGCTGGCCTAGCACTGCCGTTTTATCAATAACCAGACATCGATTTATGGAGAATATTATCTCTTGCGTTTGGTCTGCGATTTCCAATAGCTGGTCTGCTGTTATTTGACCAAATGGAAGTGCAATTACGTGCCAGTCTTCTTCACAGCCGGGGTAAAGTGACTTTGTGTTTTTACATAGCGTGGTTGTTGTAAAGATATCTGGAACATCACTATCTGCAATAAGCTGATGCATTCGGTTATAAGAGCGCTTCTTGTTTTGGGAGCTGACAAACCAGTATAGTGCTTGCAAAATATCGCTTTGGAATGTTTCTTCTGAGGTAACATATCCTTGCTCACATCCGTCAAGCCTTATGAGTAACTGGCCGGTTTCATCTATCTCCACTCTGATATCACAAGATGCATGTTGCAGATAGCGCGTAGCGCCGCAATCAATAGCAAAGCCGAATTTTGAGGGCAGGGCAGGAAACGCGCTAGCGGCATTATATAAAGCCTCAGCACAGCGCCAACCAACAGATTGGCTCTCAGTGAAAGGCGCAAGTATCAGATTTAAACCATCGCGCGCTTCATGTGTTTCTGCAATTCCGCTATCTTGTAAATCCTTCAAAATAAGGGGATAATCGGATTGCCTCAGGCCTCTTATTTGAAGGTTCGCCCTGTTGGTGATATCCATGAAACCATTTCCATGACGCTTTGATAATAATGCAATCATTTGTGCTTGATGGCTTGTCAGCCTGCTAAAAGCAGGTTTTATTCGAACCAGTAATCCATCTCCTGACATCATTGGCATTAGCGCTGATGGGCACCATCCTTTGGCTTCTGGTTTATTCATTCCATTGCCTCAAGACTGGGTGCCTCAAGACTGGGTGCCTCAAGACTGGCTGCCTCAAGACTGGCGCGAATAGAATTACGTCTTGTTTGCCATAAGCCTGATTCATGTAATTTCTCAAAACAGTCCTGCATGGCATTAAGGGCGTCAGGATTAACCTTGCTCATAAAACTAATAATTTCTTGATTTCCCAAAGTAGCATCATGAAAGCTATCAAATAGATGACTTCCAACGACATTTGCAAGATTTGAAAAGGCTGCCATATGGAATAAGGTCGCCGCTATTTCCGCTGCACCGCGATGCCCATGACGCATCATTCCAGCAAGCCAATCAGGGTTTGCTGCTCTTGCATGCACAACGCGTGCAATTTCTTCTGAAAGGCTTCGTGTAATAGGCTTATCAGGATTTGTATTATCTAAATGATAGAGATTTGCCTCTCCGCCAATTTCTGCCTTGGCAGCTGCAAATCCGCCTTCGTGAGCTGCATAATCTGATGATAATAGGATATCGGTCTCTGGCATGTCTTGCATATGAACAAAGCTATCTGCTTTTTGAATGCGGGCAATCAGGGCCTTTTTATTTTGAGTTATCTGCGCGCCATTAACGGCATATTGGCTGGCATTAATCCAAGCATTTGCAGCCGCTATTCTACCTTCTTTATTAAAGCGCTCTGCAGCATCACCCATGCCAAGCCCGTAAGAGGCAGGGGCAGGGCTAAATATCCGGGCTGAATCATCCTCTAGCGTGCCTACAAACGGGTTGAATTCAGTGCTTTCATATCGTTCACGCAACGCATCAATTGCTTGCTGAAATAAGGTTGATAATGTTGGAAATACATCTCTGAACAGGCCAGATACGCGCAAGGTGGTGTCAATTCTGGGTCTATCTAATACAGCAAGAGGCAGAATCTCAAATCCCGTAACCCTGTCAGATCCGCTTGCCCAATCAGGCTTTATGCCCAGCAAATGTAGTGCCATGGCAAATTCCTCGCCTGCGGTTCTCATTGTAGCAGATCCCCATAAATCAACAATCACACCAGATGGCCAATCACCTGTATCTTGCAAGTGCCGCCTGACAAATTCTTCTGCTAGTTTAACGCCCTGATTATAGGCCGCTCTTGTTGGAACCGATAGCGGGTCTGTTGAATATAGATTTCGCCCAGATGGTAAAACATCATATCGCCCTCTGTAAGGAGAGCCAGAAGGACCAGCTGCAATCCTCTTTCCAGATAATGCCTCAATCATGGATTTTTGCTCATTTAGAATAGATGGTTTGGTTTCAAAAGCAGATTGTGGTTGCCCGCCTCTGCCAAAAATATGCAAACCATCCCCAAACTGACTTTCTTTTATATCACATACGAATGCATCAATTCTGGTAAGTGCTTCTGAAGTGCTGCTCTCAAAATCCACTCCTAAATCCGCCGCAATTCCAAGTGATTCTGCTTCAAAGATAATATCACTTTTCAGCCTGTCACGCCTTTTGGGGTCAAGACCATCTGCGATGGAGAATTCATCAAGCAAGGATTCTAGCTGACTAAATTGTTTTGGCGCAGTTGCTTGTTTTAGAGGCGGCGGTATGTGACCAAGAGTAACCGCGCTAATGCGTCTCTTGGCTTGTGCTGCCTCGCCAGGATCGTTCACGATAAAGGGATAGATGATTGGCAAATTCCCTGCTAGCGCCTCTGGCCAGCACTCGTTTGATAACGCAACAGCTTTGCCTGGCAGCCATTCCAATGTGCCATGTGCGCCAATGTGAATAATGGCATCTGCCTTCATTTCTTTTTGAATCCATAAGTAAAAGGCAACATAGCTATGAGAGGGAGTTCGGGAAATATCGTGATAATCACTCTGTTTATTTTGCTTAATGCCTCGCTCTGGTTGTAATGCAATAACCGCATTTCCAAATGACAAACCAGCAAATTCAAACGCGCCATTTATGGCATGGGAATCTGCTTCTGGCTCGCCCCATTCGGCATTTAGAGCTTCTTGTAAATGTGACGGCAATTCCCTTAAAGCAGTTTTATAAGAGGCTATATCCCAAGATATTGTGCTATGGTTAAGAAGGCTTTCAAGAGGTTTTTTTATGGATTGTGCAGGATGACCTAAATCCTCTAATATCGCCTTAGCTGATGCAATAGCATCAAGGCCAACAGCATGTGCCATTTGCCAAGGACGGCCGGGGTAGGTGGATAAGATAAGAGCTGGTTTTTGCTCAGCAAGAGGCGTTGTTTGTAGCCTGTGCCAATTTGCAATCTTATCGCAAATCGCGTGAATGCGCTGCTCATCAGGTTGATGCCCTATGGCTGCAAATTGCAACGCTTCATCTATTGCTTCTGGCTCTTTAAAAGAAGCAACGCCTGCAAAAATACGGCCATCTACCTCTGGTAATACAACATGCATTGCCATATCAGCTGGAGACAGGCCTCTATCTGCTTCTGCCCATGCAGCGCGATTAGATGTTGAAAGTGCAATCTGAAAGACAGGCACATTCGCTATGTCAAGCGGAGAGCGGCCATCCTTGCCTCTTCCTGAAAAAGAAGTAGCGTTAATAATAAAAGCAGGTGAATAATGCACTATTTGTCTCTCTAGCCAATAAGCCGCATCAGGCGCTTTTAGCGAAGGGACAAACAAACTCATTACATCAAAGCCATAGTCGCGCAATTTATTAAATAAAGCTGTTATGGGTTTGAGGTCTGCCGCTGTTATAAAAGAGCGATAAAATGTAATAAGAATAAGAGGCTTAGGCTCAAACCCCCGCGCAATAAAAGGACAACATAGATTATGTTCTGGTGTCCATGCACCAACATTACCTATCATTTTGCTACCACTTACAGGGCTTGCATATAGCCCAGCGGCGAGCGCTAATTGCGCCAAAGCTGAATGCGCTGCAACTTCGCCTCCTATCTCACACAGATGTTGCAAGCGACGCAAAGTTGATACTGGCACAGATGAGATCTCATCGAGCTGTTTGTCAGAACGGCCATCGGCTGGAATAACCGCAAATGCGATATTATGCCTCTTGGCAATTTGGGCAACCTGATTGAGACCATAGGACCAGTAAGGCACGCCGCCAATTAAACGAACCAGAATACCGCTTGCATGGCGCAGGGTTTTTTCAATATAGGTATCAACTGAGATAGGGTGTTTGAGGGAGGCTAGATTAGCAAGCCTGATGCTTGGAAAATCATGCTCATTTTGCGTTTTAGCACGTTGCCAGCCAGCTGCAAATGCGCCAAGGTCGCTATCTGAAAAAGAGAGAATGACAAGGTCTGCTGGCTGATGGTCAAGATCAACAGGCACCTCGGTTTCTTCTAATCCATGTCTTTCAACGAAAAGGACGTGCATCTGCTGGTTTAGCCCTTCAGAATTTTACTAATCGCAGGCACATTAATGTGATCATGTTCTGCAATTACAACAAGTTGACCATTGCGCACTTCATCTGGCTGCCACATTTTATCAAATTGTGAGCGCACACGCGAGCCCACAGCCTGCACCAGAAGGCGCATCGGCTTACCAGAAATAGCCGCATAGCCTTTAACTCTTAAAATATGATGTTCACGAGCGAGGATCTCGATTTTTTGAACAAGGGTTTCTGGCGAATCAAACTCAGCAATATTAAAAATGGCGCTATCAAAATCTTCATGATCATGCTCAAGCGCCCCATCATGATGAGAGGGTCGTTGCTCAATATCATTTTCTGCAGCCGCCTCCAGCCCTAGGATAAGACGTGGGTCAATCTGTCCTTCTACTACTTCAATAATAGGTAGCTGGCGGGGGGTATTATTTGCGATGATTTGTTTTGCTTTTGCTTTATCTGCTTCATTTGCAAGGTCAGCTTTAGTAAGAAGAATAAGGTCAGCGCAGGCCACTTGATCTTCAAATACCTCCGATAACGGGGTTTCATGGTCAAGCGCATTATCTGCTTCACGTTGTGCTTCAACGCCGGCAAGATTTGGCGCGAATTGCCCTGATGCCACAGCTTCTGCATCTGCGAGCGCAATCACACCATCAACCGTAATCCGAGAGCGTATATCTGGCCAGTCAAAGGCTTTAAGCAAAGGTTTTGGCAGTGCAAGACCTGAGGTTTCGATTAAGATATGTTCTGGCTGGGCTGAAAGCGACATTAATGCTTCAATCGTTGGAATAAAATCATCAGCCACTGTGCAGCAAATACATCCATTTGCCAGTTCCATTATATTCTCTTCTGGGCAATTTGGGATAGCACATCCTTTTAGAATCTGCCCATCAACGCCAACATCGCCAAACTCATTTACAATTACCGCTAGTCTTTTTCCAAGCGGGTTCTGCATTAGCTGAGAAATCAGTGTGGTTTTTCCAGAGCCAAGGAATCCTGTGATTATAGTAACCGGAATTTTTGTGATATTTTGCATTAGTACCCCTTATGCCCTTTATGATTTTTGCCGTTACTGGTCTGTCCTCAAAAACTATTATGACGGGCAATCCTTACTATTCAGCATGTATTTTATGTTAGGTCAGAATATACTGTTGAATCAAATAATGTCACTGCTCAATATCCGACCTTTCTTTTTTTATTATTTTCTAATTTCAAATAACTGGATTTATCTGCTCTTATTTACAAATATAAGCTATTTGGTAATAGTAATCTGGCTGGTAATCGTAATCTGGTTCATACTTATACCGTCAATTTAAGCCATTTTATCTCCCATCATTTTTTGAAAGAGGATATTGTTTAATGAGCGAACGAGAAGAACAATCTAAAATAGAGATTGAGCGCAATAAAACCCATAATAAAAAAATGCAAAAAATCAAAGCTGCCCGTGATAAGCTTATGGCCACTAAAACAGAGGAGAAAGGTCTGATAATGGTTCATACAGGGCCTGGAAAAGGTAAGTCCTCTTCTGGTTTTGGAATGATTATGAGATGTATCGCACATGGCATTCCCTGCGCAGTTGTACAATTTATTAAAGGGACTTGGCGTACGGGTGAACGTGATTTTCTGGAGAAAAATTATCAAAAAGAATGCCTTTTTATTGTATCAGGCGAGGGCTTTACTTGGGAGACACAAGATAGAGAGCGTGATATCGCAGCAGCACAGGCAGGCTGGGAAAAAGCAAAAGAGCTGATTCGCAATCCAGACATAAAATTTATATTATTAGATGAGATCAATATTGCGCTTCGCTATGATTATCTGGATATTGATGAGGTTGTTGACGTTCTTCTTCATGAAAAGCCGTTAATGACCCATGTTGTTCTAACAGGCCGCAATGCCAAAGACGAATTGATAGAAGCAGCAGACTTAGTAACAGAAATGTCGCTTATTAAGCATCCGTTTCGTGACGGTATTAAAGCCCAAAAAGGGATAGAGTTTTAGAGAAGGTTTTGGTGGAATGCCTGCTGTAATGATACAAGGCACTGGCTCCAATGTTGGCAAGTCAGTCTTGGTTGCCGGCTTATGCAGAGCTGCCAGTAATCGCGGGCTTAGCGTCTCTCCATTTAAACCACAGAACATGTCTAATAATGCTGCAGTGACTGCTGATGGCGGCGAAATAGGGCGCGCCCAAGCATTACAGGCACGCGCCAGTAAAAAGCAATCCCATACAGATATGAACCCAATCCTTTTGAAACCTGAAACCGAAACAGGCTCTCAGTTAATCATACATGGCAAATATCATAGCTCGTTAAAAGCGCGTGAATATACTTCTATAAAACGCCAGCTATTAGCACCTGTTTTAACCAGCTTTGAAAGGCTGAAATCACAATCTGATTTGGTTATTATTGAGGGTGCTGGCAGCCCTGCTGAGATTAATTTACGCCAAAATGACATTGCTAATATGGGGTTTGCAAGCGCGGCATCTGTTCCCGTGATATTGGTTGGTGATATTGATAGGGGGGGTGTTATTGCCCAGCTTGTCGGAACAAATGCTGTATTACCAGATAGTGACCGTGATTTGATAGAAGGATTTATCGTCAATAAATTTAGGGGTGATATGCGTTTGTTTGATTGGGGGTATGAGTTTATAAAGTCACGCACGAACTGGGAAGGTTTTGGCGTGCTGCCTTATTTTAAGGATGCGTGGCGTCTGCCTGCAGAAGATGCGCTTGATATAGTCTCCCATAGCCCCAAAGCTTCTACACATTATAAAATTGCCTGTTTATGTCTTTCCCGAATGGCAAATTTTGACGATTTGGATCCACTTTCTCAAGAAGCTGAAATAGAACTTATTATGATAAAAGCAGGGCAAGCAATTCCAGCGGATATTGATCTTGTTCTGATACCTGGCAGTAAATCTACAATAGATGATCTGAGCTTTCTGCGGGAACAGGGCTGGGATATTGATCTTAAAGCACATCATCGCCGTGGCGGTTCTATTTTGGGTATTTGCGGTGGGTATCAAATGCTTGGGACTAAAATTTGCGATCCAGACGGGATTGAAGGAGCGGCAGGAGAAATTGAAGGATTAGGTTTTTTGCAAATCCAAACAGTTATGCAAGCAGGAAAAACAGTCAGAGTTGTAAGCGCCACCCATTTTGCAACCTCTCTTGAAATTAAAGGCTATGAAATTCACCTAGGAGAGACCAGCGGAGCAGATTGCGCGCGCCCTTTTGCAGTGATAGACGGAAGAAATGAGGGGGCATGCTCGCAAGATGGCCGTGTTCAAGGCAGTTACGTCCATGGGCTTTTCTCGCAAGATAGGTTTCGCAAGGCGTTTCTAGATAAATTAGGCATGTCAGTCAGCGGGTTTTCCTATGATGTTCAGATAGAAGATACGCTTGATAGGCTTGCAGATCACATTGAAACATATTTGAATGTGGATAAGATTTTTGCGATTGCTCGCTAGCTTTGAAGCGCTCTCTCAAGCAGCTCCCAGCCAGTATCTGGCGGAATACCAAGCCTTATCCAATTCTCAGAATAGCTAAAAATACGGCTCCATATTTTATGTCCTGCTAGTTTATCTTGTATATTTTTTGCATTATCACACTGATATAATCGAAATAAATCTGTGCCTCCTATAAGATGAAGCTCGTTTTGGTGAGCTATCCTATCCAGGCGTATAGCATCATGTCTCAGCTTTATCATTGTCTGCTGGCGCCAGTTTTCATCCTGCAAAGCATCCGCGCCAATGGCAAGAGCCAGGGCCGATACAGCCCATTTTCCAGCAGCGCTCGCAAATTGGTTGAGGGTTTTACTATGAGAAAAAACAAAACCAAGCCGCAATCCTGCAAGACCATAAAATTTACCAAGGGAGCGAAGCACTATGATATTTTGGTGTTGTTCTGTTGCTAACGGCAAGACTGAGAGATGCGGATATAAATCACAAAAGCTCTCATCGATAATAAGTGTGCCAACACACTGTGCCAGCTCAAGCAGTTCTGTTGGCAAAAACTGTCTTCCATCAGGATTATTTGGGTTTGCGATAATAGCACAATCAGCACCTGTCATCTCATCAAGATGGTGGCAATAGGTAATCTGCCAGCCAGCTTTGTGTAATTGAGCTTCATATTCATTATAGCTTGGATGCAGAATACAGGCTTTTTTTGAACCTGCCTTAATGATTGATGGGAAAAGCTGGATGGCTTGTTGGGCGCCTGCTAATGGCATGCCGCTGAAATTTGCCTGATAAGCGTTTTTGGCTGACTGGGCGGCGGTGTCTATGAGCTGCTGGTCTGGTAAATCTCTTAACAGATCTGATGAGAGGCTAGATGCAAAATTAGAAACAGGGTAGGCGCAGGGGTTTATGCCCGTTGATAAATCAATCCAGTCTGTGCGGTTGCCGCCATATTGGGTAATGGCTCTATCTAAATCACCGCCATGTTCACGCGCCGCCATTTAATGCCCAGCCTTGTTTAGCCAAAATAATACCAAGAGCGCAAATGCAACCACGATAAGCCAATTTAACAAGCGGTTATAGTGTTTTAGACCAAGAACGATATCTTTTTCTGTGGGGTTTCTGCCTTCCTCATGTAACCATTTATCATTGCTTCTGGTGCCTTCATAGTCGCGTGGCCCTGATAGCTGTATGTTAAGAGCGGCAGCAAAGCCTGATTCAGGCCAGCCCGCATTTGGCGAGCGATGCTTGCCCGCATCACGCCACATAATACTCATAGAATAGATAGGCTTTGTAGCTGTCAACGCGAATAGTAATCCTGTCAGTCTGGCAGGCAGAAAATTAGCTAAATCATCTAGCTTAGCTGCTGCCCATCCAAAGGCTTCATAATTTTGAGTGCGATAACCGATCATTGAATCCATAGTATTGATAGCTTTATATACAAACAAGCCTGGAAGTCCGAATATAACGGTCCAAAATAAAGGGGCAACAACGCCGTCTGATGTATTCTCAGCAAGACTTTCAAGACTGGCTCTTGCAATACCAAAATTATCAAGCGTTTTGGCATTTCGCCCAACTATCATGGAAACAGCACTGCGCGCTGCATTTAAATCCGAAGCTGCAAGCGCAACCGCTACTTTTATTACATGGTCGCTCAAGGACTTAGCCGCAATCCAAGGCCAGATAAGCAAGGATGTTAGAATGATGCCAAAAACACCCTCAGGAATGAAGTGCGATATAATAAGAGCAACCAAAAGACAAACCCCTGCGACTATAATAACAGTAATAATGCCGCTAATACGTCTGATAGATGAAGACCTATCTGTTTTGTTTAATGTTTTATCGCACCAGCTAATAAGATGTCCGATTGCTACAACTGGATGAGAGATGCACTGGAATAGCCGTTCAGGCCAGCCAATAATTCGGTCGATTATAAGAGCAATCACGGCGCAGATAAGCATACTCATTTAAGGGCAGTTCTATTAACAGATGCAACCGAGAAACCCGGCTCGCCTAGATAGCGTAATTTTGTAACTGACACGGGGTCAATCTCACAAGTAAGGGCTGATATGTGACTGCTAAACGCAAGTGAGAGCCCCGCGCGAATCACCCCTGCATGAACAAAAAATGTAATATTCTGGGCAGATTCATTTAGGCAGATATTTTCAATTGTGGGATGAACGCGCCTGCAAAGATCTGAAAAACTCTCGCCATCAGGAGGTGTGAAGTTGGCAAGCGCTTCTCCTGTGAGATTGCCTATATCGGGCAGTTGTGAGAAGGCGGTGCCATCCCATGTGCCAAAAGACTGCTCCCAAAGCGCATCATGCGTTTGACGCGGATAAGCGTTGGATAACACCGCATCACATGTTTTCTGGCATCTTGTTGCAGGGCTACATATAATCACGCTATCTTTTGTTATCTGTGCGCGCAGAAATGAAATAGTATCAGGTGCAATGGCGCCAATATCAGCGTCATAGCGGCCATATAGAAAACCGCTGGGCTCACTTGGGGCATGCCGGATGAATGTAAGAAGCTTTTGGGCGTGTGATGACGTCAAAAATATATTCCTTTTTGAGCCTGTTTAGGCTACGAGTGAAGCCATGTCTTATTCGTTATTAATAACGGGTGGTGCCCGTTCTGGAAAGAGTAGTTTTGCTGAAAAACGTACTCTTAGCTATGGCACGCCTGTCCTTTATATTGCAACAGCGCAGGCTTTTGATGAAGAAATGGAAAACCGAATTCAGCTCCATCAGCAAAGGAGAGGCGATGAATGGCGCACCATAAGTGAACCCTTGGCAATTGCAAATATATTAACGAGCTTAGATGGGCAAGGAGCCTGCCTTGTTGATTGCTTAACATTATGGCTATCAAATCTTATCTTTGCAGAAGAAGATATATCCAAAGCAACCTCTTCACTGATTGAGGCGATTGCCGCCCGCCGTGACCCCGTTATTCTGGTCACTAATGAAGTTGGGGGCGGGATTGTGCCTGAAAATGCGCTGGCAAGACGATTTCGCGATGAAGCAGGTCGTCTTAATCAAATCGTGGCTGAGGCTGTTGATGAAGTTTATACATGCATCTCTGGCATACCCCTAAAATTAAAGCCCTAATGACCTTAAGAGAACATAAAAATGGAAATAATCTCAAGCCTTGAAATGGTCACTGATTTCATCAGCGCACTGCCAGAGAAAAATAAACGGGTTGAAGCTGCTGCAAGAGCTTATCAAGATAGCTTAACAAAGCCGCCAGGCTCCCTTGGCAGGTTAGAGGAATTAGCGGTTTTTTTGGCAAGCTGGCAAGGTAATGAGAAACCCGTTCTGGATAAGGCCCAGGCTATTATTTTTGCAGGTAATCATGGAATTTGCAAGCAAGGGGTAAATCCATTTCCGCAGGAAGTAACCCATCTTATGGTTGCTAATTTTGAAGCAGGAGGCGCTGCAATGAACCAGCTATGCGCCCTAAGCGGTGCTGAGTTAAGCGTAAAGCCGTTATCGTTAGATATTCCAACCCAGGATTTCACGCAAGCAGAAGCGATGAGCATGGCAGAATTACTTGATGCGATGTCCATTGGCGCAAAGGCAGTTGACACAGATGCAAATATTCTTCTTCTCGGTGAAATGGGAATTGGTAATTCAACAATATCATCTGCCCTTGCCGCTAGTATTTTCGGCGGGCGTGTTTCTGATTGGGTGGGCGCTGGGACTGGCTCTGATGAAACTGGAATTGCGCATAAAATTAATGTGATTAAAGCGGGGCTTGAAAAACATGGTGCGCGTTCTGACTTATCAGCTCTGCTTGCTTTTGGCGGTAGGGAGCAGGCCGCAATTTGTGGGGCGATACTAGCAGCAAGAGCGGCATCTATTCCTGTATTACTAGATGGATTTATATGCAGTGCTGCCGCAGCACCTTTATATGCGCTATCCCCTGAATTGTTAGATCATTGTCTTGTCGGGCATAAATCTGCAGAACCTGGCCATCAAAAGTTACTGAACGCCCTGAATAAAACGCCTATACTTGACCTTGATATGCGGCTTGGTGAGGGCACTGGTGCTGCCCTTGCACTGCATATTTTGCGCGGTGCAGTGGCCTGTCATAACCAGATGGCAACTTTTTCGTCTGCAGGGATTAGTAATTCATGAATTGGATTGGTATACGCTTAGCAGAGTTGCAATTGGCCTTTATGTTGCTGACGCGCCTGCCTGCTGGCAAACTTACATTTCATCTGCCTGAATTAGCGCACGCCAGATGGGCGTTTCCAATAGTGGGCTGTATTGTTGGGGGTATTATAGCGGCAAGTTACATCATCCTATCGTTATTACTGTTACCTTCTTTTGCGGCGGCTATTCTTGCAATTACAGCAGGCCTGTTCTCTACAGGCGCTATTCATGAAGATGGTCTTGCCGATTGTGCCGATGGATTTGGTGGGGGTGAAAATAGAGAAAAAAAATTAGCAATTATGCGCGATAGTGCCATTGGCAGTTATGGCACGCTCTCATTAATTATTATTATGGGATTGCGCATTTCGCTATTATCCATGCTTCCTGCAAAGCTGGAGATTGTAACGCCTATAATCATTTGTGCTGTTATTAGCCGATATGCGATGGTTGGATATTTGTGTCTTTTGCCAGCAGCAAGGCAAGACGGGCTTGGAAACCAAGCTTCGGGCGATAATATCTCTGCTCTGCTTTTGGCAAGTCTCATTGCATTGCCGGCATTTGTGATAGGCGCTTTTGGATTGATTTATGTGATAATTGCAATCGTAAGTGTGGCCTTGATTTGGGGAGTGATTGCAAAATATCAGCTGGGCGGGCAAACAGGCGATGTTTGTGGTGCAGGTCAAATAATATGTGAGACAGCAGGCTGGTTAATAATAGCCACAATTTATGGCGGTTTATAATGTCTCTTTATCTTCAAATCTGTCAATCCTGCTTGCCAGTTGAGGATAAAACCTTGCCAGATGATGCCGCATGCATGAATTTGCAAACAGCATTGCAAACCGCAGGGTTTGAGGCACGTATTGTAAGCGCCCCTTGTCTTGGGGTGTGTTCAGCCCCAACTAGCTTAACGCTACAATCAGAAAAACGAGCTTTGTATATTTTTAAATATATAGACCTCAAACGAGATCAAGCAGATATTATCGCAACATGCAGGTCATATTTAGATTCTGATAATGGATGGATTGAAGATGCTAGAGAATGTGGCAGATTACGGCATTTATTGCACGCAAAAATTCCAGCTATCTAGCTCTCATTCTCCAACGCAATAATAGATGAAATAACTACATTATTCGCAAAAAATGGACGGTGATCGTTGCTATTTAATGTTATTTCAAGGCTTTTTGCGCCCTTTGGAATCTCGCTAATATGAAACCAGTTTCCATAGAGGCGGGCGATTTTTTGCCCGTCTATATATAAATGTGCATGTCCCATTCCGTCTTTATGTTCACGGCCTGATAATGCTGGGGCAAATGTAAAATTACCTGTTTCAAGATTTAAATTAAATCCAGAAACAGGGTCCTTGTCAAGCGTTCCTGTGATCGTGGGAGGAGGCTTGTGTTTGGCTATATGACGCGACGTATACGGC
>ERZ802822.570-NODE-570-length-25246-cov-33.320195_pt1 | contig 25246 bp, 27 predicted proteins | sample MGYA00345649_ERZ802822 | MGnify/ENA primary metagenome ERZ802822 (study PRJEB30503, sample SAMEA104212359) | marine metagenome | biome: Westerlies Biome; feature: [SRF] surface water layer (ENVO:00010504) within the epipelagic zone...; material: water...
AATGGTTTGCGATATGCATAAACGAGCGAGTTAGGCCGTCTCTTCCATCCGGGAGGGGCGGCCTCTCTTCATGGAGGCATGCGCTGAATGGGGCTCATGCTATTTGTTATTGAAGGAAGAGCTTTCGGATTTAAGTGATGGCAGACAACAAGATGACGAAGAAAACGATGGATACGTTGCTCGAGATTGCTAAATTAATTGCCTTGAGTGATGGAAATATTTCAAAGGAAGAGGCGCAATTAATCCGCGATCTTCCCCAACAGTTGTCTGTTGATACGGTTGAGGCTGATCTTGTTCATCCAGCAGAAGGTTCAACGCTCAGTCTCAAAGAGCTGGTAGGGGCCTTAACAACCCATGAAGATCGTTGTCTTGCTGCTCGAGTGGCCTATCTCGTGGCCGCTGTTTCAAGACAGCCCCGTGATTGCCTCAAGATCAATCCCGATGAACGACGCGTGTATCAAGAACTCCTTAAGGAGCTCAATCTGTCAAAGGATGAGCTTGAGGGAATCGAGTCCTCAGCCAAGCAACAGCTAAATCAAAACCGCTCACCGATCAGGCTTGTTTTAGATGTGATATTTGGAGATGAAAAATTGCCTGATCTTCTTATCGAAAAGCTTTATTATGCTGAAGGCCGGCAACATCCAGGCCATCCGCTTCATGGGTCCTATGTAGGGCTGACTGCTGATGCTTAAGGATAGGTTGAGTGGATTTGATCTGGTCTGTTTGCTTGATTCTTTAAAACGATATTGGTGGTGATTGTGTTGGTCCTGGTCGCTCTTTGTAAAAGGTGCTCTGAGTTGCGCTCTTCAAAACAGCGTCATTGCTCGTGGTGTTGGTGCTGCCCTTAAAATCGAGCATTGAATATGCATTCATCGGTCGTTGTGGCAGGTGAATGAGATCGTTTCGGCCCGTTTCAAACCCTCTTGATGACCTCTTCGGTTCCGTCCCTTCGAATCGGCAACGGCTATGACATCCACCGTTTGGTGCCGGGCCGGCCTCTGATTCTTGGTGGTCAGCAGCTTGAGCATCCAGCAGGGCTAGGCCTCGATGGTCACAGCGATGCTGATGTGTTGGTGCACGCGATCATGGACGCCCTTTTGGGGGCGCTCTCTTTGGGTGACATCGGCAAATATTTTCCTCCCGACGATCCTCAATGGAAAGGAGCCGACAGTCTCGTGCTCCTGGAGCAGGTTGTGGCTTTGGTGAAGGGGCGTGGCTGGGGCGTGGTCAATGTGGATGCGGTGTTGATCGCCGAGCGGCCCAAACTCAAGCCCCACATTGAGGCGATGCGATCGGCCATCGCTCTCAGGATTGGGGTTGCTCCAGATCAGGTGGGCGTGAAAGCCACCACCAATGAAAAACTCGGCCCTGAAGGTCGGGAAGAGGGAATCTCTTGTCAGGCCGTGGCCCTGTTGCAGGCGCTTTGATGCAAAGCCTTTTGCAGCGATTCCAGCCATTGATGATTAGGGTCGCCACTCTGCTTTGTGTGGCTTTCGTGCTGATGGGTCAATCGGCTGATGTCCGTTTCGCTGCTTTTGCTGATCCTGAGGGTGGATATGACGTTGCTGTGATTGAGCATCTGCGCATCTCAGTGCCAAAGCAAGGGCGTCAGGCCTGGCTGGAAGCGGAGCGAGGCAGCTGGGAGCCTTGGTTGGAGCAACAAACGGGTTTTCTTGGTCGTGATCTGCTTTGGGACCCTGAAACGGAAGAGGGCACCCTCTTGATTCGCTGGTCGAGTCGTCAGGCTTGGAAAGCGATCCCCAGCGAGCAGGTGGAAGAGGTTCAAAACCGCTTTGAGCAGCTTGCTCGCGAAGCGATGGAGCTTGCTCAAGACATGGACAATCCTTTCCCCTTGGTGTTTGAAGGAGAGCTGTTACCCCCATGAGCAGCGAAGACGTCCGTCTCGACTGGCAACGGAGCGATCGTCTCGGCATCAGCGAAGCGATCTGGGGGTTGCACAAAACGGTGGATCAGATCGTGGCCATCCTGGAAGCCTTCGCGGCCAGGGAGCAGCCAGCGTTGGTCACGCGTGTGGATGAGGCCAAGGCCAAGGCCGTTCTTCAGCGTTGCGACAGGGAGCTTTTGCGTTTTGAGGCCCGGGCTCGATGTTTGACCTCGGGAACCCCTCCTCCGTTGCGACCGGAGCTTGGGACCGTCACGGTGCTCAGCGGCGGTACCAGTGATCTCCCTATCGCCGCAGAAGCGCAACTGGCTTTGCATTGGCACGGCATTGATGCAGATCTGTTGCTGGATGTGGGGGTTGCCGGGTTGCATCGTTTGTTGGATCAACTGCCGAAACTTCAGCAGTCGTCGGTGCTGATTGCTTGCGCTGGTATGGAAGGTGCCCTGCCAACTGTTCTTGCTGGGCTCTTGCCCCAACCGGTGATCGGCGTGCCTGTGTCTGTGGGCTATGGCGTGAGTGCTGGTGGTCGAGCCGCTCTCGATGGAATGCTGGCGAGCTGTGCTCCAGGCCTAGTGGTGGTCAATATCGACAACGGCTATGGAGCAGCGATGGCTGCCTTGCGGATTCTGCAAAGACGCTCCTGATTTAGGCGGCCTTAAGTGCGCTGGTCATCAGCAACTAAACCCTTATCAAAGCTGCTTCCTTGAGGGTGATGCAGCGTGAGCACAGCAAGATCCAATCGACAGGCCTAGCTCTCAGAGGCCGGCCCTAGATGCATGGTGAGCTCCAGATGATCACTGAAAACCTTTGGCATTCAGGCGTTCAATCACCGTTAGCTCTAGTCCCTAAGTAAAAGCTAGCTTTCCAGTCAGCACTGATCCTTCTGGGGCCTCAGATGTCGATCGATGTGATCGTGAAAATCCCATCGTTTCGGTCATGTTTATTCCCGCCATTGACTAAGTCCTCAAAGCCAAAGCTATTGCTGCTGAGAAGATCAAAATGGCGATAGCCATGGGGATTGGCACTGTCAAATGCAGTGAACATATGCCCCTGGCCGGTGTTGACGAGTGGGGCATAGAGCTGACCTGTCTTCAGGTCAATTGTCCCGTTGCTGATGGAATCCAAATCAGCCTCAATTGGTGCAGATTTTTGCAAACGCTGTGACCAAGCTTCACTCAGGTAATTTCGATCCCCCGGATTGAGGCCATCGATGCTTCCTGTGATGTCATCAATCGCATAGAAGAAGAGTTGATTGTTGTAGTCAGCGCTGCGGGAAAAGCTGTAATTCACAGTTGCCGACTGACCATCGAGAGAATCGGGCAAGTAACGGAAATCAATCAGGGCTCCGACCACATCGTGGCTGAAGGGTGAAACGCTATCCAATGGGTCAATGGATTTGAAATCCGGATCGATACTCTCCACCGTTGCTTCAGCATCATCGGTGAGCAAATCCCAGGTGTGAATTCGGTTCAGTCCTCGACGTTCAATCACAGGTGGTAGGTACAACTCGGGAGTTGATGGATTGAGGATCGATTGTCCGTCGCTGGTGGGCCAGTAGTAACGGGCCATCACCTGGAATTTGCTGGCTTCTTTTGGATTGGATGAGCCTGAGCCAACGGCCAGCGGTGTGGGCAGCCAGTTTTCTAAGTCTTGCTGCGGTTTAAGGCTGGAGAGGTGAAGGCTGATCGAACCATCTCTTTCCTCTTGCAGCGTGGTGTCAGAGCTGCTGATCCCTTCCTGCTGATTGGAGCCAAGTTGGGCCACAGGATTGATCCAGCCGAAGCCAACAGAGCTGCCTATTGAGCCTGTGATGCTGGTCGCTTTCCCAGCCGAACCGCTGCCGCCGATCGGAATGCCGCGTGCGCTGAAGTCGGGTTCGTAGTCGGATGACAGGGTGAGCAGCAGGTTCCTGCCGTTGTCAACCTCCTTCGCGGATTTCACGTAGTAGGTGGTGTTGGCATTCAAACCCTCAACGCCGATCTCTGAACCTGTGATCAGGGCTGTGCCTTTGGCTGTGCCTGAATTCCAGTTGCCGGGTTTGGCTGTTTTAAGGCTGCCGTCTTTTGTGAGCGTGGCGGTTGCACTGATTGGCGAATAGACCGTGTTGCTAATGGCGTTTTCGATCAGAAACGGTTGATAGGCATTGCCGGGATTTGGCTGGTAGATCGTGAAGGCCCAGAAGCCTTGCGCCGGTCCATTGCTCTCAACGGGATTGTCTGCTTCAGGCCGGAATGTTGGGATGTCAACTGTGTAGGTGTAGGAACTCGTCAGCGCATCACCCCCCTGATCAATCTGTGTGGTGGGATAAACCGCGTCGTTTGGAATGTTGGCGGCACCACCATCCAGAGCAGTGCCGGCTCGAATCAGCCATGACTCCCAGTCGTTGGGGTAGACACCGATGTTCTCGTTGGTGATGTGCCAACCGTTGTTCTTGCGGTGCTTGCCTTTCACAACTTCTGTGGTGACGTTACTGAGCAGCGTTTGGGCGGCTAGATAAGACGCCTCAAAGATCACCTCTTCCCTGGCAGACCAGCTGGTGGGTTTTTGGAATCCCGTGCTCAAATTGAGGCCGATTGCCTCAAAGCGTTGGTTCAGTGCGGCCTGCTCAACAGCGTCGAGAGCAGAGGGTGGTTGGTAGGTGCTGTTATCACTTGAATCCTGATTGACGTTCTGATTGTTGATCCAAATCTGATAAGACGCGGGCGTAGAGGCGTTCTGCGGATCGAGTTTGGATGGCACCGGACTGAACGTCAGCGCCTGATCAACCTGCTTGAAGAATCTGAAGGCAGACTTTGGAATCTTTCCCCACCTATGACGTGCCCATTCCACCTCGTGGCCGGAGGCGGTTTGGGTGATCGGTGATTCATAAGCCACCGTTCCGCTTGTCTGAAAGTCGCTCAGTGAAGTGATCTGGAAGCCTTTCTTGGCGCCATCCTCACTGCCATTGATGAAGGAACGGGTTGCCTCCATCGACTCGTCATCCAGTGTGTTGGTGTTGATCCGCGCTGTGATCCAGGCTCGCGAGGTGTCGACCTGGAGCACATGCATGCTGGTTTGATTCCCAATGTCATCGCTAATGACAACTGTCGAGCCCGCCTGGTCGTAATAGGGGCTGTCAGGCCCAGCCAGAAGAACCAACTGAGAGGCCTTTGAATCACCCTGAATGGGATCTCGTGGTCCAAACGAACCAACAGTGTTGATGTAACTGTCGAGGACAGCGAGTACGTAATAGCGATCGTCAGGGTTCGCGGGGAGCTGCAACACCTGCTCTCCGTAATTGCTCTCATTCAGCTGGCTCAGATTCAGCCAGGCGGTCATATAGAGCAGCGATGCATTGGGAGCCGGCGCTGAATTTTCGTTCAGCCAGCTGGCTGCAAATGCCGGCTTGAACAGTTCGTTGGCCGCTGCCCTTTGAACGGTGTCGAGGTTGTAAAACCGATGTGTTTCGTTTAGTGGATAGGACCAAACCGTCGCTTCCATCGTGGAGAGCACGATATCGGTCTCGTCTTTGGTGAGATCGCGAAGACCGCTGCTGGATCGAAAGGCCTCAAGCAGAACCTCAGTGTTCAAGCCGCTCCCATCAGCGGATACGTAATCACTGGGCCAACTAAGGCTACTCACGAAATTCAGGCAGCAAGCTTGCGGATGGTGATGCTGGTTTTGGAGTTTTCCGTGGGCCTTTGGCCTAAGCGCGAAAGCTCATCACTGTGCTGGCCGCATTCCGCTTTGCGCAGATGGCAAACCAGCGCGATGAGGTCGCCTTGATGGAGTTCGCCATTGGTCTGCCACTGCATGGATCTGGGGTCTATGCGTGGTGCAGTGGAGGCCAAGGCTCAAACAAGGAGTAGTGATTTAAACCTATTGCGTTGAATCCCTGACCGCTAGTTTGATGTCGCGAATTTGGCGGAAGATTTTCTTAAATCGAAGTCAAAGGTGCTGGAGGTTTGGATAGGCCATCACCAGCTCATCGGCACTGAGAACATCGCCGCTTCCATCGGGTTGCCAGATCACCTCAAGGGCCATTAGGTCAGAGGAGGATGTGGAGCCAAGAATGCGCAGCGTTTCGCGTAGGGCTTCTCCACTGTCGGCTTGCTTGAGCTTCACGCTTTGGCGGCTGGCCACGAGCACGGTGACCACGATGAATTCGTTTGTGGCATCGGCATCGCCGCTGCTGCTCAACTCCGCTGTGTTGCCGTTGCGTACGCCGCCCACATTGGTGGTGATTTCAGCGCGCAGCTTGCTGCGTTCGGTCATCGACAGGCGGTTGAACGTCGACTCTGAAGCGTTGAAGGGAACGCTGCCTGATTCCACGTTGGCGTACACCCAAAGTTCGGGCTGTCGCAGCAGGGCGAGGGTTGTTTCCTGCAGCACCCGTTGCAGGCCGGATGATGTGCTGGTGTCAGCGGATGCGGCGAGCTGACGCAGGTCTGTTTGCAGCGACTTGGCACTCGCAAGCAGTCCGATCTGCATTTGCAGCAAAGACACGGGTCCGGTGGAGAGCTCACGGGGGGCTCGATAACCACCTCCAATCGCAGGGGAACCGCCACCGCCGCCATTGCGCACGGCGTTGACCACAACACCCACGATCGCCGCGAGCACTAAGAAGCCAAACAGGCCGCCTCCACCAAATCCAAAGATCGGGATGATGAATGGAAAGCCCATTCCGCGTCCATATCCGCGGCCGTATCCGCCGCCGTATCCACCGCCTCCATAGCTGCGGTTGTAACCCCCGCCTCTGGGCATGGACGGGGCGCGGAAGCTCCCGCCTCCGATTCGACCGCCTCGGGCGGCTTCGCTGGGTTGGGGACTGATCAGCAGCAGGCCAACCACGAACACTGGCACCAGCAATCCCGAGAGCCAGCGTCTGATTTGACCAGCCTGGGGGCGGAGTTTGGAGGAGGCCAAGACGGCATATCACACTCCGGTAACTCTAGGAACCACCGCCCACGATGGTGACGATCTCGAGGTTGTCACCATCTTTGACTTGCTGGGCTTCCCAGCGTTCCGGGGTGAGGATCAGTCCGTTGTATTCGACGACGACCAGTCGAGGGTGGTGCCCAAGCTGCTGGATCACTTGATCCAGAGTTGTGGCTGAGGGATCAAGGCGGCGAAGTTCGCCGTTCACCGTGAGTTGCATGGAACCGAAATAAGACCGAAGTAAGGGCTGTTAAGAAAGAGCTTGGAGCAGGGTCCGGCTCGCTTCTTCCGGATGATTGGATCCCATGATCGCGCTCACCACGGCAACGCGCTGAGCACCTGCAGCACGAACCGAGGGGATTGTCTCAACATCGATGCCACCGATCGCAAACCAGGGCACGGCGGCATGAAGACTGGCTTCCGTCACCCAGCTCAGGCCGGCTGGTCTGCGATCACGTTTGGTAGCGGTGGCGAAGACGGGGCCAACGCCCAGATAATCGGCGCCCTCTTTCTGGGCGGCGAGCAGGTGCTCGAGGCAGTGGGTGCTGCGTCCAAGCAAGCGCTCTGGGCCGAGCAGCTGTCTCGCCTCTGAGAGGGGGAGGTCGTCCTGGCCGAGATGCACGCCATCGGCATCCACCAAGAGCGCGAGATCAATGCGGTCGTTGATGATGAACAGGGCCTCAAAGCGACTGCACAGTGTTTTCAGGGCTTGCGCTTCAAGCAGGCGTTGTTGGTCATTGCCCTGTTTGCGCCGGTACTGAACCAGGCTGACGCCGGCCACCAGAGCGGCTTCAACCCCCTGAAGCAATCGCTCCAGGTTGTTGTCTCGATCGGGATCCGTAATCAGGCAAAGCTTGGCGGCCTCGAGGCGTTCCTGCCTGTGCTGACGCCCGCAGGCTTCGAGAATGCGTACCTCAAGGTCATAGAGCCCGTAGCGGATCTCAGCTGAAGTGCTGGCTAGGGCTGGATCGAGATTGCGCCCGAATTCCTCCAAGACGCGCAGGGCTTCCTGCACACGGCTGGCATTGGCTTTAACAATCGCTTGGGCGGTGCCACGACTCGCTTGAGCGGGATGGCCCAGGCCGGCGGCAACGTCTGTTGCCGTGGAACGGGCGCGGCGGTAGCGATCGTGATGCTGTTGCCCAAGTCGCTGCCGCCAGTCTTTTAGCGGCACGACGAGATCGTCCCGATCCAGACCAAACCGACACCAGTCTTCAATGACACGCAGCCCTTCTCGTGCTCGATCCAGGTTGGCGTCGATCAGCCGTGCCACTCGCAGGTTGGCGTCTGCTTCGGCAACCATCGGCTCCATGGCAGTCTGAGAAGGATCGCATGCTCCACGGCGGCCATGGACAACAGCGGATCCGAGAGCTCCATGCACGTGCTGGTTTGGGGGATCATTCTCCTAGGCGGTGTTGGTGTGTTCATCGTCTGGGGACTGTCGAACGCTTACCCAGCTGGGGCTTGAAGCCGTTGACGTGCTGCTTCGGCGTCCTTTCCGATTTGTGCACTGAGCTCATCGAGGCCCGAAAAGCGTTGTTGTCCGCGTAGCCGTTCCACCGGTTCCACGACAAGCTCCTGGCCGACCAGTTCAATGCGCCTGTCGAGCAGATGCACCTCAACGGCTGAAGGAGCGTTGGGATCCACGGTGGGCTGGGGGCCGAGATTCATCACGGCCGGCAGTGCTTCGCTATCACTTCCTTCGCCAACGCACCCTTTGCCATCGCGTTGCGTCCAGGCGCGGGCGGCATAGACACCAAGCCCTGGCAAAAACTTGCGCCCATCCACTTGCAGATTGGCGGTGGGCCAGCCCAAATCACGCCCTAGGCCGCGACCGCGCACCACCGTTCCCCGGAAGCGGTAGGGGCGGCCGAGCAGCGCGCTAGCGGTTTGTAGGTCGCCATTTGCGAGTGCTTCGCGAATGCGGCTGCTGCTCATCCGTCCTCCGGCATCCTCCAGAATCGGCAACACCGACACCTGAACCCCAGCGGCTTCCGCTAAGGCCCGCAGCGTGTTGGTATCGCCTTCCCGGCCCCGACCGAATCGGAAGTTGGCCCCTACGGCGATTTGTTGCGCCTTGAGGCAACCGAGCAGCACCTGCTCTACAAATTCGGCGGCACTGAGCTGCGCTAGTTGGCGGTTGAAAGGCACCAAGACCAGCTGCTGGATGCCAAGCGGCTCCAGGAGCTCGAGCTTCTCTTCTGGGAGATCGAGGCGCAGACGTGGTTCACCGTGCAGCACTTCGCGTGGGTGCGGCCAGAAGCTCACCACCGTGGGAATGGCATTGAGGTGATCCGTTTTGGTCACAGACGCGATCACCCGCCGATGACCCGCATGGAGGCCGTCGAAGCTGCCCAACGCCAGGGTGGTGGGGGTTTTGGCCTGCTGTGGAGAGCAGAGAGGAATCAACGGCGTTGTGCACGGATCTGTGGTTGATGGCAAGTTTGGACGACAGACCTCCTACATCGCATGGCCGATCGGCTCGATCTCCAACTGCTCGCTCTTGGCTTGCGCCGCACCGCTTGGATTCGCTTTTGGACGCAAACCGGCCTGGGAATTGTGATTTTGGGGGTGTTGATGTTCAACAACATCGGCGGCAGTTTGAGCAGAAATGCCGATAAAGCCTTGGGATTAGGGCCGGGCCTGTCGTTGACCACCCTTGCGTTTTTAGTGTTGTTATTCAGTCTTTGGCAGAGCTGGTTGGTGGTCCGGCTGGGACGGGCTTTGGCGAGTGGTGCGCGACCCAGTCGAGGCGAGGCCAGTCGCACGATCAAGCGCAGTTTGTTCGCTGATCTGTTGGGCCTGGTGTTTGCCGCTGTGGGCTATCAATCCTTGGCTGGTGCCCTGTTTGTGCAGGCCTCGATGCAGACGCCAGGCATTGCCATTGGAGCAAGGGGAGCGGGAGAAAATATGGCGATCACCTCCCTGGAGATGCTTTCGGTGCTGAGCAACACGCAGGTGTTGTTTGCTCATCTCATTGGTTTGCTGTTCTCGCTTTGGATGCTGCAGCGGATTTATCGCACGAGCTGAGCTACTGATTGATGTTTAGTTGGGGTAATGAGGAGAGTCCTCCGCGCCAGAACAGCTCAGGTTGAATCGGTGTGAGCGACGGTGCATTCGCCTGGATTTGGGCCACGTCAGTGGGCCAGTCGCGGGGGCCATCACCGCCCGACTCGAAATCTTCGACGGCTTCACCGGCCAACCAGTAATAGGTGCGGCCACGGGGGTCGACCCGAGGACTGAACTGTTCGTCGTAGCGGCGGATGGAAAGACGGGTCCAGCGCAGTTCCCCCATGGCCTCCTGCTTGCAGGGCGGCACGTTGAGATTGAGCAGTAGGTTTTCCGGCCATCGATCAGCAAGGGCGGCTTCTGCCACCTGCACGGCTAAATCTGCGGCGGCTTGGAATTCTCTCCACTGAAAACAAGCACTGCTCACGGCCATTGCCGGCAAACCCTCCAGGGTGCCTTCCATCGCGGCTGCCACGGTTCCTGAACAGAACACATCGGTGCCGAGGTTGGGGCCGTGGTTGATCCCTGAAAGCACCAGGTCTGGCTTCTCGGATAGAAGTTCAAACAGGGCTAATTTCATGCAATCGGCGGGGGTGCCGCTGCAGGCCCAGGCTTTGATTCCAGGTTCAAACAGCTCATCAGCCCGTTCGGCACGAATGGGGGTCTGAAGCGTTAATCCATGCCCGGTGGCAGAGCGCTCCTGATCGGGGCACACCACCGTGACCTGATGGCCTGCTGCGGCTGCCGCTGCCGCCAGGGTGCGGATGCCGTCGGCGAACACGCCGTCGTCGTTGCTGATCAGGATCCGCAGGGGCTTCATCAGGAGTGGGTGTATGCGTTGGATGGAACCTAGTCGTGATGGCTGCCTACAGTCATTGCCGCGATACCGATGCCTTGAGCGCCACGATCTCCCTGCAGCAGCTCACTGATCAGCTGGACGCCCTAGAGGCGGAAGCGGCCGTTGAGATTCAGGCAGCAACCGATGCCGCTGCTCTTGAGCAGCTTCGCGTTGGACTGCTCGGTAAAAAGGGGCGGCTTTCAGCCGTTCTGGGGGCGATGGGCAAGCTGCCAGGGGATGAACGCCCGGTGGTTGGCCAGCGCGCCAATGTCTTGAAGACTCAGGTGCAGCAGCTGCTCTCTGAGCGGCTGCAATCCGTGAAGAGCGCTGCCATGGAAGCGCGGATCGCTGCCGAAACGCTCGATGTCACGGCGGCTCCGCTGGGGGTGCCGATGGGGCATCGGCACCCGTTGATCACCACCACAGAGGAGATTGTTGATCTGTTCTGCGGTCTCGGCTATCAGGTGGAAGAAGGCCCAGAAGTGGAGACGGATCACCACAATTTCACGGCGCTGAACATTCCGCCTGAGCACCCTGCGCGAGACATGCAGGACACTTTTTATCTGCAAGACAACCTGTTGTTGCGCACCCACACCTCGCCGGTACAGATCCGCCACCTCGAAACGAATCCACCACCGGTGCGGATCGTGGCTCCAGGCCGGGTGTATCGGCGGGATGCGGTTGATGCCACCCATTCGCCCGTGTTTCATCAAGTGGAGGTGTTGGCGATCGATGAGGGCTTGGATTTCAGCCACCTCCGCGGCACGGTGATGCAGTTCCTCAAGGCGTTCTTTGGCGACCTGCCAGTACGCTTTCGCGCCAGTTACTTCCCGTTTACGGAACCCTCTGCTGAGGTGGATGTCCAATGGCGAGGGCGCTGGCTTGAGGTGATGGGTTGCGGAATGGTGGATCCGGCAGTGCTGGAGGGGTTAGGCCTTGATCCCGATCGTTGGAGTGGTTTTGCTGCTGGTTTAGGAGTGGAACGGTTTTGCATGGTGCGTCATGGCATCGACGACATCCGCCGGTTGTACACCAGTGATCTGCGCTTCTTGGATCAATTCTGATTCGAATCGATCACGGTTGAGCGAAGCCTCTTGCCTTGATTCCTAATCCATGGGTAAGGATCAAGATGCACACTCACAGCCCTTGAGGCGATCCTGGGAAGCAGACATCTTTTTTTATTTGCTGCCTCTTCATCAGCACTAGAAACATTTAGAAAGACTTTCTCAGCGTTCTGTCATGTTTTCCGCGTTCAAGCAGGGCATAGTCAACAAGCGAAAGCAAGTGACTTGGTGGGAGGGGTAAGCAGCCTCCCATTTTTATGCTCGTCGCGAACGAAGCACATGTCTCTCCGAACAGCCGCTTGCTTTACAGCCAAGTGAGTGGAAAAGCGAATCATCCCCCTTGCTTCTTCCGGCCATCGTTGAAGGGCAAAAGCTAAGCACAGTATGGAATGTAACGAGCTCCTGTGTTTTATGGTTCATCATTTATTGGATCGCGTATTTCGTTAGATCACTGAATGGGATGATATAAAATCCTTGCGAATAATCGGGCTTTAAAATTTTTTATTGATCGCAAATGCATCTTTAAGTATATACTACTTACAAAGTGATTTGGCAATGATATGATCTTGTTGTGAGTCTAGATTTAAGCCTTATCTTTCTTCTTATGCCTTGCGTGTGTGTGCTTGGATGATAGATGCAGAAGGTTGGATGCTTTCGATGCATCCTCGGCTTTAGTTAGCTTTGTTACTAAATTCCAGATGTCTTGGGGTGAGAGCTCACCTTCTTCGTTCCACTTAAGGCTCGATAGGTTGTTGGTTGGCATGTTGAGTTCAACGAGTGACGAGACCCTAAGGGGAGTAACGACGCTGGCGTTAGTATTTGCACACCTATTAACGGGAGAAATTATTAAAGAGGTTTGATTTGATACAGATGTTCCGCTAATGCCTCGTTTCTGAGTTTTAGGGTGAAGAATGTATCGGCCAATACTATTAGGCAGTAAATCTTGGGATTAGTGAGATTTAGTCATGCGTATTGAATACAGCAAAACTCCACTCTTGGTTGGGGTGAATATTAATGACTGCCATCTAATATTAGGCATGATTGAATTCATTTTAGCGGGAATTGGAATCATGGGGTCGTTTATAGGCTCAAGAGCACACCAGACTGTATTCACTTTCTCCCTCACTCCAGTCATGTCTAGGTTGAAATTGGATGTGCTGCTCTATGCAGTAGCCATCATTCATTGCCTTACTGGCCGAGTCAGTGCACCGCATCCTCTGTCAATCTTCAATCAGCTAACAGCAGCTTGATCGTGCGCCAGAACATCCCCCTGAGCTGTCGCGCTTTGCCCGCCTTTGTTTCTTAATCAACCTTGCTCCATATCTCAAGGGAAAACCTTTAAGAGATTGATGCTTTACTCATTGTCCATAGCGATAGGGCGATGGCGTCTATCAATCTGTTGATCTTGAGCTTCGTCCTGTCTGTTGTTGCCCTCCCAGCGAGTCAAGCCAAAGAGCCAGAGCCACTCAAATTTGGGAAGTGCGACCCTATCGGCGCAGTAAAAACTCTTGATGCAGGATTAAAGAAAGGGAAAAGCCTGAATGATTCGATGCTAATGGTCATCAAAAACAAGCAATTTGATGGATCAAACGCCTGCATTACTTTCATTCGGGAAACGTCCATGGAACAGCGTGAAGCAGCTCCCTATGCATTCAAAAAACTTTGGATGGAGTAATCACCATTCTTGTCTGCACTCTCTTATTAACAAGCTGGACCTTGGCTCCGCGATGCGGTGCTCGGATCTAAACCTCTACCGCATCAGCCTTCAGGGACTCCATCAAGAGATCAAATCGAACCGTGTCTGCCAAGCAACACATCGTCATTAGGAAGTGTGACATGAGGTAGCCAGTGAAATGAGCCTCCCGACTGACATCAATTCGATCTCTATAGGCGTGAACCGTTTCATTTAGCTCGAGGCTTGCCTGTAGACAAATGTTTTCAATTTTTAAGGATGTCATAGCTGTTCCCGATATCACTACTCTGAACACACATCACAAGCTCGGCATCAGTGGGTATACCTACCGGCTTGATCACTCCTGTCGCTTTTCAGGGGGTTTCGTTTATGTGCATCTTGTTGAGTGCCGCTCAATGACAACACTGACGGCTCACCTCCTTGAGCCTTCGTCTCTTGATCACGGCGAGAGCTCTTGCTCGCCTCTGGCTTTGGTGGATCTGATGGCTATCAAACGGTCATGTTGGCTAACGACCAGTGAAGAACTCCTCCCCCTTTGCAGGAGGGAGGGGTTCGGTTTTGTATTGGTAAGGCACAAATTGACAGCTTGAGTCAGGATTGTGTAGCATATTGAACATTAGTTGTGCTACTTCTCGTTCTGTTCTGTATTGATAGGGCACAGAAGTAAGCTCGCTTTGTAGCAGCATGAACGTGATATGGCTTGACGCTGAGGGTATAAAAGAGATGTAGCTTATCTACGAACAACGTTCACCTCGCATCCCCATCTGTGAGGCGCAGTCACTCAGGTCACGGAACGGGGGCCTGTATTTCTGAGGAACTTCTCATGACTCTGACTTACCGTGGCAAGCAGTATGCACAAACCAAGAGTGCATCTGCATCGGCTTCAAATAAAATCCGTCTGACTTACAGAGGTGTTGTTTACGCCAAGTAATTGAACCAGTTCACATCAAAAGCCCTCGCCTGACTGGCGGGGGCTTTTTTTGTCCCTGCTGGATAAGTAGATCTATATTAAAATCTATCCCTAGGTTGTGTGTAGATTTTTGTGTGTTGATGGCGCCTTCTAGTCGCCATTGAGTGGGGTAAAAGGAACCAATATTTAATTGTATAGGAGGTGTTTTGGTGGTGTTTCTGATTAAGGAAGCTCCTGGATGATGAGCATTTGATTGCTACCTACTACCTGCTACTTGCGAAGCCAAGGGTGTTTCAGTCCAAAGAGATCCAGTGAATCCATCACAACTTTGTTGATGGCGCGACCGAGCACCACCTGTGGCTCATCTGCGCGAATCGGGATCACAGGGTGTTGAAGGCTTTGAGACTGCGTTGCTCCCGAGATGATTTTGCGTCTGAGCAATGAGTTTCCTGCTTCTAAACCGCACACATAGGCTCGCTCCTGGCATAGCCCTTTGGCGCCGTGTTCTTGCGTGCCCATCCGCACCCAGTCGCCAGCGCAGACGATCGAGGCTATGGAGGTTTCCAAAGGTGGCCGTTGCTTGAAACTTCCCGGGGAAAAGAGCGACACCCCATTGGGATAGCGCTGCACCTCAAACTCGAGCACCGTTGCCTCCTTGAAGCGAGAATCGCTGATCGGTAGCAACTGTTGGGTGAGCAATTCGATGATCGCTTGATCCTCCATGAGTGCGATTTTGGAAGCGTTGTAAAAGTCGCTGGCAATCACTGAACCCTGAGGCTCATTGCCACCCCAGAGGGCCGGCTCGGCCTTGCTTTGTAGTTGGTCGAGCATGAAGAAGGTGCCGCCTGCTCCTTGTAAGGATTCGAAGCGAGAGAACACATTGGCCGGGTAGGGAATCGGGACATAGCGATCGAGCCATAGCCGCACTGACACCACATCAATCGCGCCAAGGGATCCGGCCGCAACCAGCTCTGGTGCAGCGTCTCGGCACTCTGGAGATTGGGACATGATCGAGCGGATGCCCTTGGAGCCCACGGCTAAAACCACCGCATTCACATCGCCAATGCGATCGGTTTTTCCCGTTGCAACGGATTGAATGCCAACCGCGTTGATCTGGTTTGTTCCTGGTGCGAAGCGCAAGCTGGTGGCCAGGGTCCCGCCCAACACGCGCAGATCATGCTCTGCGATCAGCCGTTGACTAAGGGGTTCAAAGAGTTTCTTGGCGATGCTTTCTGAGTTAATCCAGCGCACATCAAACGAATCTTGATGGGCGAGGGCGTAGTAATACAGCAACTCCATCGTTACGGCGGCTGATAACTCTTCCGGTGGCTTGAAAAGGCCCACAAGTAAAATGGGTCTCAGGAAATCATCAATCAAACGTTTGCTAATTCCTAGCTTGATGAACAGTTCTTGGGCGCTCAGTTTGTCGTATTCGTTGAAAATATCTTCGCTTCGATTCAGGTCTAAAATGGTATAAAGAAGTCCGCTAATGCTGAGGCGATCTTGTAAGGGAAGCCGTTTGAAGTTTGAGAATGTGGCCAGCATCTGTCCGAAGGGGCTGGGCCAGGCTGGTGCGTCGCCAAACACCGGAGCTGTGGCTTCCAGGCCATTGGGAGACCAGAAGGCGCTGGTGGTGAACGCGGTGAAAATATCACCGAGCTTGAGTTCTTCCGTCAGCGCATTGATGTTGGGGTAATCCTTCCAAAACCCCCGCGTGCCGGCCTCGAATGGTTTGCCGCTTTGGGTGGTGAGCGGTGTGCTGCCGGTTGGATCGGTGATCCCGTCGATCAGGGTCACGCGAACGCCCGCTTCGCAGAGAGATTTTGCGGCGCCCCAACCAGCCCACCCCGCTCCGATCACGACCACATGGGACGGGGTGATGTTTGGCATCGCTCGGGCTCGCCTCTGGGTGTTGTCTGAACGCTACGCAGGGCTGATGGTGGGGCGGCGCTGGCTTCAAAAAACAACCTGACGCGGCTGTCAGCGGATTTGTCTCATAAAATGGGCGCGTTCTTTTGAGACGCGATCGGTGCCCAGGGTCGGACTGATCGTGAATGACGGAAAGTCACTCGCCGTTGACACTGCTCAAACGATTCAGGAGCGGCTCGAGCTCGCCGGCCATGAGGTGGTTCGAGTGAGCAGTTCTGGAGGCATGGTGGGTTTTGCAAACCCAGACCAGCACTTGCGGATGCTTGGGTACAACGCCTGCGTGCCAGAGGGTTTCGATGGCTCCATGGCTCTGGCCATTGTGTTGGGAGGGGATGGCACGGTGCTGTCAGCAGCCCGTCAAACAGCACCGATTGGGGTGCCGATTTTGACGATCAACACCGGCCATCTCGGCTTTCTTGCAGAGGCCTATCTCGGTGATCTCGATAAGGCCCTCGAGCAGATCCTCACCGATCGCTGGACGATCGAGGAGCGCGCCAACATGGTTGTGACTGTGATGCGCGGAGACCAACGGCGTTGGGAAGCCTTGTCTCTTAATGAGATGGCGTTGCACCGTGAGCCTCTCACCAGCATGTGCCACTTCGAAATTGCGATTGGCCGGCATGCACCTGTTGATATCTCCGCTGATGGAGTGATCCTGTCGACACCGACAGGGTCGACGGCCTATGCCCTCAGCGCAGGAGGACCTGTGATCACCCCCGAATGTCCGGTGTTGCAGCTCACGCCGATTGCGGCCCATTCCTTGGCTTCGCGTGCACTTGTCTTCAGTGATCAGGAACCCGTCACCGTCTTTCCAGCCACTCCCGAGCGCCTGATGATGGTGGTGGATGGAAGCGCAGGTTGTTATGTGTGGCCTGAGGACCGGGTCTTGATTCGGCGTAGTGACCACCCCGTGCGCTTTGTGCGCCTTTCGGATCATGAGTTTTTCCAGGTGTTGCGCAACAAGCTGGGTTGGGGCTTGCCCCATGTGGCGAAGCCGGATCGTCCATGAACGAGCAGGGCGTGGTGGTGTTGGTTGGTGCTGAGGCCCTGCAGCTCAAAGGTCGTCTCGAGGCCTTGGGCTACTCAGCCTTGGAGTGGGGGCCAGCTGCCTCAGCTGGGTTTGCTCCGTGATTGAGGTGGGTGATTTGCAGCATGAAACTGCCACTGGCTTGGTGTGTCGTGGCCGTGGCTATTGCCTCAACAATGGCGTTCCTTTCCTGAAGAGCTTCTGATGGACGTCTCTCCCCCCCAGCAGTTGCCCCTTGAGGCGCAATGGTGCGTTCGCGACCACACCTGTGTGCTTTTGGAAGTGGCAGATCAGCCCCAAGAACAACGGCTTGGACTCATGCAACGCCCAGCCTTGCCCCCTCTGAGGGGAATGTGGTTTCCGTTTAAGCCGGCACGGCCGTTGCGTTTCTGGATGCTGAACACGATTGCACCACTCGACATGGTGTTCGTGCACCAGGGCGAAGTGATTGCGATCGAGGCTGAGGTGCCGATCTGTCCCGCCTTGCCTTGCCAGAGCTTTGGGCCGATGGCTGATGCGGACGGCGTGATTGAGCTAGGGACTGGGGAGGCCAAGCGCCTGGGGCTTGGCGTTGGAGACGCGGTAGCGATTGAACCGATCACCCTGAAGAGCCCAACGCAAAAAGTCGATGAGATACGTCCTAGCGTCACTGGCGATACGATGAGGTAACGCTGGCGTGCCTAGCTGAAGAATCCTTTGGATTGAAGCCACAGCCCAACGGCAAGCAACGGGCCAACCCCTGCAATGAAAAGGGTGATCTTGAGGCGCAGGGGTGACACCTGGGGTTTGCGTTCTCGGATGGCCATCCTGCGAGCTTCAAAGTGCTTGATTCTGCCCTTTTCTGTTGAATCGCGTCAGGCCCCGTCCTGTCGGGGAGCGCTTCCCTTGAGGATCAACACCGGATTCATTGGAGCAAGCCGCGTGCCATCGGCAAGCGGTTGTCCGCGCCAGGCCTGCTGCTGACTCACCTTCACTGAGTAATCGGCGGCCTCAAGCACCGGCTTCAGCTCCGCTAAGGCCTCCAAGGTGGCGAGGGGAATCACCACTTCACCCTTGGGGGCCATGCGTTGGATCACTTGCTCCAGCAGGGCCCTGCGTTTGCGGCCACCGCCACCAATCAGCACCCGGTCAGGGGCGGCTAAGGCTGCAGGGAGGTTGGGGAGTTCTTCCATGGCATCCCCCTCCAGTACAGCTGCTGGTTGAACACCCAGGCGTGCGGCATTGGCGGCGATCAGGGACGATCCACCGCTGCGCTGTTCAATGCAAAGCAACTGCAACTGCGGCCGCAGCCGCAGCGCTTCGAGGCCAACGCTGCCGGTGCCCGCACCCAGATCCCAAAGCACGCCGCGTGCTGGAAGGTTGAGCTCAGCGAGCAATTGGATCCGCACCTCCCGTTTGGTCATCAAGCCGGGGCGGTCGCTGTGTTGGAGAAACACACCATCCTCCAGGCCAAACAGTGGAAGTTGATCGGCGGGTGGAGCCGCTTGAGCTTCCGCAAGCAACACCACCAAATGCAGGGGGTGCAAATCGCTAGGCGTGGCTTGGCAGGGGGCCAGCCGTTGCACGCGCTCACTGCTGTGACCAAGCGATTCGCAGAGCCAGAGGGCATAGGCCGATTCCAGGCCGCTGCTGCGCAAGCTTTGGCGCACCTCGTCTACACCACCTCGACTGGGATCGGTGAGCACGGCCAAGGCGCTGGGGCGTTGTTGCAAGCGCTGAGCGAGGGGTGCTGGGTCACGGCCATGCAGGCTGAGCCATTGCGCGTCCTGCCAGGGCCTGCCCAGTCGGGAAAATGCCAGTTGCAAGGACGAGGGGCTTGGATGAAAGCGCAGACGTTCGCGTCCCAGGCGCTCGATCAAGATCCGGCCGATCCCGAACCACAACGGATCACCGCTGGCCAGCACTACCGCGCGCTGATCACTCCCGAGGGCCAGCAACTCTTCGCTTAGAGCGATTGGATGATCACTGGCGATGCAACGCTGGTTTGGTTCAGAGGTGCGCCATTGCTGCAGGGCAGGCAGCATCCGTTTTGGGGCTGCCAGCAGGTGGGCCTGATCCACCAGGAGCTGAGCTCCGGGTGGGAGCGAGCCGGGAGCACCGGCGTCGGTGCCGATCACATCGATCATCACGCCATTGTGCTGAGTGCTTATTACGAGTTCGCTGATCACAATCGTGCTTTATCTGGCCAGAAGAGCTGTCAGCACCTTGCTTCGTTTGGAAACAAGCATTGAAAGGGTGGGTGCGCGGAGGCGTCAGACCTCCATCCCTTCAAGATGGCCACAACGTTTGCGGTGTGGTTGAAATGTGCACCAATGGGATCAAAGAGCGCCGGCAACGTCTGCACGACCTGCTGCTGGCCCTCGTGGCCCAACAGGGCGATCTGGAGTTGATGGATGGGGACAACCCCTCCGGTTTGGTGGGTGGGGGCAGTCGCGATGCGCCAGCCGATGCCGCGCGCTGGCTGGAGCGCAATCGACGCGTTTTGCAGCGTTATCAGGCGCTGGTGCGTACAGCGGTGACGCTCGATGCCCTGCTTGATGCGGAAGACGGCATCGCTCAGGAACCTTCTTGATGGAGCAGTTGTTGCTCGCGGCCAATGATCAACAGCAGCAAGCTGATCGCAAACAGCAGCCCCGTGATCACTGCCACGACCAACATCGTTCCTGCCAGCCCCTGGGTGTAGGCCTCCCGCAGCAGTTGCAGCAGTTGCTGAGACGCTGATCCCTCAAGCGAGATCGGGCTATTGCGTAGAAACAAACGAATCTGCTCATCGAGTTGGGGCAGATGCTCCAAGCCCAGACCCGCGGCTTGCATGCGGCTGTGCAGATCATGGAAGCCAAAACCGCTGATCATCGTTCCACTGGCGGCGAGCCCAAAGGCAAAGCCCAGCTGGCCGCTGGTGGTGCGAAAGGCCAGCACCGATCCAAAGCAATCCTCCGGTGCTTCCTGCACAAACAAGGCAGATTGCGGCACGGCTACAAAGGCCAGGCCGAGGCCGGCCAGCATTAAGGCCGGCAGTAGCTGCCAATAGGGCGTTTGCACTTGCACGATCGCGAACAGAGCTAGGCCGAGCACCAGCGCCAAGCTGCCGCCCGCCATCAACACCAAGGTGCGCCGGCCTGGACCCATCCAGCGCCCGGCGTAGATCCCTGCCACGCCAAAACAGATCAGGAAGGGCAGCTGAGCGAAGGCCACCGCACTGGTGCTGTAACCCTGCACCAGCTGCCAGAAGTTGCTGGTTTGCAGCTGCACCACCGCTTGCGCCACATTCCAGCCGATCCCGTTGATCACCGCTGCGGCAAAGAAACCGCGCAGGTAAAGCCGAGGCGGAAAGATCGGTTTGCGGCTGCGGCGCTCAATGCTGATGTGCAGCACAAACAACAACAGTCCGCTGCAGGTGGGCAGCCAGAAGCTGGGGCTGCGCAGCCCTAAGGCGGCGTGGTTGATGCCAAACAGAAACAGCACCATCGCGATCGCGATGCTCGCTAGGCCGGGAAGGTCGGGCTTGAGGGCGCGATTGCCTGGAATGGCAGGTACCAGCGCGGGCAACAGCAGCAGGCTGGCGCTGCAAATGAGTGGCACCAGCAAAAAGGACAGGCGCCAATCGATCGTGGCCATCCAGCCACCGAGCAGCGAGCCGCTGATGAAGCCCACCACGATCAGCAGGTTCCAAAGGCCGAGGGCGGCGCTTACGCCAGCAGCGGGAGTCACGAAGCGCACGCTGGCAAAGGTGCTGGTGAGCACCGACCCCAGGGCGATGCCGGTGAGGGCACGGCCGAGCAGAAACAGGCCCGCCTCGCTGGACAGCATTGAGAGCAGATTCCCCAACAGAGCCAGTAGCAGGGAGGCCGCCAGCACCCGCCGCCGCCCAAAACGGTCGCCGAAAAAGCCCATCACCAACACCGCTGCGGCTTGAGCCAAGGTGGACACGCTGGCGCCGAGGGCCAACACAGCGCCATGCATTTGCAAGGCATCGCTGGCTTTCACCAAGGCGATATTGGCAACACTGGGGTCGATCAGCTGCAAGCTGGCGAGGATGCCCAGATAGGGCACGGTTAGCGGTGAAATGGAGTGGGCTTTGATGCCGGTGACCTTCCAGAGGATGCAGGGGCGGATGAATCAGGCGCGTACTGGCTTTGCGGCGCTCGCCACCCATCCCCTCTTTTGCTGTTAGCAAGGCCCTGGCTCTTCTGGCCAGCTCTGGCAACCTGGAGCCACTCTCGGCCTCTGCATGGCACCGCTCGGACTGTCCGCATTGCGTTCACGGCTGAGCCGCGGCTCATCAGGGAAGGGTTGGCAACCACCAGAAGCCAGCTGGAGCCGCTCGTTTGGCTTGGGTTGGCAGACCCCGTTCACGGTGCGCTATGCCAGCAACCTTGACGATGGCCCCTGGCATGGGATGCCCCTTGGTGGCTTTGGGGCAGGCTGCATTGGCCGCAGCTCCCGTGGTGATTTCAACCTTTGGCATCTCGATGGCGGCGAGCATTGGTACGGCAGCATTCCCGATTGCCAATTCGCGCTTTGGGAAAAGCAAGGCGATCAGGTGCGTGTCCATGCCTTGGCTACAGAACCAACGCGCGATGACTCCAAGCCGGAGTCAGGCAAGCCGCTCAGCAGTTGGCAGTGGTATCCCGCCAGCACGGAGGAGACCAGCACTGGCACCTATGCCGCTCGCTACCCCCTGAGCTGGAACCACTACGACGGGGTGTTTTGCGCTGACGTGAGTTGCGAGGCGTTTAGCCCGATCCTTCCTGGTGATTACCAACGCAGCAGTTATCCGGTGGCGGTGTTCCGCTGGACGCTCAGCAATCCCACCAACAAGCCCTTAGAGCTGTCGCTGCTGCTGAGTTGGCGCAACACGGTGGGCTGGTTTACCAACACCGATGCCTCGGCAGAGGTGCACTTCCGTGATGACGGCAGCCCCGAGCACAACTACGCCCCAGCGATTGGAGATAGCGAGGGCCAGAGCAACCGCTGGATCGATGGCGATGGCCTGCGCGGGGTGCTGCTTGATGGCAAGCGCTCAACGCCGTTGGCAGAAGGGGAAGGGCAGTGGTGTTTGGCTCTGCCAGACACGCTGGAAGGGGTGGAGCTGATGCGCTGCAGCCGCTGGGATCCCAGCGGTGATGGTGCCGAGCTCTGGCAGCCCTTTGCCGCGGGTGGGGTGATCCCCGATAGCAACAACGATCGCGCCAGCCGCAAGGGCGAACACGCCAGTGCGGCGATCGCCGTGAAATTCACCCTGGCGCCGGGTGAAACCCGAGAGATTCCGGTGGCGATCAGCTGGGATCTGCCGGTCACGAGCTTTGCCACGGGGGTGCGCGACCTGCGCCGCTACAGCGATTTTTATGGCGCCGATGGCTGCCATGCGGCGGCGATTGCGGCAGAAGCACTGCGTGATTGGCGGTCTTGGCACGAGCAAATCGAAGCCTGGCAAGCGCCGGTGTTGGCGCGCAAGGAGCTTTCCGAGGAGCTGCGCATGGCGCTGTTCAACGAGCTCTACGACCTCGCCAGCGGCGGCAGCCTCTGGACGGCAGCCACGTCGAAAGATCCCTATGGCCGCTTTGGGGTGCTCGAGTGCCTCGATTACGCCTGGTACGAAAGCCTTGATGTGCGTTTGTACGGGTCCTTTGCCCTGCTGCAGCTTTGGCCTGAGCTGGATAAGGCGGTGATTCGCAGCTTTGCTCGGGCGATTCCAGCGGCGGATGCCACCCAACGGCCGATTGGTTGGTATTTCACCCAGGGCCGCGGCCGCGTGGAAGCAGACCGCAAGGTGAAAGGGGCCACACCCCACGATTTGGGAGCACCGAATGAGGTGCCGTTTGATGCCACGAATTACACCGCCTATCAAGACTGCAATCTCTGGAAAGATCTGGCCAGTGATTACGTGCTGCAGGTGTGGCGCACGTTCAAATTGGCGCCCACTGGTGAAGACCTCAGCTTTCTTGCGGAGTGCTGGCCTGCGGCGGTGCAGGCCCTGCACTACCTCAAGCAATTTGATGTGAATGACGATGGCTTGCCTGATAACGGCGGGGCGCCGGATCAAACCTTTGATGATTGGCCGCTCAAGGGGGTGAGTGCCTATTGCGGAGCGCTTTGGATTGCAGCCTTGGAAGCGGCCTTAGCAATGGCGCAACGGCTGCAGTTGGAGCTGGGGCTAGACACCGGTGATGAGCAGCACACCTTCAGTGGCTGGCTGGAGCAATCCCGCGCCAATTTCGACACGCTTCTCTGGAACGGTGAGTACTACGACATCGATGCGGAAAGCGGCACGCCGGTGGTGATGGCCGATCAGCTCTGTGGTGATTTTTATGCGCGCTTGCTGGATTTACCGCCCGTGGTGAGTGAGGCCAATAGCCGCAGCACCTTGAAGGCGGTGAAAGAAGCCTGTTTTGACAACTTTGCTGGCGGAACTCTCGGTGTGGCCAATGGCTTGCGCCGTGATGGCACTCCGCTGGATCCAAATGGCACCCACCCCTTGGAGGTGTGGACGGGGATCAACTTTGGAATCGCCAGCTATTACCGCTTGATGGGTGAGGGCAAAACCGCAGAAGCGATCTGCTCAGCGGTGGTGACCCAGGTGTATGCCGGTGGCTTGCAATTCCGCACCCCAGAAGCGATCACAGCCGTGAATACCTTTCGGGCTTGCCACTACCTGCGGGCGATGGCGATCTGGGGCCTCTGGGCCACACACACCGATTGGGAAACGATTCCTGGTGCTAAACGGTGTTAGACAATCCAGCTTTGATTGCTGAATTGTCATTGTTTTGAAGATTGCTTTGCCAGTGATAACGAGCTTTTGGTTGCTTGTTCTGGCTTAAACGCACTTGGTCTTAATTGGCCATGATTTTGCTAATACCTATAAGCAACGTCAGTGCTGCCTTAGGCGTTATTCACTTGGGGGATAAGAAGAACTGGATCGGTAACCCAGATTTAAGTGACTCTCTGCCTAGACACTTACAAGGTTCTCTTCTTACACGACATTCCCAGTTTCCTGATGTGCAGACCTTTGGCAGCTGAGATGCAGGGCGATGAAGCTACGTCGCAGCAGTTCTGAGTGGATAACGATTAAGGGGCTTTGGTGTTGTCCTGGTTCGTACCCATAGCTGTACTCAGGTTTCCGTTTTTTCTGCTGATATCTAGGGGCATAGGGCAACGGTGCATTAATGGCTCACGGCCCTGCCTGGATAACGCTGAGGAGAACCAAACCTGCTTCAAACCGCTGGGAAACCAGAGATTTCAGGCTGCCAAAAAAAATAATCAAGACATAAGTTATGCAAATAATCGCCTGTTGCCGACCACTGGTGCATGGACCAATTCTTCTTTTGTATGCACAAGCAGCATGTTCGATGCGAGCTTTTCAGAGGAAATTGCTTGATCACCAGTATATACGTTTTTAATAGCGATACAAAAGCCTCAGATCGATTGCTAGAGAATGGCTGCAGTGCAATACGAGCGCATACGCGGCAATACTGACAGGTCTGTGATTGCTGGTTTAGAAGATATCCATCGGACGTAATTCCAATGGCTCTTTCAACTCCCGCAACTCTTTCCAGCCGTCAGGGTCTTGTCGTTGCTAGTGACCTCAGTGAGTCGCTTATAAGCCTTAAAGGCATATCTCCTTCGATCCTGGCCTCCGGATCGGATCCGATCAAAGAGATCAGTCGAATACTTCGAGACGATCCGGTTAAACAGCTAAATATTGTTGCCCATGGTGCGCCAGGCTCCATAGGTCTTGGTTCTGGATTAAATAAAGACATTCTTATTGCTAATCAGCAGCAACTTGCTGAGTGGAATGTTGAACGTATTGCCATCTGGTCCTGCGAAGTTGCTCAAGACAAGGATTTCATTGCACTTTTGGAAGAGTTCACAGGTGCTGATGTTGTTGCGAGTAAGAAGAAACTAGGCCTTGGCAACACACTGGCAAATGCAGATAACGATGTTTTGAAAGTTGCG
>ERZ802822.571-NODE-571-length-25242-cov-9.134234_pt1 | contig 25242 bp, 28 predicted proteins | sample MGYA00345649_ERZ802822 | MGnify/ENA primary metagenome ERZ802822 (study PRJEB30503, sample SAMEA104212359) | marine metagenome | biome: Westerlies Biome; feature: [SRF] surface water layer (ENVO:00010504) within the epipelagic zone...; material: water...
ACATACTGATATAGATATATTAAATTTAAAAAATTCTACCTATAAAAGGCACCAGCTTTTAAGATTTTAGATTTGGGTAAGGCTTGGCAATAAAGTCACTTAATGCTAATTTCTCTGCACGCCCCACACCGTAAACTTGCGATCCTACCAGCCAAGCGTGCCAATGATTCTTGCGCTTTCACAACAGGCGCCAATCTGACTAATGCAGAACCAAAGCACAGCTTCAACGGCTGGCCAAATTTCCCAAAGAACTGCCCCAGCTATTCAAAACCAAAGGCTTGTGCCCTGCAGCAAAATTGTTTCAAAAGAGGCACGTCACCACAAAGACAGAAAGCAAAAGCCCGTGCCATACCGATCACAAGCCGCCATATTACCCCACAAAAGAGCGCACCAAGCTGGAGCTCGTGAACATTCTAACTGCCAGATTGAGGCGCGGCAATGAACACCTCGGAGCTTTTGGTCATTGCGCTGATTTTGGATGCCGTGATCGGCGACCCGAATTGGCTTTGGAACCGCGCGCCCCATCCGGTTGTGGTGATGGGAAAAATCATCTCATGGCTCGATCAGGCGTACAACACAGGACCGGACCGCAAACGCAAGGGCGTGTTGGCGCTGCTCGCTCTGATTGCCATCGCCGGCTGTACCGGATGGATACTGGCCCTCGCGGGTCCGGTGGTCGAAGTCGTTCTGACGGTGATATTGCTGGCCCATCGGGGCCTGCTTGACCATATAACAGCCGTCGCCAAAGGGCTGCACATCTCCGAGGCCGAGGGCCGCAAACAGGTGGCACGGATTGTTGGGCGGGACACCAAGGATATGGACGCCGCCCAGATCGTCCGGGCCACGATCGAGTCCGCCGCCGAAAACCTCTCTGACGGCGTGGTGGCCCCAGCGTTTTGGTTTCTAATTGGCGGTCTTCCGGGACTATTGATCTATAAAATCACCAACACCGCCGACAGTATGATTGGCTATCGTAACGATACCTATCGCGATTTTGGTTGGGCCTCTGCCAGATTTGATGATCTGCTCAATCTGGTGCCTGCGCGGCTCACCGCAGCACTTATTGCGCTGATGCATGGCCAACACTGCAGCTGGCAGCAGATCAGGCGCGACGCCAAACTGCACCGTTCGCCCAATGCCGGCTGGCCCGAGGCCGCGATGGCACTGTCACTGGATGTGGCTCTGTCCGGGCCCAGATCCTATGACGGCAGACTGGAAACCTTCCCTTGGGTCAACTCGCCAGGGCGCACTGCTCTGGGTGTTGGCGATATCCACCAGACCTGCACCGCGTTGTGGAAAAGCTGGGCCGCACTGCTGGCCCTGCTTCAAGTGTTCATTGTCCTGCATGCCTTGTCAGTTTAGGTGGGCATGATAGGATACCGTCAAAATCACCAGTTTTCGGAGCTTGCATGCGTTTCCTTATCTCCTCGCTGTTTATCGTTTTACTCGCACAGACCGTGCAGGCTCAGGCCGCCTGCGGTGGGTCATTTGCCAGCTTTATACGCGGCATAAAAACCGAAGCCCGGAGTTTGGGCTACAGCCGCAACGCAGTGGACCAGTTTTTTGACGGGGCTGCCCAAGATCCCAAAGTTCTTAAAGCCGACCGCGCTCAGGGCGTGTTTCAAATGCCATTTGTGGATTTTTCACGGCGGTTGATCAGCCAAAACCGCATCGACACAGGCCGTGCAAAAGCCGCCAAATACAGCCATATCTTCGATCAGATGGAGGCCGAATACGGCGTGTCACGCGGAGTACTGCTGGCGTTTTGGGCGTTTGAAACCGATTACGGAGGATATCAGGGGAATTTCAACACGCTGAACGCTTTGTTGACACTGGCTCATGATTGCCGCCGGCCACAGCTGTTCCGACCACAGGTATTTTCCGCGCTGGAACTTTTCCAACAGGGTGACTTTGATCCGGCGACCACAACGGGCGCTTGGGCTGGCGAGATTGGCATGGTGCAAATGCTGCCTGACGATATTCTGCACAATGGCGTCGATGGAGACGGTGACGGCGAAGTTAGTCTAAAGACCTCGGCCCCTGACGCCCTTCTCTCGGGCGCCAATATGCTGCGGGCATTGGGGTGGCAGGCCAACCAACCATGGCTGCAGGAAATCTATGTACCGGGTGATCTCGACTGGTCACTTACCGGTTTGGGCAAGGCAAGACCGGTGTCAGAATGGGCCGCACTTGGAGTGGTGCCGCGCAGCGGTGCCTTTGCAGCCCGCAACTTAATGGCAAACGTAATCCTGCCGCAGGGGCGCAACGGACCAGCCTTTTTGACCTATCCAAACTTTGACGTCTATTTTGAATGGAACCAAAGTTTTATATATGTCACCACGGCAGCGTATTTCGCCACCCGCCTAGAAGGGGCCCAAATCTTTGACGCCGGTACCCCGGACGTCGGCTTGACCGGCCCCGAGATGAAACAATTGCAAACGCTTTTGGAAAGCTACGGGTATGATGTCGGGGATATTGACGGCATCTTAGGGGCGAAAACGCGCTTGGCAATTCAAGACGTACAACAGCGTCTTGGCCTGCCTGCAGATGCTTGGCCAACCCCGGCACTGCTGAACCAATTGTGATCAGGCCACCATTGCAGCCGCGCGTTTAAGATCAACAGACACCAGTTGGCTGACCCCCTGTTCCTGCATGGTCACCCCAAACAACCGGTCCATCCGCGCCATCGTGACTGCATGGTGGGTGATGATTAAAAACCGGGTGTCCGTGCGCCGGCACATTTCATCAAGCAAATCACAAAACCTTGTGACATTGGCGTCATCAAGTGGAGCATCGACCTCGTCCAGCACGCAGATCGGTGCTGGATTGGCCAAAAATACCGCAAAAATAAGCGCCATCGCCGTCAATGTCTGTTCGCCCCCCGACAATAGGCTCAGCGTCGACAGCTTTTTGCCCGGAGGCTGGCACATAATTTCTAAGCCGGCATCCAGCGGATCATCGCTTTCAACCATCACCAGACTGGCCTCGCCCCCTCCAAACAAATGTGCGAACAACAAGCCGAAATTACTGTTCACCAATTCAAAAGCCGTCAACAACCGTTCGCGTCCCTCGCGGTTCAAACTGGCAATTCCCGCACGCAATGTTTTGATCGCAGCCTCAAGATCGGTCTTTTCAGACAGTAGCGTCGCATGTTCTTCGGCGACCTGCTTGGCATCTTCTTCCGCCCGCAAATTGACCGCCCCCAACGCATCGCGCTGGCGTTTAAGGCGGCTGACATCAGCCTCTAAAAGATCAGAGGCTGGGATGGTTTCCGGATCCACCGCAAGCGCGCCAAGCAATTCTTCTGGCGTCTGCTCTTGCGCCTCGGAAATACGATCGGCCGCATAGGTGACCGTTTCCTGTGCGGCATCGGCGCGCGCCTCGGCACCGGCGCGAATTTCGCGCGCATCAGACGCCGTACGTTCGGCGTCGCGTTCGGTCGCAACCGCCTGCCGCACCAAAGCCTCTGCTTCGGCGAGGTGATCGCCGGCTGCCCTGCGCCGCACGTCGGCTTTGGTGATTGCTGTGTTCAGTTCGTTGCGTTTGCTGGCAATTGTATCAGGTGTCGCACTGGCAGTTTGCAATTCAGCCTCAGAAGAGAGTTTGCGCTCGGCCAGCTCGCAACTGCGGGTCTCTGCGGTTACCAGACGGTTTTTCCACACGCCAATCTCTTTGGTAACTTCCTGACTGCGACGGGCGCGTGCCTCACCCTCGCGGCGCAACGCATCCTGCGCGGAACGGTCAGCGATCATCTGGCTGCGCGCAGTCTCAACAATCGTTTTCAAATCCTCAACTTGTGCCCGCAGTCCATCCAGATCGGCAAGCTCTGCCAAAGACGCCTCTGCCTCGGCATATTGTTTTCCTGCTGTGGCGACCTCGTCATGATAACGGCGTACTACAAAGCTCAGGTCCTCTAGTTTTCCGGTCGCCAAATTCTGCTCGGCTTCGGCGCGACTCAGAGCGCGGTTGATCTCGGCCAGTTGCCTGTCGGCGTCGCGCCTGGCTTCGCGCGCGGCGGTGTCCGCCCGCGTCAGATCTGCCAGATCGGCGCTGCAAGCGCTATGTTCGCTTTGTGCTGCCTGCATTATCTCGTGCGCCTGCGCCGTCTGTTCTGTCAATTCTTCCAACCGGTTGCGCTGTTCCAGCCGCAGGGCCGCCGCAGAGGGCATATCGGCGGCAAGCGAAATCAATCCGTCCCATCGCCAAAGATCACCGTCGCAGCTAACCAAACGCTGGCCGGGTTTCAAATCACCCTGCAAGGCCGCCCCCTGCGCTGCGGTAACCAAACCGATTTGGTCGAGACGACGCGCCAGAACCTCTGGCGCCGAAACATGCAGACCCAAGGGCTGCACCTCGGCGGGCAGTGCCTGGGGCTGAGGGTACGTCGGCAAAGACTGCCAGCCCGAGCCATCCTCTCCGTCGAGGACTGGCGCGCGCAAATCGTCCGCCAACGCAGCCCCCAAAGCTTTTTCAAAGCCTTTATTGACCCGCAACTGATCAAGGATATGCACACCGTCACCGGCATCTCTGTCAACCAGCTTACGCAGCGCCAACAACTCAGCACGCAGTGCATTTGTGGCCCCTTCGGCCTCGGACCGGGCGGAACGGGCGGTTGTTTCACGCGTTTGAGCGTCGGTTCGTGCCGCTTCGGCCGCCAATAAATTCGCATCGGCCTGCGCCGCCAATGCCACCACATCAAGTTGCTGCTCGCCAGCCGTTTTAAACGCCTGTGTCGCGGTTTGCAGAACCTCTTGTGACGTCACGACATTGGCCTGTGCCCGAGCCAGTTCCGTTTCAGATTTACTGAGCAAAGCCTGACTGTCTTGTAAAAACCGCTGCACCGATTGATGACGTGCCGCCAGGCGTGCGACATCTTCGGTAAGCTGCGACAATGCGGTTTCTTTCTCTTTCAGCAAACCCGCCGCCTCACGGGCCACAGTGATGGATTGGTCCAGCTTTTCCTGATGTCCCTCTCCAGCTTTCGCCAGTTCTCCCGCCTCCCATTCGAGGCGACCAATTGTGTCACCAGCATCGCGGTTCAATCCGGCCTCGCGCGCGATATCCAAAGTCAATTGTTCAATGCGTCGACCAAGCGTTGCGATTGTCTGGTGTGCCTGTTCTTCTTGATCTTTCAGCGTATCGCGCTGAACCTGCAGACGCTGCAAGATTGCCGCCGCAATCGCCTCTTCCTCGCGCAGTGGTGGCAGCCCCTCTTCTAATTGCTGGCGCTGTGCGGAGACGGTGCGTGCCTGCGCTTCGGCCCGGCCGGCCTCAGTGATTTTTTGTCGCAAATCATCTTGCGCCAATTGCCGCGCTTCATCGGCCTCTTTCCAACGTCGATAGAGCAGCATGCCCTCAAATTTGCGCAGCTCTTCGCCGATATTACGGTAACGGGCCGCCTGTTTTGCCTGGCGTTCCAACTGCGACATCTGGCCAGCCAGTTGTTCTAGCACATCGTCGACCCGTTCGAGGTTACCCTCTGCCCCCTTAAGCTTTAACTCAGCCTCATGGCGGCGCTGATAAAGGCCCGAGATGCCTGCAGCCTCTTCCAGAATACGACGCCGGCTTTTGGGTTTGGCGTTTATCAATTCGGAAATTTGACCCTGTCGCACCAGTGCCGGGCTATGAGCACCGGTCGAGGCATCGGCAAACAGCATCTGCACATCGCGCGCCCGCGCCTCATTGCCATTGGCCTTATAGGCCGAGCCCGCGTCTCGGGTGATACGGCGTACGATATCCAGACTGTCGGACTGGTTAAACCCGCTGGGGGCCAACCGTTCGGAATTGTCCAGATGCAAGCTGACCTCGGCAAAATTGCGGGCGGGCCGGGTCGCAGCACCGGCAAAGATCACATCTTCCATGCCGCCACCGCGCATCGCAGTTGGACGGTTTTCACCCATCACCCAGCGCAGCGCTTCCAGCAAGTTGGACTTGCCACACCCGTTCGGACCGACAACACCCGTCAATCCATTCTCGATAATCAGGTCTGTGGGGTCGACAAAGCTTTTAAAGCCGCTCAATCTAAGTTTAGAAAACCGCACGTCGGATGCCCATGATTCTTATTCTGGATAAGATGTTCCGGCAAATCTGTGAATGAGTCAACGATCAACCACAAAATGTGGCGATGTACTTGAGTAAATGAACGAAATATAGTGCTTTGATCAGCACTGGGGTCATTCTGGATGTCAGATACTCTCGTGGTTTGAATTAAGGGGTCCAATGATGGTTATTATCGAACCGGGAAATCCAAAAGATACTGAGGTAAGGGCTTTGTTATCAAAAAGCCATGCTTTGATGGAACAGCTTTTTTCTCCCGAGGACAGTTTTGCCCTGTCCATCGACGATTTGTGCACACCGCAGATACAATTCTTTGTGGCACGCGAATATGATGTCATCCTCGGCTGTGGGGCGCTTGCTGTGAAGGCCGGTTATGGTGAAATAAAGTCAATGTTTACCGAACCTTTTGCCCGTGGCCAGGGCGTGGGCGCGAAAATTCTCAAACGAATTGAACTTGAAGCCCGGGTGGTGAACCTGCCAATATTAAGACTGGAGACCGGAGACGCGTTAAAATCTGCCGTGGGACTGTACCGGCGGTTGGGATTTAAAACCTGTGGTCCGTTCGGCGATTACACTGAAAATGGTGTCTCGGTGTTTATGGAAAAGCCGCTGGGCTAACCGTCGCAAATCAATTCGTCCGGGCCATGACGATATTCATAACGATCACATGAAAACGAAAACTTACGCCACAGTTTTGGTTTTTTGGCAGGCGGTGCACCATCGCAGGACAGCCCAAGCACCTGCACCGAAGGGTCGCCGATAACCCAGCTTACCGTGCAACCGCTAAGCCGTGCAGCCAGCGCCGCAGACCGGTGTGCAACCGATTCAAAAGTCGGATTCCACTCGAAATTCTTGCGTATGGTCTGGGCAACATTTGCCCCCACACGCACGTCGAATTCTCCACCACCCTGTTGCGCTCTTAATACAGGCAGATAGGCAAAGTCGTCGACATACGAGACACAGGCGGCGTTTGCGACCATAAGAAGAAATAAAATCAGCGGACGGATCATACTTAAACGTAGGGTAAATTACGTTAATAAACTCTTTAACTGGCCATGCTCGCGGAAACTGGCACCTGTCAAATGTACTGACACCTATTGTTGGCTAAGGCCGTGCCAGATATACCGCACACGAAGGGGTTTCAAATGCCATTCAAGCAAGTTCAAACCGAAAAACTATCCAGCGCGGTAAGTCGCCAGATCGAGCAATTGATCCTGCGCGGCATTCTACGACCCGGTGAACGTCTGCCTTCCGAACGCGAATTATCCGAACGGCTGGCAGTGTCACGCCCCTCACTGCGCGAAGCTATTGCCAGTCTGCAGGCAAAGGGTCTTTTGGTCACAAAAGCAAGTGCTGGAATATTTGTGGCAGACGTTTTGGGCAGCGCATTTTCTGATGTTTTAATTAAACTTTTTGCCGATCACGACGAGGCGGTGTTTGATTACCTGTCGTTTCGCCGCGACATGGAGGGCCTGGCCGCCAGTCGGGCCGCCCGTCTCGCCTCTGACATGGATCTGCAAGTGATCCAAACACTGTTTCACAAAATGGAAATGGCGCACAGCAAACGCCATGCCGCAGATGAAGCCCGCCTTGATGCCGAATTTCACTTATCGATCATCGAGGCCAGTCATAACGTAATTATGCTGCATATGATGCGTTCGATGTATCAACTACTTCAGGAAGGCGTATTTTACAATCGCCGCGTAATGTTCAAACAACGCACGACGCGGGATGAACTACTGGCCCAACACCGTGCCATCAACGATGCGCTGCAAAACAGAGACCCAGCAGGCGCTCAAGCGGCTGTTGAGGCACATCTCAATTACGTGCGCGGCTGTTTGGAAGATCAAAATCGCGCCAATGCCAATGCCGACTATGCGCAGCGCCGGTTTGAGCATGAAAAAAACCGTCAATAATCTGGCCAGCACTGTCCACTTTGGACTGGATGTGACTTCAAAATCACTAGCGCATTATGTAGACCTTAGCCAAAAAATAAGCGTAAAAAAAACCCGATTTTACACCGGGTTTTCATCGCATTAGGTTCTGCTGCTCAATGCAATTTGGCGTCAATCTCTTTGATCGCATCGTCGATCAACTTATTGCCTGACGCAGCTGTCATCTGCTTTGCCAAGACATCCGTTGCCACAGCCATGGCGACGGTAATCGCCTGATTTTTGATCTCTTTGACAGCTGAGGCTTCGGCCGAGGCGATCTGGTCTTGCGCGGCAAGCACGCGGCGCTCAACCGACAATTTCAAATCTTCATTGGCTTGGGCAGCCGCCAGTTCCGCATCAACTTTTGCCTGTGCGATAATCCGGTCGGCCTGTTCCTGAACTTCGCGCTGCTTGCGTTCATATGACGCGAGTAATGTCTGCGCCTCTTCGCGCAGCGAGCGGGCATCGTTCAGCGTCGTGGTGATCTCATCGGCCCGTTTGTCCAAAAGTCCGGTCAAGATCGAAGGCACTTTGAACTTTACCAAAACCCCGATGAACAAAAGAAACGACAGCAGTACAATAAAGTTTGTATTGCTTAATGAGACAAAAGGACCATCCGCCGCCAGCGCGGGGCTGGCCATCACGGAGGCAGCGATCAACGTCAGTCTATACATTGCCTTCACCCTTTCATCTGTTCTGCAACCGCAGCGGAAATTGCTTCTGCATCCGCACTGCCACCGATAGCCGCAACCACCGCTGTTGCGGTTTCCGTAGCGACCAGGCTGACACTATCAAGAGCACCGGCCCGAATCTCGGCGATGGCCTTTTCAGACACAGCCGTCTTTGCAGCAATTTCGACGTCTGCCTTGGCAATGGCGGCATCCAGTTCGACTTGCATGTCGGCCTTGGCTTTCGCCACGATACTTTGTGCCTCGCTGCGCGCCTCAGCCAAAGCCTTGTTATAGGCCTCTTCGGCTGCGAGGGCCTGCGCTTTGAGATCCTCTGCCGCTGCAATATCGCCCGTGATTCTGTCCTGACGTTCGGCCAGCACTTCGGCAATGCGCGGCAGCGCAACGCGATCAAGGATAAGATAAATGGCCACCAAAGTAACCACCAGCCAGAAAATCTGGTTTCCGAAGGTCGAGAAATCGAGCTGGGGCATCCCCGGCGCGGCGTCTGCTGCTTGGCCTGCGGCGTCGTTTGTTTGAGTTGCCATTGTGTCCTCCTGAAGGAATTATCTATTACATTGGGCGGTGCATGATTGCCCCGCCCAACCGTAAGGATAAGGTTCCGTTAGGTTTAGACGGCAAACATCAGCAGCAGCGCAACGAGGAACGAGAAAATCCCCAGAGCTTCTGCAAATGCGATACCGATGAACATTGTGGCGGTCTGGCCTGCAGCTGCAGACGGGTTGCGCAATGCGCCAGACAGAAAGTTGCCGACCACATGGCCCACACCGACGGCGGCGCCGCCCATTCCGGTACATGCCAAGCCTGCACCGATATATGCGCCCATTTGTACTATGTCGCCTTCCATGTCGAATCTCCTTACGATTGGTTTTTAGTAGATTATTGAGAGTTGGTTTAGTGATGCGGGTGCAATGCATCTTTCAGATACACGCAGGTTAAAATTGCAAAGACATAGGCCTGGATGAAGGCCACCAAAACTTCGAGCGCATAGATCGCCGTGATTGCGACAATCGCAAAGGGCGAGATCGCGAGGATCGCGGCAAAGGCTGCAAAGACTTTGATCACGGCGTGACCCGCCATCATGTTGCCAGCCAGACGAATAGAGTGGCTGAGGGGTCGTACGAAGTAGGAAATAATCTCGATCAACGCAAGGACCGGGCGCAGAATCAACGGTGCAGAACTGATCCAGAATACGCCTAAAAAGCCCAAACCGTGCTTAACGAATCCCAGTATTGTTACGGTCAGAAATACTGCCATCGCCAAAACGCCAGTCACAGCAATGTGGGATGTTGTGGTAAATGCCATCGGCAACAGACCAAGAAAGTTCGAAAACACGATAAACATGAACAAGGTCATGATATATGGAAAATATTTAACGCCGTCCTTGCCGGCGACGTCTTCAATCATCCGATAAATAAAGCCGTAAGCCAATTCACCCACAGACTGCATCCGCGTCGGGATCATCGCTCGGCGGGATGTTCCAAGGACCAAGAGCACAAACACCGCCAGCACTGTAAGTGCCATCCACAATGTCACATTGGTCGGCGTGTACCACATCACCGTATCACCGCCAAACAGCGGCTTTACGACAAACTGGTCCATCGGGTGAAATACCAGGCCGGTCTCTTCGCCTTGGGCTTCGCTTGCCATGTCTACGTCCCCTCGTCCTTGTCGGTTTGACCCGACTGCGCCCGCTGGATGTCCTGTGCGCTGCGAAGCATCGTCTTCACTCCGGCAGCAAACCCCAGCAATACAAATAACACCAGAAAGATCGGGAGTGTCCCAAACAGGCTATCCAGCCCATATCCGATGCAAAAGCCGATCAACAGACCCGCCACTAATTCCGTCACCATCCGCCAGCCCGCGTGGGCCTGAGAATGGTGATCTTCAATCTGGCTTTGGGGCCGGTGCACCGCCTTCGCGTTTGCGATCTTGTCTTCCAGCTGCGCCATCCGCTGCTTTTCGTCAGGATCGGTCACCGGTCAAAACCTCGATCAAATTCACACCTGTGTCTATGCCTGCGAAAAAGGTAAGTCAAGCTGATCACCATCATCGGTAAATGATACATAAATCATTGATAATAAATATATAAAAAAAATTTTGACGCTGTGAAAAAATTGATAGCTCTCACGCGATCCACGCTGAGCACAACTTAAGTATATTCAACCGATTGGTTGACGATCAGGCAGATTTTGGCTTTATGCGTTTATGGCTGATCGGCTCGATATCATCTTTGCCGCTCTTGCGGATCCGACGCGCCGCAGAATCCTTGCGATGCTGCTTGAGGATGATATGGCCGTCACCGATGTTGCAGAACCGTTTGAGATGTCCCTTGCCGCTGTATCCAAACATCTGGGGTTGCTTGGCCGTTCGGGGCTCATTTCGCAGGAAAAACGCGGGCGGGTCAAATGGTGCAAATTAGAGCCGGATGCGCTGCGCGACGCCAGTGTCTGGATGCAGGGGTTTGGCCAGTTTGAGCCGGTTAATCTGGACGCCTTCGAACGGTTTCTGGACACTGAATTACCGACGCAAACTGAATTACCCATGCAAAAGGATCCGTAATTCCGGGTGTCAATTGGCCTGACCCAGCTTTGGAGAGGGCCGGCGAAGCGACAAATCCGCATCCGACATCCGGATCGGGGAGCGCACTCCGGGAATGCCGTCAAGCTCGATCTGCATCCCACGCGCCTGCACTTGTGGGTCGTCAAATACCTCACGCAGATCATTGATCGGGCCGGCCGGCACATTCTCGGCCTCGCAAGCCGCCAGCAGATCCGCTTTGCTGCGCAGGCGCGTGGCGGCCATGAGCCGGGCAATCATGTCCTCGCGGTTGGCCACGCGGTTGGTATTTTTTAAAAACTCTGGGGCCATGGCCATATCGGCCAGACCCAGCAGTGCACAAAGACGCTGGTATTGCCCATCATTGCCCGTGGCGATGATGATATGCCCGTCACTGCAATCAAACACCTGATAGGGCGTCAGGTTGGGATGATAATTTCCAGTACGTGCAGGAGGCGTACCGGTTGTCAGATAATTCATCGCCTGATTGGCGGTAACTGAAACCGCCACATCAAGCAGGGCCATATCAATATGCTGGCCCAAGCCGGTGGTTTGACGCTGATGCACTGCCGCCAGAATCGCTGTTGTGGCATAGACGCCAGTAAAGATATCGGTGATCGCGACACCGGCACGCTGGGGCGCACCATCCGGCTCTCCTGTGATCGACATCAAGCCTGACATACCCTGAATGATGTAGTCATATCCAGCGCGATGGGCGTAGGGGCCGGTCTGACCGAAGCCAGTAATCGAGCAATAAATCAGCTTTGGATTTAGGGATTTCAAACTGTGGTAATCCAGTCCGTATTTTGCCAGGCCGCCCAGTTTGAAATTCTCAATCACAATATCCGCGTCCACCAGCAAAGCCCGCAACTCTGCCTGGCCCTCGGGCGTGCGGAAGTCGATGATCACACTGGCCTTTCCACGGTTGCAGCCATGAAAATAGGCTGCTGAGGTCTCGCCGTCATGCTCAATAAAGGGCGGGCCCCACTGGCGGGTGTCATCACCTTGCGGCGATTCGACTTTAATCACCTCAGCCCCAAGGTCGGCCAAGGTTTGCCCAGCCCAAGGCCCGGCCAGAATGCGGGCCAATTCGATGACTTTTAGCCCTGACAGCGGCGACATTATTTTGCCAACTGCGCGTCGATGATCTCAACCAGATCTTCATAGGACATATTGGCGTGTTTTTCCCCGTTGATCAGCAAAGTCGGGGTCGAGGAAATTTCATCGCGGGTGGTGTTTTCCTTGAACCAACCCACCAGAGCCTTAATTTTGTCACTATCAGTCAGGCAGCTCTCCAATGTGTCGTCGTCCAAACCGGCCAACCGGCCGATTTTACGCAGCTCGTTGGCCACCGCCACATCACTGCCAGCCCGAGACCATTCCTTTTGACCTTTGAAAATAAGGTCTGCGATCCCAAAAAACCGTTCCTGCCCGCCGCAGCGAGCAACCAGCGACGACCAGACACCCACCTTGTCAAAATAAACTTCGCGGAACACGAATTTAACCTTGCCGGTGTCGATGTAATTTTTTTTCAGCTTTTTATAGGGACCGGCGTGAAACGAGGCACAGTGAGGACAGGTAAACGATGCATATTCCACCACTGTCACGCTGGCATCCGCATTGCCCTCTATCATGTCGGGAATAACATTCTCGTTGACAGTTTTGGTTTCGGCCGTGGCACTAAGGCCCCCTTGAGTGATCAGCCAGCCACCAAAAATAAACGGTGCCAGTAAAGCAATGGCAAGTGAAAGCAAACGCGACATCAGGGATACCTTTCAGGTTTGGACATTTCTTTTTTCTTTGGATAGAACGTTTTTGCCCAAGGTTTCAAGCGCATGGCGCAAGCCATCGTCCTGAACCGTGCACGTAGCCTTGCTGGCTGCGCGTGCAATCACCGGATCATTTACCGGTTCAGGCGCGGGGGGTTTGGCCGGCTCAAAGCTGACCTGACCCTCGCAAAAACCGGTAGGTGCCGTCTGGGTGATCCGAATTTTTGAGATCGCGCTATAGCCATAAACCGCATTTATCTTTTCCCTCAGATTTTCTTTCTGCATCTCCAACATTGGCGCCTGCGCGCCCGTGGTCAGCAAGCTCAATGTCGCGCCAAATCCATCACGGCCATATTTAACCTCAACAGGCCGGGCGATCGCCGCAGTATGTGCGCCGGCAATCTCGGCCCAATGGGTCAGAAGCCGGGTCTGCGCAAAGCCACGCGTCTCGCCCACCGATCTGATGCTTTTCTGCAGCAGTTTGCCGGTCCGGGCAAAACCTTTGGTACTGGTGCGGCGCTTGGACATGTGTTTTCTTTCAAAAGATGTCTGGTATTGTAACGCACAGAATGGCGGGTGCCAGCCAATTTACCGAATGGGAACGATCAAGATTGCGTGAGCCACCAAATTCAGAGGCGCTGCTAACATGGTATGATCGGCATGCCCGCGAAATGCCGTGGCGCGTGGGGCCAGCACAACGGCGCGATGGACAGCAGCCAGACCCCTATAAAATTTGGCTGTCCGAAGTTATGCTGCAACAGACCACTGTCGCCGCAGTCAAAGCATATTTTTTACGCTTCACCAGTCGCTGGCCCACTGTCACTGCCCTCGCCGCGGCCGAAGATGGCGACGTGATGGCTGCATGGGCCGGACTGGGCTATTATGCCCGCGCCCGCAACCTGTTGAAATGCGCCCGCACAGTGGTCACAGATCACGACGGGGCCTTTCCCACCAGCCGAGAAGCGCTGCTGTCGCTGCCCGGTATAGGGCCCTATACCGCATCAGCAATTGCCTCGATTGCCTTTGATAATCCCGAAACTGTGGTTGACGGCAACGTAGAGCGGGTGATGGCGCGCTTGTATGATATCCACACGCCCCTGCCCTCTGCCAAACCAGAGCTGACGCAACGGGCCAGGGGTCTGACCCCAAACAAACGGCCGGGCGATTATGCTCAGGCTGTGATGGATCTGGGAGCAACTCTATGCACGCCGCGGTCACCGGCCTGCGGCATTTGCCCCTGGCACACACCCTGCGTTGCCCGCAGCAATGGCACACAAGCCGAGCTCCCAAAGAAGACACCAAAAAAACCAAAACCGATAAGATACGGCATTGCCTATATCGCCAGACGCGCCGATGGCGCCTATTTGCTGGAACGACGGCCCGATAAGGGCCTGCTGGGTGGCATGCTGGGATGGCCCGGCTCAGAGTGGAGATCAGACCCGAGCGAAGCCCCGACAGAGCGCCCCCCGCTCGTGGCAAACTGGACAACTATCGCCACCGAAGCCCGCCATACTTTCACCCATTTTCATCTGCGACTTTTGGTCAAAACAGCGCTGGTACCGGATGACTGCCAAACCACCCGCGGCCGTTTTTTACCGGCCGCCGATTTCCGCCCCTCTGATCTGCCCACAGTGATGCGCAAAGCATTTGATTTAACACAATCTCCCTAATGGAATGGACCGTTGCCTGAGACGCCAGAGCCATATAGTATTGGTTGTAAATTTATTGTATTAAAAATAAAAATCCACCGGATGGTTTCATGAGTTCTGCGCGCCAAATCGAAAAATTCACCTCAGTATTGCCCTATGCAATTTCGCTCGTCTTGTTTCCAATCGCTTGGTATAGCGGCTTGACAGGGGGTTGGTCGGTTGTGTTGTTGCCCCTGATCGGGTGGTTTTTATTTTCACTGGGCGACGCCGTTCTCGGGCTTAACACGCGAAACGCCGATACCGCCACGCCAGATCACCGGCTGGTATGGTACCGACGGCTGACCATCATATGGGTGCCTTTGCAAATGATCACCCTTTTTGGGATCATCTGGATTGCCACCACATCCGATCATCTTGGCACGCTCGAAAAAATCTGTCTGTTTTTCGGCCTTGGCGTCATCACTGGCACCATCGGCGTCAATTATAGCCACGAACTGATGCATAAAAAAAGCCGAACAGAGCGCCGCCTTTCAGATATCCTGCTGGCGATGGTGCTGTATTCGCATTTCAAATCCGAACATATGCTGGTGCACCACAACCATATTGGCACCCCGAGTGACGCGGCCACCGCACGCTATAACGAAAGCTTTTTCCGATTTTTCATACGGGTAATACCGCAATCTCTGCGCTCCAGTTTTGCGGCAGAAAAAGCCATGCTTTCGCGGAAAAATCTGCCATGGACAGATCTAAGCAACCCATTTTTTCGCTATTGGGCGCTTCAGGCAACAATGATTTTTCTGGCGCTGGTGATTGGGGGTTGGACCGGTCTGGGGCTGTTTATCTGGCAGGCCTTTGTAGCGGTCTGGCAATTGGAGTTGATCAACTACATCGAGCATTACGGCCTGACCCGCAAACATCTGGGCAATGGTCAATATGAAACGGTCGGGGCCCATCACAGCTGGAATGCGGCGCATATGGCCTCAAACTGGCTGTTAATCAATCTGCAGCGCCACTCGGACCACCACATCAAACCAAATCGCCGCTTTCCTCTGCTGCAGAACCACGATGAGACCAGCGCACCACAGCTGCCATACGGCTATCATATCATGACGATCTTTGCGATGATCCCGTCGCTTTGGCGGCGTAGTATGAACCCAAGGGTGCAGCAATGGCGGAAAATGTATTATCCCGAAATCACCAATTGGACGCCCTATAACAAAGCGCTCAACCCGGTGCCACGTTAACCCAGAACCGTCTCAGCAGCAGCGCCAAGACGCAGAAGATGCGCCTCACCATTGGCCTTGCCGATCAGCATCATCCCACAACTCGGCATGCCAGTGGGCAGTGTCAGTGCCGACACCCCCATCAGATTGCCAATGCGCGTGTTGCGCAGTGTCAGCAGATTGGCCGTTTTATAATATTCCTCTTCAGTTTGCAGCCGCGCCATCTTTGGCGGTAAATTCGCGGTGGTGGGCACCAAAACTGCATCAAAGCCAGCCGTAGTTTCAAACCAGACCTGCCGCGCGCACTCGAGCATTTGCCAGGCCGCGACATAATCGGCAGCAGTATGCGCCGCCCCCGAACGGAACCGTTGCAAAATTTCGCCGTACATCATATCAGGATTGGCTTCGATCGTGTCTTTCCACGTACCATAGGCCTCTGACGAAAACAAAACAGCCGACTGCGCCATCGCGTCCGACACTATTGGCACCTCAAGCGATATGATCTTGGCGCCCGCCGCGCGTAATTTGTCGACAGACGCCTCGAAGGCGTCACGTATCACCTCATCCAAATCATCCAGAGCGATTGTCTCAAGAATCGCAAACCGGGCGTTTGACAAATCAGTGGACTGCAGATCGGCGGGTTTACCCCCCTCAAGTGCCGCCAATAAAAGCGCCGCATCCTCCACCGAGCGCGTCATTGGTCCTGCGGTGTCAAACCGCGCCGCCAACGGCACAACCCCGGCGTTTGACAGCCGACCTGCCGTGGTCTTGAGCCCCACCAGATCATTCCACGCCGAGGGTACGCGCACCGACCCACCGGTGTCCGACCCGATTGCCGCGGCCGCCAACCCAAAAGCTACCGAGGCTGCAGCGCCAGATGACGACCCGCCAGGGGCCGCTTCTGCATCGTTGACGCAGGGTGGCGTCGCAGTGATCGGATTGACCCCTAAACCTGAAAACGCCAGCTCTGATAAATGGGTTTTCCCCAGACAAACTAACCCCGCTGCAGTGGCATTGCGCACCACTTCAGCATCAGCCTCAGGAATGCGGTCTTTCAACAAGGCCGTGCCCGCCTCGGTGGCGCAGCCGGCCGTATCAAACAAATCCTTCCAACTGATCGGCACCCCATCAAGCGGCGACAGACGCAGACCGGCGCCCGCCCGCGCAGCCGCCGCAGCCGCCTCGGCCCGGGCGCGGTCTGCCGTCACGCGCGCGTAAATCCGGTCTTTTAAAGGATGAGCTTCGATTGCGGCCAAATATGTCTCGGTCAATGTCACCGGATCAATCGATCCGTTCTCAATGCCGCGTCCTAATTCTGCCGCCGTCATCCCCAGCCAGTTTTTCATAATCCGCCTCCATTACATTAAAAAGACGGTAGCGTCAGCGCAACGCATGGACAATCCCGAATTCGTCTCCATATTCAGACCATGGAACATGATTGCGATATCGCCATCGTTGGGGGCGGCTTAAACGGACCGGCTTTGGCTCTGGCTGCAGCACAGGTCGGATTGCGGGTGATCGTACTAGACGCCACGTCCCATAAACCGCGAAAAAATGCCAAGTTTGATGGCCGCGCCTATGCCTTGGCGCTGGCGTCGAAACGGCTAATGGCAGCGGTCGGTGTCTGGGAGAACGTGGCCCAAGATGCCGAGCCGATGTTGAATATCCGCGTCAGCGACGGGCACGCCGGCGTCGGGGCATCACCGTTTTTCATGGATTTTGACCACGCCGAGCTCGAAGAGGGGCCGATGGGCTATATGGTCGAAGACCGCCACCTGCGCTATGCCCTGCAGGCCGCGATGCAGACTTCACCACTGATAGAGTATCGTCTTGCAACCCGGGTCACCGGACAATCCACTGGCCCCGAAGGCGTGACCCTTTCGCTGGCTAACAATCAGAAAATCACCACGCGCCTGCTAGTGGGTGCCGATGGGCGCCAAAGTGGCACAGCGGCGCGCGCCGGTATTACCTATACCGGCTGGCAATACAGCCAAACCGCACTGGTCTGCGCCGTAGAACATGACCGACCACATGGCGGCGTGGCGCATCAATTTTTCATGCCAGCTGGTCCGATGGCTGTTTTGCCTCTCTCAGCGCGCCGCAGCACAGTTGTCTGGAGCGAGAAAACCGATAGCGCTGCAGTGATTAAAACGCTTGATGACGCGGCTTTTCTTGATGTTCTGCGACCTCGATTCGGTGATTTCCTTGGCGATATTGCGCTGACGGGCGGACGCTTCAGTTATCCATTGGGGATGATGATTGCCAAAAACTATATCGCGCCGAACGTGGCGTTAATCGGGGATGCGGCGCATGGCGTTCATCCGATTGCAGGTCAGGGTTTGAACGCAGGGCTACGCGATGTGGCAGCGTTGATACAAGTGCTATCCGAAGCCAAGCAACGCGGTGAAGATTTCGCATCACAACCGGTTTTGGCCCGGTACCAGCTGTGGAGGCGCTTTGACGCCACAGCGTTAGCCGTGGCGACAGACGGATTTAACCGTTTGTTTTCAAACGATAACCCGATTTTAAGGTTGGGACGTGATCTGGGTATGGGTATGTTGAACGCAATGCCCAAAGTGCGCCGCGGTATCTTGCGCGAGGCGGCAGGGCTGACGGGAGATTTGCCTGATCTGATGCGTGAATAGCACCAAAGCTTACTCCAGCGCGCGCGCCTCATCAATCAGCATGACCGGAATACCGTCGCGGATCGGAAAGGCCAAATTGGCCGTCTTGCTGATCAATTCCTGTGCCTCGGCATCATAGCTAAGCTGCGCGTGTGTTTTCGGACAAATCAACGCCTCTAACATGCGTCGATCAAACTGTGGTTCCTTCACTGTAACAAACCCTCACTATCACCGCCGCGCATGCTATATTCTATTAGTGTAATTAAAGTTTCACGTCGCGTCGACAATGAGGGTGCCTCAAGCAGGGCCTGTTTATCTTCAGGGGCAAAGTCCAGCATCATCGAGAGCGAATTGATCAAAAGTTCGTCATCCGCTTCTTTCATAGTCTCCCAATCTGTCGCCAAATCGAGAGCCTCGAAATAGCGTGTCAACAGCGCCATAAACTTCTTTCTATCGAACCGCGCATCATGTTCAGTTTGACCCAAATCGAGATCAAACCCATCCCAGGTTACGCCACAGCGTCGGTAAGGCGTAAAACCTTCAATCTCATTTTGAACCCGAAATCTTGATATTCCGGTAAGCGTCACCATATACCGGCCATCCTCGGTTTCTGAAAATTGCGTCACCCGACCAGCACAACCGATCGCATGTAGCCTGTGGCCGGATCGGCCGGGCACCTCATTTGGCTGGACCATCCCAATCAACCGTTCGGGCGTTTTGAGCGCATCATCAAGCATCGCCAGATAGCGCGGCTCAAACACATGCAGCGGCAGACGCGAGCGCGGCAGAAGGAGCGCGTTCGGCAACGGAAATATCGGCAGTGTGTCGGGAAGATCGATTGATGATTTCATATTCCTCAACCTAGTCCAAAAAGCGGTTCAGGCAATCCGCTTTAAGCAAATATTAACGAACTCAATCGACGACGCCCATTTAACACGACGGAATCCTCAGGTTTTAACGCATCAAAAATAGTGAAAAGCTGCGCTTTGGCGGCCCCGTCATTCCAGTCACGGTCCCGCCGAAACAGCTCGAGCAATTCATCAACGGCCGCCTGAGCATCACCGTTTGCATGCAGGGCTTGCGCCAAATCAAAACGCGCTTGCAAATCGTCCGGGGTCTGGTCGACAGCCGCCTGCAACTCGGCCACCGGACCCGCGTCAGCAGCTTGGCGCGCCAAAGCCAGCTGGGCAAAAACCGCCTCAAGCTCGGGCGCTGCTGAAATTTCGCTGGGCGCTCCATTTAAGATGGCCTCAGCCTGATCTAAATCCTCAAGAGCGATATGAGACCGCACAAGACCGGCGTAAGCCACTACGTGATTGGCATCTTCCTCAAGGATTGCCGCAAAAATCTGTGCAGCATCTTCAAACGTACCGTCAGTCATCATTTCTTCCGCGGCTTGCACCGCATCCTCAAGCCCGTTGTCGGCAGCCTGACCACCACTGGCCTCGATCACACGTGCGATAAAAGCATCAATTTCGGATTGCGGCACAGCACCTTGAAAGCCGTCAAGTGGTTGGCCTTGCCAAAACGCATAGACCGTCGGCAATGATTGTATCCGCAACTGACTGGCAATACCCTGATTTTCGTCAACATTAACCTTGGCCATTTTCACCGCGCCTTTGGCAGCGGTGACGGCCGCTTCCAATTGTGGACCCAGTGTTTTACACGGCCCGCACCACGGCGCCCAAAAATCTACGATCACAGCGACCGTTTTCGAAGCTTCGATCACCTCTTGCATAAAGGTCGCTTCCGTTACGTCTTGGATAAGGTCGCTTGCTGCTTTGTCCGCAGGCGTTGTGCCAGTGCCCAGTTCAATCATTTTCCGGTGGTCCATCCGTTGGGTGATAAATTATGCCCTAGATGGATCATTCGGAGCCCTGTTTCAAGGGCTCAGATCAATTTGAGACACATAAGCAACTGCGGGAAAACCGGTGACCGGTCAGACAGACAGCGGCACTGTGGCTTGAATAGGCCTGCGCAAGTCACTTGGCAGTACAGCATCACAGATCAAAACTGGCCAGAACAGGCGCGTGGTCGCTCGGTTTTTCCCAGCCCCGCGCCGGTCTTACAATCCGGCTTGAATGTGCCGCCGCGCTAATATCGGACGTAGCCCAGACATGGTCAAGTCGCCGGCCTTTGTCTGCAGCATCCCAATCCCGCGCGCGATAGGACCACCAAGAATAAAGCTGACCCTCGGGAATATCCTGGCGCGTGATATCAACCCAGTTGCCCGCCGCTTGTGTCTCGGCCAATTGCGCCACTTCTACCGGTGTATGGCTGACCACTTTCAGCAGTTTTTTGTGGCTCCAGACATCGTCTTCGCGCGGCGCAATGTTCAGATCCCCGACCAAAATCGATTTTTTCGGCGGCGCGGCCAGAAACCAATCGCGCATATCGGTCAGGTAATCTAATTTCTGTCCGAATTTTTCGTTCTTGTCCCGATCGGGCACATCGCCGCCCGCAGGCACATAGAAATTATGCACGGTGACGCCATTTTCCAGACGCGCGGCCACATGCCGAGCATGACCCAAACCGGCAAAGTCCTGCGCGCCCGCGTCTTCAATTGGCAATTTCGACAGGATCGCAACCCCATTGTAGCCCTTTTGCCCCCGCGCCACCAAATACGGATAACCAAGCGCAGCGAACTGTTCGGTCGGGATCAACTCGACCGGGCTTTTACATTCCTGCAAACACAAGATGTCGGGGGCCTCTTGTTGTAGGAATTGCACAACCAACGGTTCGCGCAGGCGGACTGAATTGATATTCCATGTCGCAAGGGTGAATGACATAGGACGGGCTCCTTTTATTTGGGCAGAGTCCATCCTAGTTTTCACACAAGCGCAAGGTCTGGCGTATCCCGCGCAGTGGATTTTTTTCAATACTGCACAACTTCATATTCGATCTCGTCGTGATCTTTGAAATAAAATCGCCGTCCAGGTGCGTAGTCTGCATGTGATTGCGGAGTAAAACCGGCTTTTCGCACTTGGGCTTCGACCAGATCCAGATCGGCAACCACCACCCCAATATGGTTCAATCCTGACAGACAGTGATAGCTGTCAGATGCCACATCAGTGGCTTCGTTTGAACAGTACAGAGCAACATAACTGGCCTCACTGCCAAGATGCACCGACCGACCGCTGCCAAGCGCTGGGCCTTGCCAACGTACTGGCCAGTCAAAAACCTCATACATCCAAGCTGCGGTTTTATCAGGATCAGAGACAGTAATGTTTACATGCTATAATTGTATCTGTGACATAATAATACCCTTTGAATATGTTGAATATAACGACGGTAATTGCTAAAGTTAACTTGAGGTCAAGCAAATTATGGCACTTATATGAAAGAATATGCGATCGGCTATTTGGCACAGCGTACCGGCTTGGCTGTCTCTGCGATCCGGCATTACGAAAGCCAAGGTCTGATCAAGCCCAACCGCACCACATCTGGGCAACGCCGGTTTGCGCGCTCGGATATTCGCCGTTTGTCGTTCATTAAGATTGCGCAAAACCTTGGATTCAGTTTGCCCTATATCCGCGACCTGCTGGCCAGCTTGCCAGACCACCGGACCCCGTCAGCAGCCGATTGGGCCCTTATTTCGAAGAATTTTGAAAGCGTTTTAAACACCCTCATAAAGCGCATAGAGCAGCTGCATTGGCTGTGGATGTCTGTCGTTAAAAAGCTGCGCTTTGTACAATCAAGGCGACCACGCAGGACAGCGCGGCACCGGAGCGATGTTTCTTCTTGAGACGTCAGAACACACCACAGAATGAAAAGGACCCGAGGCGCGCCTCGGGTCAAGTTCAACAGGGAGACACATGTCATAACCCGGACATGCGACGGGGTCCAAATCTAACTGACGACAACCTTGGCGTGCAATAATGGCAAAAAAATGTCCAAGTCCTAATAATTCAACCGGTACCCGCCAGTTTCGGTTAGCAAAAGCTGCACATTGGCAGGGTCAGGCTCAATTTTTTGCCGCAAACGGTAAATATGGGTTTCAAGCGTATGGGTTGTGACCGCGGCATTATATCCCCAAACCTCTTGTAACAACATATCGCGCGGCACCACGGGAATAGGGGCCCGATACAAAAACTTCAGGATGTTGGTTTCCTTCTCAGTCAAGCGGATTTTTGTATCATCGGCGCAGACCAGGAGCTTGAGTGCCGGACGAAAAGAATAGGGACCAAGCTTGAACACCGCGTCTTCTGATTGCTCGTGTTGGCGTAGCTGCGACCGGATACGTGCCAAAAGCACGGGAAACTTAAACGGCTTGGTGACATAATCATTGGCGCCAGCATCAAGGCCTAGAATTGTATCAGCATCAGTGGCATGCCCAGTCAGCATGATCACCGGCGTTTTCAAACCCTGCTTGCGCATTAGGCGGCACAGCTCACGACCGTCAGTATCCGGCAGGCCAACATCAACAATTAACAGATCAAACAGCCCTTTTTTCAGGTGCTGCAGCGCATCCGCGCCAGTGCCGGCTTCGACCACGGCAAACTCTTCGGTCATCACAAACTGCTCGGTCAACGCCTCGCGTAGATCATGGTCATCATCAATCAGCAAAATTGTTTTCACCTGGGTCATGAGACACTCCTTTGGTTGTCTTGGTGACATGGACCTTTAGATGCCGCTGTGCAAGAAGTGCTACACTGTTTCACGCAGTCGTGTAGCATCAGATCGAATTGTTTCACTTTGCAACAGACTACGACACGACCCAGAAATGAACTTGGACGAGGCCACGATGAGTTTTGCCCCAGATATGATCGAAATGCTTGCGCGGGCACGGGCAGATTTGCGCATGGGTGTGCCGGTTGTTTTGGACGGTGCCAGCCCTGTTGTCATGTTTTCGGTAGAAACGCTGACCCCGCAGCGTCTGACACAGATAAAAGCCCTGGGCACAGAGGCGGTACTGGTGATCACCGCACAACGGGCCAATACGTTGAAAGCCCCTGCCTATGATGGTGATATTGCGCGTATCGCCTTACCAAAAACCGTAGATACAGCATGGATCACCGCCATCGCAAATCCTGCGGACGATCTGCGGGCGCCCATGAAAGGCCCGCTTCAGTGTCAGCGAAATGGCGATGCTACCGCTCATCGCGTAGCGATCAAACTAATCAAGTCGGCGCGGTTATTGCCCGCCGCACTGGTGGTGCCTGTTGGTGTGGCGGCAGAGTTTGCCACAACCAACGCCCTGACATTGCTGGATTTGGCGGCAACCCAAACCCATCTTGCCGCGCTCAGCCCGCTGCATCCGGTGATCCACGCCGCCCTGCCAACAACTGTATCAGATGTTGGACGGCTGCATGTGTTTCGCCCCGAAGACGGTGGTGAAGAGCATTATGCCATCGAAATTGGCAAACCCCAGCGGGACAAGCCGGTCTTGGCGAGGCTGCATTCCGCCTGTTTCACCGGTGATCTTTTGGGCAGCTTAAAATGTGATTGTGGCCCGCAACTGCGCGCTGCTTTGGCGCAGATGGGGGCCGAGGGCGCGGGGGTGTTACTGTATCTCAATCAAGAGGGGCGCGGCATCGGGCTGGCCAATAAAATGCGCGCCTACTCGCTGCAAGATCAAGGCTTTGACACCGTTGAAGCGAACCACCGTTTGGGCTTTGAAGACGACGAGCGGGATTTTCGTATCGGGTCGGAAATTTTGAAATCGATGGGGTTCGATCAGGTGCGCTTGTTGACCAACAACCCCAAAAAGCTTGAGATGATGACCGCCTGCGGTCTCACTGTTTGTGAACGGGTGCCACTAAAGGTTGGTGAAAACCCGCATAATCAAGCCTATCTGGCGACCAAGGCGCAGAAATCCGGACATCTGCTGTGACCCCGAACGATCTGGTGCTGACCCGCCTCGGGCTGCGGTTTCAAAATCGTCTGTATCCCTGCAGCATTGGCCGCGCCGGTCTGAGCGACCGCAAATCCGAGGGCGATGGTGCCACCCCACGCGGGGTACACGCGATTACCGGCCTGCTTTACCGCCCCGACCGGATCGCCCGTCCCACCGATTGGGCATGCCCGATCCGGCCTAGTGATCTGTGGTCTGACGACCCCCACCATGAAGACTATAACCTGATGGTGCGGGCACCTTACGATCATAGCCACGAAAGGTTGCGCCGCGCCGATCCGCTGTATGATTTGATCTTGCTGACCGGATGGAACTGGCCCTATGCGGTCAAGGGACGCGGCTCGGCAATTTTCATCCATCAATGGCGCCGTCCCGGTGCGCCAACTGAAGGCTGTATCGGGCTGCGCCGTCAAGATCTGCACCAGATTGCCCGCACACTCTGCCCCGGCTGCCGGCTGATCATCGGCTGACAACAGTTGACAATGGCTATTGCGGCGGCGTGCGGTCGCCAAAAATCGCCGATCCCACGCGAATATGGGTGGCGCCTTGCGCAATCGCGCGCTCAAAATCACCACTCATCCCCATCGACAGGCCGGTTAGGCCGTTGCGCGCCGCAATTTTTGCCAACAGGGCGAAATGCAAGCTTGGTTCTTCGTCTGAGGGGGGCAGACACATCACCCCCTTTACCGGCAGGTCGAGGTCGCGACAGCGGGTGATAAACCCGTCTGCATCGGACGGCAGGATGCCGGCCTTTTGTGGCTCTTGTCCGGTGTTGACCTGCACGAATACATCTGGGCAATGCCCAAGCTCTTGCGCAAGTCGCGCCAATGCCGTGGCCAGTTTTGGCCGGTCAAGCGAATGGATCGCCTCGAACAACTTCATGG
>ERZ802822.572-NODE-572-length-25212-cov-9.147881_pt1 | contig 25212 bp, 21 predicted proteins | sample MGYA00345649_ERZ802822 | MGnify/ENA primary metagenome ERZ802822 (study PRJEB30503, sample SAMEA104212359) | marine metagenome | biome: Westerlies Biome; feature: [SRF] surface water layer (ENVO:00010504) within the epipelagic zone...; material: water...
CGAATTCATAAATCTAATCAAACAAAAACTTTTATGCTGTGCAATCATTTACATTCAAAAAATCACAGTACAGCAATTGCCATATGTAAAAAATGTGGGGATACAGAAGAGTTAAAATCAAGTCTTTTCGAAAGTTTGTTCAAAAAAAACAACGTAAAAAAATATGATTTTAATACTTTTAATATGGAAGTTTTAACAACATGCAAAGGATGTAATTAATGAAAAAAATAACCTTCTTAACTTTTACAATATATATTTTAGGTCTTACTTTAGTTAATGCAGAAGAGGGTCATTCACATGAATTGCCAGAGTTTCTTCATTTTATGGAAGAACTTATTGAAGAACACAGCATATTAAGAGGTGCAACTTTTGGATTTATTCATACATTAATTCCCTTAATTGGATTTTATACTGGTTGGAGTATTAATAGGTTTTTAAAGATCCTTTCAAATGGAGCAATAGCAGGAATAGTTGGAATAGTTTTTGCTCATATTATAGCAGATTTTATTGCAGCACTTGCTGATCCTGATTTACAAAGCGCTGCTTATGGAATTGTAATAGGTGGGTTCTTACCATTGTTAGCTGTTCCTTTCTTAGAAAAGTATGTCACAAAGAGTAAATATCATACAGTTGTTGGTGACCACGAAGATCTAAAAAAAGATTTGAAAAAGAAACATAGATAGTATTTAATATATGGGTGAGTACAGTTTCCCTAACATTAGATGAAATTTTTGATTTAGCTAAAAAAACATTATTAGCTAATGGATGTGATGATGAAACAGCATCTATTCTTTCTGACTTAATCAGAAATGCAGAGCGTGATGGATCTTTATCTCACGGATTATTTAGATTACCAGCATATGTAAGTGGTTTAAAAAGTGGAAAAATTAATGGTAAAGGAAAACCAGAGGTTCAAAAGGTTTCAGCATCAGTAATTAAAGTTAAAGGTAATAATTGCCTAGCGCCTGTAGTTTTAAACAAAGGTTTGCCTGAATTAGCTAAGGCTGCAAAAGAAAATGGTGTTGCTGTGTTAGCTATCAATAATTCACATCATATGGCTGCTATGTGGCCTGAAACTGAAAAGTTAGCAGAAGAGGGCTTAGTTGCTTTCGCTTGCACTTCATACAAGCCTGCTGTTGCTGATAATGGTGTGAGAATTATGGTACCGCCTTTTATCGAAACTGGAACCAGAATCGTCGTTAAAATTGAAGACGCAACCTACGTAGAACGAGCGAAAGACTAAACCAAATGGCATTAAGATCAGCGCTTATAAATGTAATTTTCAAAGCAGCAAGTAAAGCTGCAAGACGCATGATGCGCGATTTTGGAGAAGCCGAAAATTTGCAAGTTAGCCGAAAAGGTGCGGCAGATTTTGTAAGTCAGGCGGATTTATCTGCAGAACGCACCCTAAGAGATGAGCTGGAATATGCACGTCCTGGATGGAATATGATTCTAGAGGAATCTGGTCACATCAAAGGAGAATCATCTGATGCGCCAACTTGGATCATTGACCCGCTTGATGGAACTACGAATTTTCTTCATGGTATCCCACATTTTGCCATCTCGATTGCTGTTCTAGATAATAAAAAACTGACAGCAGCTGGTATTCTAGACCCTATAAGAGACGAGTTTTTCTTTGCTGAGCTGGGTAAAGGCGCCTATCTAAATGATCGTAGAATCCGCGTTTCAAGCCGCAAACAGGTTGAGTCTGCTTTATTTGCAACTGGTATTCCATTTCTTGGCAGGACAACATCTGAGCAAGAGAGAATTTTCATCAACCAGCTAAATCATGTGATGCCCAAATGTTCTGGGATCCGCCGATTTGGGTCTGCTGCATTGGACCTTGCATGGGTTGCTGCAGGCAGATATGACGGCTTCTGGGAGCATGGCTTGCAACAATGGGACATTGCCGCTGGTGCCCTAATCGTAAGAGAAGCAGGTGGTTTTGTATCTGACTTCTCATCACGAGATACTGTTTTACAAACTGGAAATATTGTTGCGGCAAATGGTGGGCTGCATGTGCCCTTGTTAAAAATGCTGCGAGAAGGCGAAAAAGCCTAGATTTTTGACCATCTCATATCAAACTTGCTTTTTTAAAAAAATGCATCTCAGACACTTCTATTAGCTTATCCTATTATTTCAGTCATATTCCTGCCATTGTTTTCAGCCATGATTTTGATGTAGAGTTATGCAAGTAGCGCCTATCATGCTCAGTGCCTATGATGCTCAGGTATAATTCTCAGGATCAAAACTGAATCTGCGCGCACTCTTTTTTAGGAAGGATACTTAAAACTTATGACGGATCCACGTTCTTTTCTAATACGGATGATTTCCGTCCTTGGCATCTTTATTCTTATATGTGGGTTCCTGTATGAGCAGATTTATATAAGCTTTATGGGAAACCCTATCCTGAACGGCACCATCATTGCTACTGCGCTTATCGGTGTTATTTATATTTTCAGGCAAGTATTACTTCTGGTTCCAGAGGTCAAATGGCTTAGTGATGTTCAGCGTACACGAACCCTATCTAAAAAAAATGCAAAGCCTGTTTTGTTAGCTACCGTAAATGTTATGCTGGCCGACCAAACCAATGAGCGACAATTATCAGCACAATCCTTGCGCTCTGTTCTTGACGGGGTAGCCGCCCGGCTAGATGAAGGGCGTGAGATTTCTCGATATATGATAGGGCTTTTGATATTTCTAGGGTTGCTAGGAACTTTCTGGGGCCTATTACAGACCATAGGAGCTGTTGGAAATGTCGTAGATGGGCTGAGTAGCACCAACGCTAATTTAGATAGAATGATGGAACAATTGCGCTCTGGTCTGGATGCGCCGCTATCAGGCATGGCAACTGCATTTTCCTCTTCTCTTTTCGGCCTTACAGGCTCGCTCGTACTTGGTTTTCTGGATCTACAGCTAGGGCAGGCAATGGGACGGTTTTTTAATGAGGTTGAGGATTGGCTATCATCATTTGCTCGCTATAATGATGTAAGAGGACAAGAAACTCAGCCCCAAGCTAGTAGTGGTTTAATGTCAGAAGGGCTGAATGAAGAAGGGGCACGCGCATTATTGCAATTAGCGCGGGCGATTGAGCGTTCTGAGAAATCTCGAGAAGCAACTGAATCTCAACTCGATAAGCTGAATATTCACCTAGGGCTACTATCAGAGCAAATAACTGATGATAAGAGAATAAGGGACCAGCTGATTTTGCTGAATAGCCGGCTTGAATCCCTCGGAAGCCAAATCATGAATGCATCAAGAGAGCAACAGGATGCGCTTGGAACCGATTTGCGCTCTCTTGCAACCTCCATAGACCGTCTAATTTCGAACAACATAAAAAGTGAGAAATAACATATGTCGCTTTCTCGACTAGGTAATCGCGGTCGCCCAAGTGATTTTACATGGCCTGGATTTGTGGATGCGCTTGCCAGTTTACTGATGGTCTTTGTATTTGTATTGATGGTCTTTGTGATTATTCAGGCTAATCTTTCTTTTCGCATCTCTGGACAGGATAGTCGAATAACCGCCCTTCAAAATGAATTGCTAGAACTTGGCTCGCTTCTCAATATGGAACGCGAAACAAATTTACAATTATCTTCTGAGCTATCAAATGCACAGCTTAAAGTAACAAGCTTAGAGGGGGATAATGAACAATTATTATCTCAACTAGCATCCTTGCAGACAGAATTATCTGATAGAGGTGATGAAATCATCGCACAACAGGCAGATATTAGCGCCCTAAGCTCTCAAATATTTGAGCTGGAGGATAATCTTGAGAGTGCGCGTTCTCTTGCTGATGAGAGATCTGACGAGATTGAGGCGTTGATTCTTCGCCTAACAGCTAGTGCAGAAGCGTTTGCAGAGCAATCAGATGCATTTAACAATCAGGCAATCGAACTGCAACAGAGTATTACGCTTGCCAAGGATCGCGAAGAGCGTATCTCAATATTGGATTCAAAGATTGAAAATTTAAATGCTAAGAACACGCTTACGCAAGAGGAATTAAGCGAGAAGCAACGATTACTACTCATCGCAGAACAGGCATTGCTTAAAAAGGCTGAGGAATTGAAATCTGCCAATAATGCTAGTAATGAGGCCAAAGCAGAAATAGATAAATTATTGGCAAGCACAACAGCGCTCCGCCTTGAAATCCAGAAATTAAGCAATCTTCTAGCTGACAAAGAGCGGCAATCCATAAATGATAAGATTGCGATAGCCGATTTGGGTAAGAAATTAAATTCTGCCTTGGCAACGCGGGTTCAAGATTTACAAAAATTCAGGTCTGAATTTTTTGGCCAGCTTCGCGAAGTTTTAAAAAACAGATCAGAGGTACGCGTCGTTGGTGACCGATTTATATTTCAATCAGAAGTTCTATTTGCAACTGGACAGGCTGATATTAGCGATGCTGGAAAAGAGCAGCTTGCTGAAATAGCTTCTGCATTGCGCGAAATAGAAGAGGTGATACCAAAAGACATACCATGGGTGCTTCAAATTGAAGGACATACAGATAGCGACCCAATCGCTGATAATCCCTTTTTCAAGGATAACTGGGATTTATCAACCGAACGAGCGCTTTCTGTTGTACGTTTTTTAAGGTCAGAAGGCATCCCTGCTAATCGACTTGCTGCGGCAGGTTATGGTGAGTTTCAACCTATTGATACTCAGAATTCTGAAGCTGCAAAACAGCGCAATAGACGCATCGAGTTAAAACTGACTCAGAGAATTGCTCCAAATACTTAATGCCTCAATAGTTATGACACATTTATTTGGATTGAGAATAATATGTGGTCAAAATGAAGCAAAAAACAAATCTTTACTGGCTCATTTCAGCATGGCTATGAATATGCCCTATTCTGCGCGAGCTGTAATTATTGCTTTTTTTCTATATATTTTGCATCCATCAAATCCGTTACAAGCTGCTGAAATCCAGTGGCATAACCTAAAAAATTCGCTTGTTCCAATCAGTGTTTTTAAGCAGACAGATGATAGGGCGTTATATTAAGAATCTATAAGCTTGAGTAATCTTCTATCTATTAGCAAATTACAAAGCCAAGGATCTTTATTTGACGCTACAAATCTTGTCAGTAATTTACAATCAGATACCAGCATTCAGGCAAATGATACAGATGATATAGTAACCGGGGATTTTAGCGCCCTGGTTACTGGAAATACTATTTTGGCACGTGTTATATCTGTCCAAGACCAAGCAAACTCAGAAATGAGAAATGGTGATACGATAAATAGTCAGAAATATTTTGTTTCTTCAGAGAGCCAAACCGAAATCGACCCCGAAACTGGCTATGCTCTTTCTGCAAGCAGCCTTGAACAAGAAGGGACAATATTCACATTTATCCAACGCCAAAATTATGTTGCATTCGACTATGTGGGTTCTCAGACAATGAGCTGGGATATAGACCTTAGTTTAGTGTGTAAATGTGGCTTCTCCGCACTTCAACCCTTTGATGGAAGGGGAGCATTTGAATTTAATTTCAAAACTGGCACAGCAGATCTTACAGGCTCTTTCTCCAATGATGCGGATGTAACAGGTGGATTGACGATACACACTACTTTCAAATCCCCTACTATTAATGCTGGATTACTAAGCGAGAGGGCACAGGCAACTATTGTAACAAATCAGTCTTCCAAACAAACCATTGATGGTACGTTAGATATGTTGGTTTCTGGACCATCCGCAAATGAGACTACAGGCCAATTTATCGCAAGCTCCAATAAGCTTAATGATTTCCTAGCAGTTCAATTTATTGGAAAATAGGTTTTATTCACCCATCTGATAATAGTTGATGCTTGGCTAATTGGTAATATAAGTCTGACTGAGCAAGCAAATATTCATGACTTCCTTCTGCAATAATCCCTCCCCTATCCATCACGAAAATGCGATCAGCATCTATAACCGTTGAAAGCCGGTGCGCAATCACAATGCTGGTTTTATCACGGCACAGTTTGCGAATAGCTTTTTGAACAAGTGCTTCACTTTTGCTATCTAGGGCGCTTGTGGCCTCATCTAGCAACATTATCGACGGCTTACGCAATATTGAGCGAGCAATTGCAATTCGCTGTCTTTGTCCGCCTGAAAGACGCACGCCCTTCTCGCCAACCATTGTATCATAGCCCTCAGGTAATTCACTTATGAATTGATGGGCTTCTGCTTGAATGGCTGCGTGTTGAATTTCTGCGAAATCAGCATTTGGACTCCCAAACGAAATATTCTCCTTAATGGTTTGCGAGAATAAAGCGACATCTTGCGGCACGAGCCCAAGCTGGCTTCGAAGGGTATTATTTGTCATCTGGTTTATAGGCATATTTCCGATTCGAATCTGCCCTTTAAGGGGCATATAAAACCGTAGCAGAAGATGCAGAATTGTAGATTTTCCAGCCCCACTAGGGCCAACTAAAGCAACATGTTCTCCTGTCCTTATCGAAAAGTTTATATTTTCTAATACTGGCCAATCGGGCCGGGACTCATAATTAAAACTTACATTATCAAATATGATATCTGATGTGATATCCGATGTGATATCCGATGTGATATCCGATATGATATCTGGGGAAGGCGTTGTAGAAGATTGCATTTCTTGTTTAGGTGGAACAAACTCTGGATGAATATTAAATATATCTGTTATTCGCTCTAGCGCGCCTAATGCACGTTGTATTTCGCCACCAAGTTCAGATAAGGCGCCAACAGATGCTGCAACTAGAAATGCGTAAAATACAAATGAAGTCAGCTCTCCTGCTGTTATTGCTCCTTGTTGCAAATCTTTCCCGCCAATCCACAACAAGCATCCAATGCCAGCGATTACCAAGAAGATCACCAAACCACTTAGCAAACCTCTTAACCTTGCTCTAGTCTTGGCAGCGAAAACAGCTTCATCTGTAAGATTCTTAAACTTACTTTCAATAAATAATTCTTGCGAAAACGCATGAACAGAGCGAATTCCAGAGACTGATTCCTCTGCCAACACCGCTAAATCTGCAATTTTTTCCTGTGCTGTTTTTGACGCTTGTCGCAGATTGCGTGCCAGCAAAACCAACGGAAATACTATCAAAGGCACGAGCACTGCTAAAACAAAGGACATTTTTGGGCTCGATATTATGACGAGAACAAGTCCGCCAACCAATAAGATTATATTTCGAACCGCCATAGACAAGCTAGAGCCAAGGACGGTCTGTATTATGGATGTATCTGTTGTAAGCCTGCTTAGAATATCACCTGGTCTGGCACTTTCGAACCAGTTGCTTGATAGGGATAAAATATGGCGAAATAAGGCCACTCTGATATCCCCTATTACGCGCTCTCCAAGCTGATTAATCAAACTAGCTCTAAAATAACTACCTATCGCTAAAACGATTGCTATTGCCAGAGTTACTATAATTGTTGTGCTTAAAAAAGCTGGATTATCCCCTGACAGCCCTTCATCCACTATAAATGCAAGACCTCTTCCAAGAGATAACATAGCAATAGATATCATTAGTAAGGCACCACAAGCAGCTGCTAGTTGCCATCTATAGGGATAAATATACGGTGCTAATATTCTAAGAGCGGATAGCGGTTTGCGAGCTGATTTTTTATTAATTTCTGTTTCTGAGGCGGGTTTTGTCATCTTTTATCCAAAGGAGGCTTGCATCCTAGCTTGAAGAGAGGTATTACACTTCGAGATTAATGAAAATTTTGCCGGCATGATTGCGCATCGCACTGTTTTTGGCAAGTGGAGCTGATAAATGAAGAAAGATATTCACCCAGACTATCATGAAATCAAGATAGTTATGACAGATGGAAGCGAGCGCAGTGTGCGCTCTACCTGGGGGAGCGAAGGCGAAGTAATGAAGCTTTCTGTGGACCCGCTGAACCATCCAGCATGGACAGGACAACAGCGCGTTCTTGGCAGTGAAGGACAGGTTGCACGCTTTAACAAACGTTTCTCTGGCTTGGGCGTTAAAAATTAAACATAGCTGAGACCACTTCAAATATTTTGTTGAAACCAGCATTTTCGTGCTGGTTTTTTTATGCCTTACCTCTTGAACTCAGAATTCATGCTTCTTAAATGCGATTTAGAAGGGAATGACATACTTGTATTTCCGTCTGCTAAACGGCTTGCCTTTTACGGGAGCCATCCATTTATCTTGCTATTTAATAGGAGAAAAAACATGACACGTATAGACTTAACCCCATTTTATCGCAGTGCCATTGGCTTTGACCGCATGGCCAATCTTGTTGATAATCTATTTCAAACTCCAGAGACAGGTAACACTAATTTTCCGCCTTATAATATTGAAAAAATCGGAGAAACGGATTACCGGATTACCATGGCCGTTGCTGGATTTGCTGAAGCAGATTTGGATGTCACCATCCATGAAGGCACTTTGATTGTCACCGGACACGCAAATCAAGAAACACTTGATGAAGACAAGACATTCTTATATCGAGGAATCGCAGGAAGACAATTTGAGCGTCGTTTTCAGCTTGCTGATTTTATAGAAATTAAAAGCGCAAGCTTAAAGAACGGTTTGCTTCACATTGATTTAAAGCGCGAAGTTCCAGAAAAACTGAAACCACGCAAAATCAATATTGGCAATCATCAAACGCTTGAAGAAAACATCCACTAAAACGCCGCTAGGAAAAATCGCTTAAGGACGGTTATTTATACCGTCCTTAAGGAACTTGCTAGCCCTTTCCCGAATTTTTACTAATTAGGTCTTTGATTTTATGGTGGCTTGTGCTGCCGCTAGTCTGGCGATAGGAACCCTAAATGGCGAGCATGAGACGTAATCTAGCCCTATAGTCTCGCAGAAGGTAATTGAATTTGGATCGCCGCCATGCTCGCCACATATGCCGAGTTTTATGCCTTCGCGAACACTTCTTCCCTTTTGCGCGGCCATTTCAACGAGTATGCCAACACCATCAACATCAATCGATACAAACGGATCCACAGGGTATATATCTGCCTCTGAATAATCACCTAGAAAACTGCCCGCATCATCTCTGCTGATACCCAAAGTCGTCTGCGTTAAATCGTTGGTTCCAAAACTGAAAAATTCTGCTGGGCCTGCCAGCTCGTCTGCTTTAAGAGCAGCACGCGGTAATTCAATCATAGTGCCAACCAAATAGTCAATTTTCTGACCACTATCTTGCATGACTTGTTGTGCGACGCGGTCAATAATTTCTTTACAGATTTCAATTTCCTTTGCTGTTGCAGCAAGAGGAATCATAATCTCTGGAATCGGAGGTGCAGAATTTCTAGAAACCTCTATAGCGGCTTCAATAATAGCCCTTGCCTGCATCTCACATATTTCTGGATAGGTAATAGCAAGACGACAGCCACGATGCCCTAACATTGGATTTGATTCAGAAAGGCGCAATGCACGCGCTCTTGCAATCTCAATATCAACACCAGCCGCACTTGCTACATCTGCCAATTCTGCATCCGTATGAGGCAAAAATTCGTGCAATGGAGGATCAAGAAGGCGGATGGTTACTGGCAATCCAGACATAATCTCAAACAAAGCTACAAAATCGCTTCTTTGCATTGGCAATAGCTTTGACAATGCAGCTGACCTTCCTTCTTTACTATCCGCTATAATCATTTCTCGCATCGAGACAATGCGGTCGGCATCGAAAAACATATGTTCTGTGCGACATAAACCAATCCCTTCTGCGCCAAATTCCCGTGCAACCCGGGAATCCTCAATGGTCTCCGCATTTGTTCGCACAATCATTCTGCGTTCAGCATCCGCCCATTCCATTAACGTTGCAAAGGCATCTGATAATTGTGGTTTTATGGTCGCAACCTGCCCTTTATAGACCTGTCCAGTAATCCCATCAATGGTGATAATATCCCCTTTTGCAAGCTCCTCCCCGCCCATAAATACACGGCCAGCCTCTGTATCAATGCGTAACTCGCCAGCACCGGAAACACATGGTCTGCCCATTCCGCGTGCGACAACGGCTGCATGACTTGTCATCCCGCCTCTTGCGGTAAGGATCCCCGCTGCTGCATGCATGCCATGAATGTCTTCTGGGCTTGTTTCAACCCGTAATAAAATCACTCTGCGGCCTTGATTTGCGATTGCTTCTGCAGAATCCGCATCAAGGACAATTTCGCCTGATGCAGCCCCTGGGCTTGCTGGTAACCCTCTTAGCAATAGCTGCTTTGGTGCGTCTGGGTCTAAGGTGGGGTGAAGCAGTTGGTCTAACGTTTCAGGCTCTATTCGGCACACCGCCTCCTGTTTGGTGATAAGGCCTTCATTTGCCAAATCAACCGCGATACCAACGGCAGCCTCTGCTGTGCGTTTACCAGACCTTGTTTGCAGCATATAAAGCGTGTTTTGCTGTACCGTGAATTCAAGGTCTTGCATGTCCTTATAATGTTTTTCGAGCCTCTGGCGAACTTCATTTAGCTGCCCGTAAACATCTGGCATCTTCTCTTCCATCGACTGGCCATTTCCGCCGCTTGATTCTTTCGTAAGCGGGAATGGTGTTCTAATACCAGCAACCACGTCCTCGCCTTGGGCGTTTATCAGGTATTCCCCATAAAATTCTTTCGCTCCATTAGAGGGGTTGCGCGTAAAGGCAACACCAGTTGCACAATCATCACCAAGATTTCCAAACACCATAGCTTGCACATTTACAGCTGTTCCCCAACCAACTGGAATTTGATTCAAACGGCGATAGGTGATAGCGCGCTGGTTCATCCAACTTTTAAAGACAGCCCCAATAGCACCCCATATCTGCTCATAGGGATCTTGCGGAAAAGAGGTGCCTGTATTGTCCTCAACCAATTTTTTATAATCAACAACAAGCTGTTTTAAATCATCTGCTGAAAGCTCAGTATCTTCATCAACATCTGCTTTATATTTTGCATCTTCCAGGATATCTTCAAATAAATCGTGATCTACTTCAAGAACGACGTCGCTAAACATCTGTATAAACCGGCGATAGCTATCATATGCAAATCGTGGGTCGCCGCTTGAATGCGCAAGACCCTCAACCACCTCATCATTAAGCCCAAGGTTTAAAACCGTATCCATCATACCTGGCATTGATGCCCGAGCACCAGAACGGATAGATAGAAGTAAGGGTTTTGATGCATCCGCAAAATCAAGCTTTGTTTGTAATTCCACTTGTTTTAACGCGGATAATACTTGGTTCCTTAGCTCATCTGGGTAGGTTTCCTCATTATCGTAATAATAGGTACAAACCTCTGTTGTAATGGTAAAGCCAGGAGGCACGGGAAGACCGATAGATGCCATTTCAGCTAGGTTAGCGCCCTTGCCACCAAGAAGATTGCGCATGCTTGCATCCCCATCACAGCCGTTCGCACCAAATGCATAAACCCATTTATTTTCTGACATTCTTAACTCCCATATTCCTATTGCCCTCGTAACTTGTCCAAAAAAATAGACAGACTATTTTTCGATTTTTCCTAAATCAGCGATAGTGTGGATTTTCGTGCAGACAAGCGATAATAAATTTAATCTATTTTTGCGTATCTCTGGTTTATCGTCATTTACAATAACTGTTTCAAAAAATTTTGTGATAGGCTCATATAGTGCACTAAAGCTTTGGATGGTTCCATAAATTTCATTCTCTCCAACATCATCTGGTAGCAACAAAGCCGCTTCATATAATTGTGTTTCAGCTGGAAGTTGGAATAAAGAGACATCAGGTGAGGCAGTATCTATCACCTCTATCGAGGTTTGGGTTAAATCTGCGTTATTATTACCCTTTTTTGCCTCTGCCGCTAGGATGTTTGATGCTCTTCTCCATCCCTCTAATAGCTTTATGCCAGCAGGCGTATCCAGCATCTTGTCAATTGCTTTTACTTTTTCAATTTGGATTTGAAGATTATGAATATCTGCGTCAATAATTGCAGCAGATACAACATCATGAGAGATACCTTGATCTCTTAATCTGACTTTTAATCTTTCTGTTATAAACAAGGCAAGATCATCCTCAAATGAATCAAAACCATATAAATGAGCAGCCTTACTTAAAACCTCATCTAATGGCAGGGAAATCGAACGCTCATCTATCATTCTTAAAATACCAAGAGCTGCTCTGCGAAGTGCAAACGGATCCTTAGACCCGGTTGGTTTAACATTTATCCCAAAAAAGCCAACAAGTGTATCGATTTTATCAGCCATCGACACTGCAATTCCTTCTGCAGTTTCTGGCAGTTTATCATCGGCACCTTGAGGACAATAATGGTCACGTATCGCAACCACCTGCGGTGTTGCTACATCATATGCAGATGCATAATAGCTTCCCATTACCCCTTGTAATTCCGGGAATTCGCCAACCATGCCAGTAACCAAATCAGATTTAGATAAGCCTGCTGCCTGAAATGCATCAGCCTCGCTACATTCTGGAATATAGCGGGCTATTAAGGCTGCCAGCGCTTCCATTCGATCAACTTTTTGGCTTACTTGGCCAAGGCCTTTATAAAAGGTAATATCTCCAAGCTTTTTGCGATATTCTCTTAAATGTGTTGCTTTATCTGCATTCCAGAAAAACAACGCATCAGATAGACGTGCGCGCAAAACACGCTCATTTCCTTTGAGTATCAGCGCATCATGTTGCGTATCTGGCTTGCGGTCAGCAACAAGCAGGAAATAAGGTGCAATTTTGCCATTTTCATCTTCTAGCGCGAAATATTTTTGGTGCACTCTCATTGATGTAACAAGCACCTCATCTGGCAAAATCATAAATGTATCGTCAATTCTACCACATAACACATTCGGGGATTCAACCAGTCCGCAGACCTCTGCCAAAAGAGTATCGTCTTGGCGCAACTGCAGGCCTTTTTGCTCTGCTATCTTCAATGCATTTTTAAGAATAAAATTTTGGCGCTCTTGTAAATCAACCAGAACGTCCAATTCGCGCATTTTATTCACATACTGTTCAAATCCTGTAATTTCAAACGGCGTGTTGTGATAAGCAGAATGACCATATCCAGCATTAGTGAATTCAATGCTCATACCCCCACCTAAATCCAAAATGCCTGGCAACAACGCGCCATCAAGAACAACATTAATGTAATGTAACGGGCGAACCCAGCTTAATCTAGACGTACCCCAGCGCTGACTTTTAGGCCATGGAAATTCTGCTACAAAATTATATATAAGCTCTGGAATAAGCGTTTCACTATGTCTTCCTTTTTCCAGAATCTCTGCAAAATAAAACGCGCCCTTATTGGTTTGTCTTGTTACAAGCTGTGATTCTAAAATACCTGCTGATTTGCAAAATCCATCTATTGCCTGCTGAGGAGCACCTACTTTAGGTCCTCGTTTTTCAACCACTCTGTCATCTTGTTGCTTTATGACACCTGATACGCTAACGGCCATATGCTTTGGCCCAATGGCCGATTTTATTTCAGCAGCTGAACGTGTATCTAGCAATCCATGTTCCGATAATCTAGAGGACAGAAATTCAGCCATATGGCGTATTGCATTTTTTTGCATTCGTGCTGGAATTTCTTCACAGATCACTTCAATGAATAACTCACTCATGATGAATTGCTTTCAGCTGTTTTGGCAACCCAAGCCTCGCAGCAGCCTTTTGCAAGCTGTCTTACTCTGCCGATATAACTCTGACGCTCCGTAACAGAAATAACACCTCGCGCATCAAGCAGGTTAAACAGATGGCTTGCTTTCATGCATTGATCATATGCAGGCAAAGGCAATGCGGGTTCAACTGAAAGTAAGTGTGCACATTCTGCCTCTGCATCATTAAAATGAGATAGCAGAATGGCTGTATCTGCTAATTCGAAATTCCACCTTGAGAATTCCTTCTCAGCAAGATTAAAAATATCACCATATAGTTTGCCGCCTTCAGAGGCAGGCACGCCGTCCCAATCCAGCTCATACACATTCTCAATTCCTTGTATAAACATGGCTAGTCGCTCTAACCCGTAGGTTAATTCAAGAGGCACTGGATCACATTCAATTCCGCCAACTTGCTGGAAGTAGGTAAATTGCGATACTTCCATCCCATCGCACCATACCTCCCAGCCAAGACCCCATGCACCAAGAGTAGGCGATTCCCAGTCATCTTCAACAAATCGAATATCATGTTTATGAATGTCTAAGCCAATTGCTTGCAATGAGCCTAGATATAATTCTTGTGAATTGGCAGGAGATGGTTTGATGATAGTCTGAAATTGATAATAATGTTGAAGCCTGTTTGGGTTTTCACCATAACGCCCGTCTGTTGGGCGCCGTGAAGGCTGCACATATGCTGCCTTCCAATGGAAATCAGGGCCAAGAGAACGCAAGGTGGTTGCTGGATGAAACGTGCCAGCGCCTACCTCCATATCATAGGGCTGGAGAATGACACATCCCTGTTTTGCCCAATATGTTTGCAGATTTAAAAAAATGGATTGGAAATCTATTTGCATCGACCAGTAGCATCTTTATAAGTGTGTCGCAAAGCTACATCAAATCACATAGCTAAATCAACCATTTGATTAATCAGTAATACCACAATCAGCACGATCACACCCAGCGCCAGCGGTGAAGGTTGCACAAGTAGAGCAATAAACAGCTGCAATAGGTTCAGAATCTCTGTCAGCTTTTTTGTCTGCAGTATCAGAATTACTGTCATTTCTGTCTTTTAGCGCTTGTCTTTTCTCTATAATGCGAAAAAGATTCCAAACAGCTATAAGAATTATACCTAGCCAAATTAATTTTGAAACTGTGAACATTACTCGTGATCTATCCTAAAAAAAATACACTATATTCGCAGACGATTTAAAGAACATCTTGTGCAAGCTATAATCCGAAACGTGCCCAATGATGCCTTTGATCTATTTCACCCACAAGCTCTTGCGAAATAGCAGCACCCATACTGGCAGAACTGCCTGCTAGTGAAAATAATCCTTTTTTTGCGGTTATCTGCTTCAGCTTTACATTCTCACCAAATCTCTGTGCTAATACAGAATGCATTGCACCAATTTCGTCAATAAGGCCTAGCTGCTTAGCTCTAGCGCCTGTCCAAAAACTGCCTGTGAATAGCGGTTCCTCCTCGTTTAATCGCTCGCCTCTTCTTGATTTAACATGGGCAATAAAATGTTCATGAATTTCAGTCTGAAGCGCTTTTAGACGTTTTACGTCTTTTGGATTTTCATTCTTAAACGGATCTAACATGCTTTTGGATTCGCCGCTCGTATAAACACGTCTCTCCACGCCAAGCTTTGCGATAGCCTGCGTAAAGCCAAATCCTGCAGATATAACCCCAATTGAGCCAATTATCGAGGCTTCATCAGCATATATCTCATCTGCACAAGAGGCGAGCCAATATCCCCCTGAAGCGGCAACATCCTCACAAAAAGCAATCACTGGCGTATTATTTTTATCTGCTAACTGGCGTATCCGCTTGCCGATAAGAGCTGATTGTACAGGAGAGCCCCCTGGAGAGTTTATACATAAAATCACCGCATCCTGCTTTTGGTCAGCAAACGCTTTTTTAATAACAGGCTCCAAGGTTTCATAATTTAGGTTCTTGCGCAGTGCCCCTCCTCCAGATGCAATGACGCCTGAAAGCCTTAATACGCTAACCTTTGGGTGATCTGATTTCCAAAACATCAGTTTTGATAGAAAAGACATTTAAACTCCGTTGTTTTGTAGCCCGTTTTTATGATTGATAACATACGATAGATAAGAGCAAATTACCGCTCAATACCAAGACCTTTCATAGCAAGAGAAGCATTTGAAGTCAAAGAGCCATCTGTGTTATGCAGTGTTATTCCAGGCAACAGAATAGAGCCTGTTTTGCTGTTCTTGCGCGCGGAAATAATAATGCGATTTGCTGGGTTTCCATGAACTGGCCAGATGGGATATAAGGTTACCTCTCCCATCTTGTGAGCATTCAAGAACGAGATGACCTCATCTCCTCTATCTGCGCGTATCATAAAGCTTACATATCCTTTTGACTTGCATGCCCATACTGCCTTTTTGAGCCAATCTGTTAAGGATAACCCATCGCCTATATGTGCAAGGTTTCGATGTCTGTTTGTTGAACGTGTCCCTGTATTCTTATGAAAGGGTGGATTGGCTATGACATGGTCGAAACGAGATTCAAAATCCGCAGGTAAATGTTCAATTGAAATATGTTCTGTAGTTACCTGCTTTGACATTTGATTTGCGGCAATATTTTCTGATAATAGAGCCCCTATTTCAGGGTCTTTTTCTACTGCTACAATCTGGCATTCTGGATTTCTCCAAGCAATTCCAAGTGATACTGCACCAACGCCAGCGCCAAGATCCAATAAAAGACCTTTATTGGCGGTGATATAGGATGCAAGCAAAACAGCATCACTGCCAAAACGATAACCTTTTTTAAGTTGTTTTAATCGTACCTGTTTGCCAAATATAAAATCTTCGGTATAGAGTTCCTGATTATCATTTGAACTACTAACACTCATATTCTGACCATTCCTTGCGTATTTTTCATTATGTTTTTTTAGTGCGTTTTTTTAAACGTTTTTATGGGCGGATTGCATAATACTCTAATCATTATAATACTGATGGGCTTCACTCAGAATAGTTTTAGCCACCAGAAAATAAGCTTCCTCAACCATAACCCGCCTTGGGAATGCGCCTATTCCAGCTTCCAGCATAGAGATATGCTGATCGAAAACAAAAAATGGAATATCTGCATCATCTAGCAATGCTTGCAGATAGGTCAGCCTAATCGCGTTTGTTGTTTTTACCAATTCTACCATTTTTATAGTTTAACGAAGATAGTGAAAGGGTAAACAGCTATTTCGCTTTTACATAATCCAAACTATTCGCTTGCCGAATTATAGACAACACTCTAAATCTGCACTTAGAGTACATTCTAAAGATCAGCGGAATAATGACAGATAAGCCATCCTTAAATCCACTTGTTGCGCTTACGCAACAAACCATGTCTGAAGTAAATAAAGTAATATTAGACAGATTACACTCTGATGTATCGCTTATACCGCAACTGGCAGGGCATCTAATCGCTGCAGGTGGCAAAAGATTAAGACCCATGCTGTGCATCGCTGCATCAATGGCAAGTTCTAAAAATACCAACACATCGCCCGAAAGCGCTTTATATCTAGCGGCCTCAGTCGAATTTATCCATAACGCAACACTGCTTCATGATGATGTGATAGATTCGTCCGATCAAAGGCGCGGAAAGCAAACCGCAAACGCAGTTTGGGGAAATGAGGCTAGTGTATTGGTTGGGGATTTTTTATTTGCGCGCGCATTCCAGCTTATGGTGGAGACAAATGATATTTGGGTACTCGAAAAACTTTCTGTGGCAGCGGCGCAAATAACCGAAGGTGAAGTTAAACAAATGTCCATGCTGGGCCAACCCGGCAGTCCTGTATCAGATTATTTTTCAGTGATAAAGGGGAAGACAGGTGTTCTGTTCGCTGCTGCTGCGCAAACAGGGGCAAAAGTCGGTGGCGGGGATACAATGATGTGCGAGGCGTTTTATCAATACGGATTAGCGCTTGGAAACGCATTTCAGATTATGGATGATGCGCTAGATTATGGCGCCTCTGACAGTCAAATTGGCAAGAATCTCGGCGATGATTTTTCAGAGATGAAAATTACACTACCTATAATTCTAGCTTGGCAGGATAGCTCTGATAAAGAGCGGGAATTCTGGAACCGGACTCTTAACATAGGTGAGCAGAGTGAGGGTGATTTTGAGCAGGCACAACTCATTATTAATAAATATAGCTGTATTGAGAGATCTCTTGATTTTGCAACTGCAGAGGTAGTAAAGGCCGCAAATGCTATCTCTGTTATTCAAGATTCGGTGCTGAAGGATGCCTTGATTGAAGCTGCTGAATTTTCATCATTTCGAGATAGCTAATAATGCTAACAGCCTTATGGGGTGACTAAAAGCGCCGATGATTAAAAGGCTGGTGATTAAAACGCCGGTGATTAAAAGGTGGAATTGTTGAATAACAAATCTTCCTTTATTAAATCGGAAATCTCGTTAGCGCTATCGCCGGCACGCCTTGCCCATTTGCTGTCTAACACTTGAATTGGGGCCTCTTGATAATCTAAACAGAGCAATGCCTGTTGTAATTTTGCATATTCTGATAGGCCGTTACTGCCAAGATTAAAGGCCAGCGATACAAGAGCTGTCTGACAGCTAGAATGCAAATCTGAGAAGTTTGATACAAAGCTTTTTATGGCAGCTATCGCAATCTTTAGGTCATGCTCGAACAGAAAATCAATCTCAGATGGGTCAAGACCTCTATGCGAGAGATTTCGTCCAACACCTATTTTTTTGCCATTATTTTAAATAAGCTTTTTTTATAAATTCAAGTTAGGTGAGATCTGCTTCTATTAAATTTTTGTTGCAGGAACGACCAAGGCAGCCTATTGGCTCTTGCCCACACAACAATTCGTTCGATTTCTGCCAAGGTAATTATATAGGTTAGAAATATTTCTAGCTGATCTATTTCTTCGGATGATGGATGAATGACGGTCTGCCTTCCTTTTGCCATTCTTATCTGATTTTGTGCAAAATCCGGCCAATTTGATCTTATGCCTGTTGGTTTATCAAGATAGTTTCTCGGCAACCTTTTTAGCGTAATTGCAGCTCTCTCTAAATCCATTTTTAATTGGTTAATGTCGATTGAATTAAATTCTTGTGATGGCATTTTTACCTCCGCCTCTTCGATAAGATTAAATACAACCGTAGCTAAATTAAACATGCCTTTGGAAAAATAGAGGCTGGCAATCGAACAAGGATTAAGTGTACATAAATTAAACCACGTCTATTTGCGTTACCATATGCGCGCCGATTGCAAGGAGACCTTCTTTGGGTACATCAAGATATACTAGAACCGGCAAATGGCGGTCAGGGAAGCAAAAATCAAGGTCCAACAGACAGAAACTTCCAAAAAACACTCCAGATATTGAAGTAAAAATAAAGCGTATTTCTAGTAAAGGGGATGGCGTAGGATTAGCAAATTGGGGAGAATACGAACCAGAAAATAAACCAGAAAATAAAGTTGAAATTTACATTCCAAATACGCTTCCAGGCGAGGTAGTGCGCGCACAGCCACTAACTAAAATAGGCAATAGATTAGAAGCTGATTTATTGGAATTAATGACGCCTTCACTTGAGCGGCACCCACCAGAATGCAATTCATTTTCGAGCTGTGGCGGGTGTCAATTACAGCATATGTCGCTCAGCGCATATAGGAGCTGGAAGCAACAAAGCATTCTTGATCTCCTCCATAATTCAAACATAAATATTCTGGATTTTGGCGGTCTTTTTACATCACAAGACCAGAAAAGACGCCGCGCAAATTTTAAGTTTAAACGCACTAAAGAAAAAAGTTTTATTGGCTTTTATGCCAGCAAGTCATATCAAATTATCGAACTTGATAACTGCGCTGTCTTAAGCGAAGCATTACTGGCAACTAAAGAATTAATACGTGACGGGCTTGATAGAATTATGCCTATGGGCATAACAGCTGCGATTAATGTGAACCACTATGAGAATGGAAGCGATGTATTAATTATACCAGAACAAAAATTACCAGATAACACGGAAATAGAATTGGCTAGCTGGGCATCTGGAACCAATATTAACAGAGTTTCTCTTGTGTATGCAGACCAAGATAAATCGCGTTTGCTGTATCAAAATAGTGCTCCTTTCATCAAGTGGGGTGGTATCTCAATCTCTCCGCCCCCAGGCAGCTTTCTACAGCCAACCCTATTCGGAGAGAATGAGCTGCAACATCAGGTGTTTCATGCTCATAAGGATGCAACAAATTGTTTGGATTTATTTGCGGGGTGCGGAACATTAAGCGCAAAATTGCTATCACAAAAAGTTAGGATAACCGCGATTGATAGTCACAAAGAATGCCTTGAGGCTTATCAAAGTGGCTACAGGAATGTTGCGCAGGATAATTTATTAAAAACGGAAACCCGTAACTTGATAGAAGCACCTGTCAGATCTGAGTTCATGAAAGATTTCGATGGCATAATTCTAGACCCGCCACGCGGTGGCGCTTACTCGCAAATAAAACAAATTGCACAAACCAATTGCCCATCTGTAACCTATGTTTCGTGCAATCCCTATAGCTTTATCAAGGATGCTAGAATATTGCTGGACGCTGGTTATCAGCTAACACATTTGAGCATATTAGATCAGTTTAGCTGGACCACTCATAGTGAGTTAATTGGCAACTTCCAGAGATAATAAGTTCTTCCTCAATTTGTTTATCAACATCTAAACAGGAATAAATTGACATGATAATAAAACGTTCAATCACGATAAAGAAGCATTCAACCTCGATTTCGCTTGAGACCCCTTTCTGGGTTAGTCTGAATGAAATCGCATCTAGTCGCAAAATATCTCTTGCATCCCTTGTCAGTGAAATAGATGAAAGAAGAAGCACACACCCTAAATTGGGGCTCTCTAGCGCTGTTCGAATTTTTATTCTTGAATATTATAAAAATTAATTAATTCTTCCTTGCCCGTAAAACTGTGTCAATTTACGCTGATTTAGACAGAGTTAAACATTTTTGCGATGGTGAGGATAATAATGAAGCGCGTGGCTATTCTTCAAACAGGGGTAAATAATCCCAAAATGTCTGCAAGCTACCCAGATTATCCTGGTATGTTTAGAAGTCTTATTGGACAGGCGCAATCTACCCCCATGATTGAACTTATAAGCTTCCCAATATTGGAAGGCTCTTCCCTGCCTGAAATCGATACATTCGATGGTTTTCTTATTACTGGTTCTGCTTCAGGTGTCTATGAGAATACAAGCTGGATGAAGTCCCTGTTTGCCTTTATCAGAGAAGCTCACAAGAAAAAGAAAAAAATAGCGGGGTTTTGCTTTGGTCATCAAGCAATCGCTGTTGCACTTGGAGGGGCCGTAGTAAAATCAGAAAAAGGCTGGGGTGTAGGCATTAGAAAACATTCTATATCTGACACAAAAAATTGGATGAGACCTGAAAAAAAAGACCTTGAGCTAATCTATATGCACCAAGATCAAGTCATAAAACTACCCGATTCTGCTGAGGTGTTGAGCGGGGATGAATTTTGTCCATTTTCTGCATTTTCTATTGGAGAGCATATATTATCCATGCAAGGCCATCCTGAATTTTCTGCTGAATTTACGCAAGATTTAATCGCATTACGCACCCGCAATATTGGGCAAGAAAAAGCAACTATTGCTTTAGCATCGCTATCAAAATCGCATGATGGGCCTATTGTCGCTCAATGGATAGTTAACTTCTTTTGCGATACATAATGAAAGCCTAATTGCGACGAGACAATATATATCATTCTGTGTCACTCTCCTGAGAGAAACAAATATGAGAACTATACTTGGCTTAGATACAGGAGGTACTTTTACGGACGCGGCCATTATAAATGCCGAGGATTCGTCTGTAATTAGAACTTCAAAATCACTTACAACGAGACAAGATTTATCTATTGGTGTTGGCAATGCGATGCGCCTTGCGCTGGGCATAGAAGCTCCCAGTGACCTGTTAAATTATATTTCAGGCACACATCAAAAATTGGCAATAAAAGACATAGAGCTTGTATGTCTGTCCACTACTCTTGCCACTAATTCCATAGTTGAAAATGCGGGCTCCCATGTCGCTTTAGTGCTCATTGGGTTTGCAGAAGACGCCTTGGAGCTGGGCAAGCTTGGAGAGGCAATTGGGCAAAATCCAGTAATTTTTATCGATGGCGGACATAAATCAGATGGAACCGTCCGGTCGCCGCTGGATACCAAATCACTGTTGCAAGCCATAAAATCAACAGCGCCGCAAGTATCCGCATTTGCAGTTGCAAGTTATTTTGCCACACGCAATCCAGAGCATGAAATAATAGCACGGGATTATATCAGAGGGCATACCCAAATGCCTGTAAGTTGCAGCCATGAGCTATCTGCATCTCTTGGGGGGCCGAAGCGGGCATTAACGGCTTTTTTCAACGCAAAGCTCATAAGCTTGCTTGAAAAGCTGATAGATGCAACTCAGCAGCAGATGCACCAGATTGGCCTAAACTGCAAGCTGATGGTCGTTAAAGGGGATGGGTCTCTTGTTTCTGCAGATTTTGCAAGAGAGCGTCCAGTAGAAACTATTTTGTCTGGTCCAGCGGCAAGTGTCACAGGCGCCGCATTTCTGGCAAACCAGAGAACAGCAATTATTTGTGATATTGGTGGCACAACAACCGATATTTCAATACTCAAAAATGGCGATGTTGATTTAAGCGAGGATGGCGCTAAAATTGGCGGCTGGAGCACGATGATTGAGGCTGTAAAAATCTGGACAAGCGGAATCGGAGGCGATTCTGAATTACATATTGGCTATGATTCTCCTCCATCTGCTATAAAATTAGGCCCTAGAAGAGCGCTACCATTATCGCTTCTTGGTGCGCAATTTCCAGCTTGCATCTCTATTATGGAACAGCAATTATTAGCGCCAATTGCTCTTGCCACTGATGCGCGATTTATAATGCCACTAATGTCAGAAAAAGCACCTAGCTGGCTCGCAAGGTCAGAGGCTAAAATGGCAGAGCGCCTAATAAAAAATGGTATATCTGCAATTGCAGATATAGCAGATACACAAGTTGCATTAGGAGCCCTTGATAGACTTATCAGCAAGGGTCTTGCTCAACTAAGTTGCTTTACGCCGACAGATGCGGTGCATATTCTTGGAAGCTTCGATATCTATAATAAAAAGGCAGCTATTTTAGGGGCACAGCTATTGGCGCGGCAAAAAGACAATAAAGGGCAAATAATTGCCAAATCTGCCGAAGCATTATCACAAATTTGCTTAGATAAATTAAGCTTTGAGTCAGCTTTGAAAATTTCAGATGCAGCAATATCAGAAGATGATGGAGCAGAAAATACAGCCTCAAACACACCTGCTCTTAAAGCAGCACTGTCTAAGAGAACCCAGCAATCACGTTTGCTACAACATGATATTCGTTTATTATCGCCAATTATAGCACTTGGCGCATCTGCAAAAACACATTATCCACATATAGCAGAGCGTTTAAATACTTCTTTGGTTATTCCTGAATATGCGGAGGTTGCAGGCGCTATCGGCGCTGCAATCGGCTCAATTCATCAACATAGTTCGATTACAATTACGCAGCCACAAGAAGGGGTGTTTAGGGTACATTTAACAACGGGTATCGAAGATTTTCAGATGTTGGATGAGGCCATTGAAAGAGCAAAGCAAGCGGCAACAATAGTATCAGAGCAAAAAGCTGCAAAAGCAGGTGCAACCAAAACCTACACCACCTTATTTGAACACATTCAAAGAGCTGATCTTGGCGCTGGCAAAAGCTTGTTTATTGAAGCGGTAATAACCGCCAAAACCGCTGGGAGCACCACCTCAAATCCTAATGTTTAACCTCGGCCTTACTTCTAGATTTGACCTTAATAGTATAGATGTTTGAAATTCACTTTCGTCTAGCAGGGCGTCTTCCAGAAGGAGGCTGAATGGGCGCATTAATTTCAGCTTTTAAGTTTGTATTTTGTGCTGATTTTGCCATCCCAGGCGCATCTAGTCCAAGCTGTTTATTTTCAATACGTTTTAATTCATCCCGCAATCTTGCCGCTTCCTCGAATTCAAGATTTGCAGCAGCATCACGCATTTTTGTCTCAAGCTCTGCAATTATGGTTGGAATATCTTTTCCGTGCAAGCTTGCATCCTTGCTTCCAGCTTTTACAGTTACCCTATCTGCTTTTTCATAAACGGAATCTAGAATATCGGTAATATCCTTTTTGATTGTCTCAGGTGTGATGCCATTGGCCTTATTCCAAGCGGTTTGCTTATCGCGGCGTCTTTTAGTCTCATCAATGGCATATTGCATTGAATCTGTAATTCTATCTGCATATAAAATCACTCTGCCTTCTGCATTTCTTGCGGCTCTGCCAATGGTTTGTATCAGCGACGTTCTAGAGCGCAAATATCCCTCCTTGTCAGCATCTAATATACCAACCAAAGCGCATTCAGGTATATCAAGCCCCTCTCTCAACAAATTAATACCTATCAGCACATCAAACAGACCAAGCCTTAAGTCACGAATAATTTCAATTCGCTCCAATGTGTCCACATCTGAATGCACATATCGCACTTTAATACCTGCCTCATGCATATATTCTGTCAGCGCCTCTGCCATTTTTTTAGTAAGGGTCGTTACCAAAACACGGGTTCCGTTAGCAGCCGCTTCTCTTGATTCAGCTATTATATCATCAACCTGCGTTTCAATTGGCCTTACAATACATTCAGGATCAATCAGCCCTGTTGGCCGAACTACTTGCTCAACAAAAACCCCTCCTGTTTGTTCTAACTCCCATTTTCCAGGGGTTGCAGAAACATGAATAGTCTGTGGCCTGAAATGCTCCCATTCTTCGAATTTTAATGGCCTGTTATCAAGACAAGAGGGAAGCCTAAAACCATATTCTGACAAGGTTGATTTACGGGCAAAATCCCCTTTATACATGGCTCCGATTTGAGGAACAGTAACATGACTTTCATCAACAATAAGAAGGGCATTTTCAGGCAAATATTCAAATAAGGTTGGGGGCGGCTCTCCTTGTTTTCTGCCTGACAGATATCTGGAATAATTTTCAATACCGTTACAACTACCAGTTGCTTCAATCATTTCGAGATCAAATTGTGTTCTTTGCTCAATCCGTTGTGCCTCTAGTAATTTACTAGTTTCATTAAATTCCAATAATCTATCTTGTAACTCAGAGCCTATTAATTTTACAGCCTGTTGCAAGGTTGGTCTTGGGGTAACATAATGCGAATTTGCAAACACAATGATTTTATCCAAACTGGTTATTTTTTCACCGGTAAGAGGGTCAAACTCCCATATTTGTTCGATTTCGTCCCCAAACAGGGATATCCGCCATGCCCTATCCTCAAGGTGTGCTGGAAAAACCTCGATATTATCTCCCCTTACTCTAAATGTTCCCCTGACAAAGTTAAGATCGTTTCTTTTATATTGAAGCTCGGTTAATCGGCGAAGTAATTTTTGCCGCTCTATTTCGCCGCCAGTCTGAAGCGATAAGGTCATTTCAGAATAAGTCTCAACAGAGCCAATGCCGTATATACATGATACGGACGCAACTATAATTACGTCATCACGTTCCAGTAAGGAGCGTGTCGCTGAGTGGCGCAGCCTGTCTATCTGCTCATTTATTGAAGATT
>ERZ802822.573-NODE-573-length-25188-cov-14.455298_pt1 | contig 25188 bp, 32 predicted proteins | sample MGYA00345649_ERZ802822 | MGnify/ENA primary metagenome ERZ802822 (study PRJEB30503, sample SAMEA104212359) | marine metagenome | biome: Westerlies Biome; feature: [SRF] surface water layer (ENVO:00010504) within the epipelagic zone...; material: water...
CAGAGAATGCCGTTCGTAAGTCGTTGGATAATGATTTTTATGTGGCTAACCTGATGTATCATTTCAACAATGAAAAACTCGATGTCAGCGCAGGGGCTTATTACAGCACTTATAATGGAGCACATTTTGGGGAGTTATTATGGGCGTCTACCGCTAACATCAACCCAAAACATCGTTTTTATGAAAACCGAGGAAAGAAAAAAGATGGCAATATTTTCACTAAATGGGACATTGCTTTAAGCGAAAACTTGAATCTTTATGCCGATGCACAAGTTCGCTGGATTGATTATACCGTAGCTGGAGAAGTTGCTGGACCTGAATCATTTACAGTCAACGATTCACACACTTTTTTTAACCCTAAGGCAGGGGTGGTATTTAAACCCAATGCGGCACACCAGTTTTACGCGTCCTATGCCAAAGCACACAAGGAGCCCAACCGTACAGACTACGAAAACGGCAATCCCGTCCCTGAAGAATTGAATGATTTCGAATTAGGTTGGCGATGGAAAACGGATAAGGCGTATATAAACGCAAACGTGTATTATATGGACTACAAAAACCAGTTGGTATTAACAGGGGCTCTTGATGACGTTGGCGCACCAATACGAGAGAATTCGGGGGACAGTTTTCGAGGAGGCATTGAGATAGACGCTGGTTGGGCATTCGCTACCAATTGGAATTGGCAAGCCAATGTATCTTGCAGTAAAAACAGAAATTTAGATAAATATTTTGAGCGCGATGGCGCTTTACAAGCCTTAGGTGATACGCATTTGTCGTACTCTCCTTCGTTAATTGCATCGGAACAACTGACGTATGCGCGCAATACATGGTCTATTTCTTTTGTAAGTAAATTTGTTGGGGAGCAGTATATGGGTAACATAGATGCTGAACTCTCTAAACTGGAGAGCTATTTGGTTAACGATATTCAATTCCAGGCGGTTATCTTAAACAATGATAATGCTCCTAGATTAGATGTAAACATTCACGTTTACAACGTTTTTGACGAAGTATTTAGTTCAAATGGATATTTCTATACCTATGACGACGATTGGAGTTCACCAACCGCAATCACAACCATAGAAGGTGTAGGCTATTATCCGCAAGCAGGACGTCACTTCATGGCAGGGCTTTCGCTACGGTTCTAATTGTAAATCCGCACCGCAGTTCCATTTTGCTGCACCTTATAAAACAGTAGGCTATAGCTTGCCCCTTCCGTAAGGGGTTGACCTGTAGCCAAACTGTACTGAAAGTCTTCACAAGAGCAGGAAGCTGTAACACCAGAGATTTGAACCGTAGAGCAGCTATTTGGCGCATGATTGGGGCAACTTGCTTCCCACGCCATAATCGTTCCAGAAAGATTAAATAACAACAATCCTTTTAGACCGCCAATAGGCCAATATAAACTCCCCCCTTGATAGTTTAAGTTGTCAAAAGCAGGAAGGGCCAGATTGATGCTTTGGTCAAAACGCGCTTCGTATAAGTACGGATTGCGCTCTACGCTATTTTTGTCACAACTCACCAAAAATAAAAACGCTGTAAAAAAAACATATTTCATGTGAGTAAAACGCAAGAAAAAGGAAAATTGTATATTTGCATTCATCCCTTAAACATAAGGGATTTTTTAATAATACCCCATGAGTAAAGTTTCATATTATACTGCCGAAGGGCTAAAAAAATTAAGGGAAGAACTCAATCATCTAAAAGATGTTGAGCGTCCGCGTGCATCACAGGCTATTGCCGAGGCACGCGACAAGGGAGATTTGAGTGAAAATGCCGAGTATGACGCTGCTAAAGAAGCACAGGGTATGCTTGAAATGAAAATCGCGAAAATGGAGGAAACTCTATCGGGAGCTCGTGTGATTGACGAGTCACAATTGGATGTTTCCAAGGTGTTGGTGCTTTCAAAAGTACGTATCAAAAACCTTACCAATAGCATGGAAATGAACTATACCCTTGTAGCTGAAAGTGAAGCGGATTTAAAAACCGGAAAAATATCAGTTAATTCACCTATTGGTAAAGGGCTTTTAGGTAAAGCCGTTGGAGAGATTGCTGATGTTACCGTTCCAAACGGCACGCTTAAATTTGAAATTTTATCCATTGACCGTTAATGGCGTCTATCTTTAGCCGAATTATTGCACGTGAACTTCCAGCTTATATTGTTGCGGAAGATGATCATCACATTGCTTTTTTGGATATCAACCCTAATGCACTTGGTCATACGCTTTGTGTGCCCAAAAAAGAGGTAGATAAGCTTTTTGATTTGGACGAAGACTCCTACCTCAACCTTATGCATTTCAGTCATCGTGTGGCTACTGCGCTTAGGCAAGTCGTTTCATGTCAGCGTATAGGGTTATCGGTGATTGGACTTGAAGTTCCACATGCGCATGTTCATTTGATTCCACTCAACGAAATGGCGGATGCTACCTTTCAAAAAAAGATTTCTCCTTCGGATGAGGATATGAAAAACCTCGCCGAAAAAATCAAGAGTATTTTTGTTTAAGAGGAAGTTGAATCTCAAAAGTGCTTCCTTTTTCTGAACTTTCCGCCAGCCTTAGCTTACCACCATGGTATTGCTCTACAATTCGCTTTGCTAACGATAGTCCAAGCCCCCAACCCCTTTTTTTGGTGGTGATACCAGGGTTAAAAATAGTTTTTTGAAGCTTTTTTGACATACCGCTACCGGTATCCTGAACCGTAACTATTGCAGTGCTTTCCCAACTCATGTCAATTGTGATGGTTCCTTTTCCTCGGATGGCATCTATACTATTTTTGATCAAATTTTCTAACACCCAAGCAATAAGCTCTGAATTAACTTCAACCTGTTTTTCATCTCCATTTTTATGTATATGCAATGCAACTTCTTTTGGCATCCGAATTTGCATATAAGAGACCAAATCATCTGCAACTGCACTTAGTTTTACCTCTTTTTTATTTGGTAATGAACCAATTTTTGAAAACCGAGCACTGATTGTTTCTAGGCGCTTTATATCACGCTTTATTTGATCTAGAATTTTCTCATCTACATCATGCTGATCTAAAATCGTTAACCACCCCAAAAGAGAAGAAATTGGTGTTCCTAGCTGATGGGCTGTTTCTTTTGCCATTCCAGTCCATAATTTGTTCGAAACCACTTGTTGCGTGCTTTTGTAGTAGGCAACCATTAGTCCACCTAAAAAAGCTACAATCAAAAAAAATGCAATAGGGTAATAACGTAATTGATGTATAAGATAGGAGTTGCCGTAATACATTTTTTGATTCAAATTTTCTCTATCAAGAATTTCAATAGGCGTATGGATGGCGCTAAATTGTTGAATCAATTTTTCAACATACCCTATGGAATCCTGCACCAATTTTCTGTCATCTATATTATTTGAAAACAATAGTTTGTTGTCATGATCAACTACAATCATAGGAATGGTATTTTCCCCTGTGAGCACTTGGAATGTTAATGGATTAACCGGTTTATTGAGATCTGTACTTGTAGCCAGTTCTTGTTGGGCTATGCCCCAAAGTTCCATTTGTTGGCGTTCGTTTTCTTGAATACGTTGAATTAATTTGTTGGTACTCAATAGTGTAAACCCAACAAAGCAAAGCGCCAACACAAACCCCGCAATTCGGCTATTTCGTTGATTTACAAAAGAGAAGTCAAACCTCATGCGCACGAATATAGTATATTTTCAAGCGTTGTGTTCGCAACAAATTGAGTAAATTTGTATAAACACCAGCAACAACCACATGGAAATTACAGGAAAAATTAAACAAATAGATGAGACCAAGGAGTATGGCGCAAACGGTTTTCAAAAGCGCGAATTGGTCTTAACAACTGAAGAGCAGTATCCGCAGCACCTTCTCGTTGAATTTGTGCAAGATAAATGCGCCCTACTTAACTCATTTGCTGTTGGTCAGCGCATAAAAGTTGGGATAAATCTTCGTGGGCGTGAGTGGCAAAGTCCACAAGGTGAAATCAAATACTTTAACTCCATTCAAGGTTGGCGCATAGATGCTGTAGAAGCAACACCGCCACCACCACCTTCCGCACCATTTGAAACCATGCCGGAAGCACCTGAAAAAGAAGCACCAGACGACTTGCCCTTCTAATAAAAAGTATGTATCATTTATCGGAAGAATTGCGTTTTCCTTCGCCTCACCTGGCCACCAAAGAGGGCATCGTTGCTGTCGGAGGCGATTTAAGGCCAGAACGCGTGTTATTGGCATACAAAAAAGGTATTTTTCCCTGGTTTGAGCAAGACGATTTTTTGATTTGGTGGAGTCCAGACCCAAGAATGGTCCTCTTTCCAGATCAATTACGTATTTCGAAAAGCATGCGTAGTCTTTTACGAAAACAACCCTATGAAATTACATTCAATAAAGCATTTAATGAGGTTGTAAAATCTTGCGCAAAAGTAAAGCGATTTGGGCAAACGGGTACTTGGATAACACCTGGACTCATGGAGGTCTATGAAATTTTACATGAACAAGGACACGCACATTCTGTGGAGGTTTGGGATGGTGCAGAGCTTGTTGGTGGACTTTATGGTATAGACGTGGGTGAAGTTTTCTGCGGCGAAAGTATGTTCTCCAAAGCAAGTAATTCGAGCAAGCTGGCGTTGATATATCTTACCCGTGAGCTAAAGAAAAACAAATATAAACTCATTGATTGTCAGGTGCCAACAGCACACTTAGCAAGTATGGGTGCTAGTCCTATACCCCGTAAAGAATTCCTTAGATATTTGGACTAAGTGCTGCTATTTCGCTGTGCTTGAAACAATCTACAACATGGTCGTTTACCATTCCAACGGCTTGCATGTGGGCATACATAGTAATTTTCCCAATGTATTTAAATCCACGTTTTTTGAGATCATTGCTCATTAGAGTAGCCAACTTCGTTGTTTGTGGAATTTGATGGGTTTGTTCATACTTATTTTGGATGGGGACTCCGTTGGTATACGACCACATAAAATCGCAAAAACTTCCTACTTCTTTTTGAATTTCCATAAATGCACGAGCGTTAGCAATTGCTCCTGTGATTTTTCCTCTATTACGAATGATTCCCTTATTCTGAAGTAGTTTTTCCACGTCATAGTCAGTTATTTCTGCCACACGCACCACATTAAAGTCATGAAATGCTTCACGGAAATGCTCTCGTTTTTTGAGAACTGCCCACCATGACAATCCAGCTTGAAATGTCTCTAACAAAAAGGCCTCAAATAGTTTGTGGTCGTCATATATGGGCACACCCCATTCATTGTCGTGATAAGCGATATAAGTAGGATTTGCCAAACACCAATCGCAGCGAAAAGGTTCCATGGTTACGATTTTCCATCTAAATTATGCAAAAAGACATCAAGTGTCAAGCTGTCCTCAAGATTGTATCTCCCAATAGCTGTTCTGCGTAACGAAACCAAGTGAGCACCGCATCCAAGTGTTTGGCCAAAATCATGCGCTAAAGAACGGATATAGGTCCCTTTGCTACAGGACACCAAAAAGTCTATATCTGGAAGGTTGTTATTAGTCAAATCAAAAGAAGTAATCGTGACTTCTCGCGAGGAGACTTCCGTGGTCATTCCTGCTCTAGCGATGGTATAAAGCCGTTTTCCGTCTTTCTTTATAGCGGAATGTAATGGTGGTTTTTGCTGAATTTTCCCTAAAAAGGTATTGCGTGTTTCTTCTAACAAGGCAGTTGTGATATAATCAGTAGGCCTTGGATTACTTACGGCAGTTTCCAAATCGTAGGAAGGGGTTGTTCCGCCCAACCGAAAGGTGCCTGTATAGGACTTATCCATACCCATATACTGATTTATTTGCTTAGTCATTTTTCCAGTGCAGATTAGCATCAACCCTGTAGCAAGAGGATCTAAAGTACCCGCATGACCTACTTTTATTTTTTTGATCCCGTAGGTTTTACGAATGGCCCATCTAATCTTATTCACAAGTTGAAAAGATGTCCACTCAAGGGGTTTATCAACAAGCAGCAGTTGGCCCTCTAAAAACGCATCTTTAGAAAATATCACGTCCATGCAATAATAGATGCAATAATTCCAACAGTCAAACAATACACGGCAAAATAGCTGAGCTTACTTTTCTTTACGATGCTAATCATCCATGTACACGCCAAAACGCCTGATACTAAAGCAGCCACAAAGCCTGTAAGCAGCGAGAATGTGTCAATAGTTCCAAAAATTGCCGAACCGTTATCAAGTAAGGTTTTCGCCATACTTCCCAATATAAGCGGTATTACCATTAAAAAGGAAAAACGGGCAGCTTCGGGACGCGCTGCACCAACCAGTAGGGCTGTAGCAATGGTAGCACCACTTCTTGAAATTCCAGGTAGGATAGCTACAGCTTGCGCCAATCCAATAATCAAAGCAATTTTGTAGGTTATTGCTTGTTGTTTTTCACTAGCTCGGTCGGTAAAAAATAGCAGTAAGGCAGTAAGGCAAAGCATGGCGCCCACTAGGGCTAAATTTAAGCCAAAAAGAGATGTAATTTCTTCTTCAAAAAATAATCCAACTACAACAGCTGGGAACATAGAAACTGCAATTTTACCTATATAATGTCGCGCAATTGTATTCTCTTTTTGAAAAAAACCTTGAATAAGTTTAGTAATGTCTTTTCTAAATACAATCATGGTAGCAAATGCTGTAGCTGCGTGTACCAAAATGGTAAATAGTAGGTTTTCTTCAGGAAGGGTTTCTCCGCCGAGTAGTGCTGTGAAAAGGGCCAAATGTCCGCTAGAAGATACGGGCAAAAACTCGGTAAGTCCTTGAATAATCCCTAACAATAATGCTTCCCAAAAACTCATTGTTTTTTCTTTGCTGCTAAAATGGCAACAACTAATGTGGCAAAACCTGCCAGTACGAATGTTGGCGCTACACGTATGCGCATCGGGCTGTAGATTTCAGGGTTAAACACATCAGGATCATCGCTACCGCCCCCTGTCATAAGGGCAAAACCTAAGACAATAAGCGCAAGGCCTATACCCATAATGCGATAGGCACGTTTGCCAAACAAAAAAACTTTTTCATTTTTCATAATTAGTAGATAATGTCATACGTTAAACGCAAATGTTTGTATGTGGCAAACCAAGCACTAATGCCACAAATGAGTACGGAACAACTTACAATGACAGTAGTCAAAAGCAAAAGTGAAAATTCATTTTCCCACCAACTGATTTGAGGGAGGTATTGGTCCAAAAAACTTAAAATCCCTGTAAACCCAGCTAAAGCAAATAACGCACTGATGGCTCCAAGCCCCATATAGCGCCATAAAAAAGGACGCCGAATAAAGCTTTTTTTGGCACCAACCAAAAGCATAGTTTGGATAATAAGTCGCTTACTGTAAATAGATAATTTGATCGAGTGGTTAATAAGCAGTAGCGCAATTCCAATAAAAATAGCACTACAAACGAGCAACCAAAATCCAAATTTTTGAATGTTTTCATTCAATAGCACAATTAGTGGGCGGTCATAAAGCACTTCTGAAATGAAGGGTTTTTGTTCCATCACATCGCCCAAACTATCTAATACTTCTGTAGTAACAAAATCAGCTTTAAGTCCGATATCAAGTGCATCTTGAAGCGGGTTGTATCCCAAAAAATCCATAAAATCCTCTCCAATAGCAGCACTGTGTTCAGTAGCTGCAGTTTCTTTTGAAACAAACTGAACTGCTTTGGTAAATGGCGCTAAACGTAAAGTGGTTATAAGCTGTTCACGTTCCATTTCTTTGGTTTGATCTTCCAAAAAAACTGTCATGGTTACTTGCTCCTTAAAGTAGTTGGCGATGGATTGACTGTTGAGTAAAACAAATCCCAATACGCTAAGTACAAATAACACGAGTGTTGTGCTGCTAACAACAGAAAAGTAGGAAGCGAAAAGACGTCTTTTGTATATGCGGGTTGCAGACATAGTAGTTCTAAGCCATAAAAATAGAAAATAAGACGGAACAATCTTGCTACATTTTCTAAAGACCGTACTTAAAATGTTATTTTTGTTGTTTAATTACACGCATGGGGTATCCATTTCAAGACATAGAAAAAAAATGGCAATCATTTTGGGCAGAAAAACAAACCTATAAAGTTGCGCAGCTTTCGGATAAGCCCAAGTTTTATGTGCTGGATATGTTTCCATATCCATCTGGAGCTGGGCTTCATGTCGGGCATCCACTGGGATATATCGCCAGTGATATTGTTGCTCGTTACAAACGCCACAAGGGCTTCAATGTATTACATCCCCAAGGGTATGATTCATTTGGACTTCCTGCCGAACAGTACGCTATTCAAACAGGACAGCATCCGGCTGTAACTACTGATACCAACATTAAACGTTACCGTGAGCAACTAGATCGAATGGGGTTTTCGTTTGATTGGTCACGTGAGGTGCGCACCTCAGACCCTACATATTACCGCTGGACACAATGGATTTTTTCACTTTTGTTTGATGCTTGGTACGATACCAAACAAGACAAAGCACGCCCCATAGATGCCCTTAATAAGCATTTGGAACGTTTTGGCACTCAGAATTTGGAAGCCGCTTGCGATGATGATACACCGTCGTGTACAGCTGAAGATTGGCGCAGTATGTCTGCAGATGATAAGCAAACGTTTTTACTCCGATTCCGCATAACCTATTTGGCTGAAACAGAGGTGAACTGGTGTCCTTCTTTGGGAACTGTGCTTGCAAATGATGAAGTTATTCAAGGCGTTTCAGAACGCGGAGGGTACCCTGTAGAACGCAAAAAAATGAAGCAATGGAGCATGCGCATTTCGGCATTTGCCGATAGGCTACTCAGGGGTTTAGACACTTTAGACTGGCCTGAACCATTAAAAGAAATGCAGCGAAACTGGATTGGAAAATCTGTGGGTGCCAGTGTCCGCTTTTGTGTAGAAAACAGCCATCGTAAAATTGAAGTATTCACTACGAGACCTGATACGCTTTTTGGCGTTACTTTTTTAACCTTAGCCCCCGAGCATGAGTGGGTAAGTGAAATGACAACTGCCGAACAAAAAATTGAAGTAGATGCCTATGTGAAGCAAGCCGCACAGCGTAGCGAACGCGAACGCATGAGCGAAGTTGATCGCATCAGCGGTGTTTTTACAGGGGCTTATGCGCTTCATCCCATTACAAACGAAAAGATACCCATTTGGATTGGCGATTATGTACTTGCCGGCTACGGAACCGGCGCCGTAATGGCTGTTCCGTGTGGAGATCAACGCGATTTTGATTTTGCTACCCACTTTAATCTTCCCATCAAAAATATTTTCAAAGACGTGGATATTTCAACGACGGCGCATACTGCCAAAGAAAATACCATTATGGCCAATTCCGATTTTATAGACGGCTTATCTATTCCCGAGGCTACGCAAAAAGTGATTGGGGTACTCGATGAGATCGGTATGGGTGAAGGGGCAACAACCTTCCGTTTGCGAGATGCCGTTTTTAGTCGACAACGCTATTGGGGCGAGCCCATTCCCGTATATTATGTCAACGAGCAACCACAACTTGTTCCAGACGAATGTTTGCCCTTAGAATTACCCGAAGTATCAAAATACCTCCCAACTGCCGACGGCGCACCGCCACTTGGTAACGCTGCGGAGTGGGCGTGGGATTCGGTCAAAAATAAGGTAGTTTCTAACGATAAAATAGATAATAAAACCTTTTTTCCATTAGAAAAAAACACCATGCCGGGCTGGGCAGGGAGTTCGTGGTATTTTAATCGATATATGGATGCGAATAACACAAAGGCTTTCGCAAGCAAAGAATCGTTGGCGTATTGGAGAGAAGTAGATTTATATTTAGGCGGAAGTGAACACGCCACAGGACACCTGCTTTATTCTAGGTTTTGGCAATATTTTATGTATGATTTAGGACTTGTTCCCGTTGAAAATTTCGCCAAAAAATTGATTAATCAAGGGATGATTTTGGGAGAAAGTGCATTTATATATCGAATTCCCGACACACAAACCTATCTCTCCAAAGGCTTGTGCAAATGCAAAAAAGTGATTTCAGTGCATGTGGATGTTTCACTGGTTTCGACTCAAAATGAATTGGATATAGAAGGATTAAAAAATTGGCAACCCCATTTTTCTGACGCTACATTTGAAATGGAAGATGGAAAATATATCGTTGGTCGGGAAGTTGAAAAAATGTCCAAGTCCAAATACAATGTGGTTAATCCCGATGCCATTTGCGAACAGTATGGCGCAGATACACTTCGTATGTATGAAATGTTTTTAGGCCCTATTGAGCAAGCCAAACCCTGGAATACAGCAGGGATTTCGGGAGTGAGTAATTTCTTAAATAAGTTTTGGCGCTTGTTTCACAGCGGTGAGGACTTTGTTGTAAGTGACGATAAACCCACAAAAGAATCGCTTAAAATATTGCATAAAACGATTGAAAAAGTGACTCAGGACATCGAGCAGTTTTCGCTCAATACCTCGGTTAGTGCGTTTATGATTGCCACCAATGAACTCACCAGTCAGAAGTGCAATCATAGGGAAATTTTAGCACCGCTTACGGTGCTGTTAGCTCCTTTTGCGCCACATATATGCGAAGAGCTATGGGCATTATTAGGGCATCAAGATTCGATAACGAATGCTGCTTATCCTGTGGCAAACCCCGACTTTTTGCAAGACGACACCAAGGCATATCCGATTAGTTTTAATGGGAAGATGCGCTTTACGCTAGCATTGTCCACTTCGCTTAGTAAAGACGAAATTGAGGCTGCTGTGATGCAAGAAGAACGCACACAAAACTATTTGGACGGCAAAACCCCCAAAAAGGTGATCGTTGTACCAAATAAAATTGTGAATATTGTGGTGTAGTCACTTGTAGCCCATGATTTTTTAAATTTTTTATTCTCTAACAAAGTAAATAATTGTTTACTTTTGAGACAACATTTAGTCTTTGCCTCAAATGAAGTGTTCCCAAATGTATCGCATCTTAACCAAAGATGGCTGGTATCGTATTTCGCAGCGAGGATCGCATGTTAAAATGCGACACGAAACCAAAAGTGGAGTTATTATTTTTCCAAATCATGGAAGTCAAGAGTTAGGTAAAGGACTTGAAAAAAGGATTTTAAAAGTAGCGGGAATTAAAAAATAAGACATGGGCAAAACAAAAAAAATCATTATGACTGTTGAGAAAACTAGCACAGGTTTCTCCGCCTTTTCAGAGAAGTATGCTATTTTTACAACAGGTCAAAATGTACCAGATTTAATCAATCATGCTTACGAAGCGGTTCGTTTTTATTTTGAGACAGAGAATATAACTATTACAACAAATGATATTGGCTTTGAAATAGATTTTGAGCAGTTTTTTAAATACTATAAAGTTTTAAACGCAAAATTTCTTGCTAAAAAAATAGGCATGAATGCGTCATTGTTATCGCAGTATGTTCAGGGTCACAAAAAACCATCAAGGAAGCAAACAGAGAAAATTTTAATGGGTATTCATCAAATTGGCCAGGAGTTATCCGATATTAAACTTTTGCAAACAGTATAATAACTATTTTTGGTAAACAACTAATGCCTTGCAATTTATATGATACTTGAAGTCGCCATTTTGGATGTTAAAAACGGATTAGAAATTGAATTTGAAAAAAATTTTACGTTAGCTAGACAATACATTAGCGCTGCAGTTGGTTACAAAGGGCATTCGTTACGAAAGTGTATGGAACGTCCTAGTCGATATATTCTTTTGGTCGACTGGGAAAATTTGGAAAGTCACGAAGTTGGATTTCGAAAATCTAATGAGTACGAAAAATGGAAAGCATTATTGCATAAATATTACGATCCATTTCCAACAGTTGAACATTACCAAACAGTTCACGAGAATAACATTTAAGAAGCCATAAATATGCTAAACCCTGAATACATCGGCTTTATAGCCGCCATCTTAACTACTTCCGCTTTTTTGCCACAGGCATTTAAAATTTGGAAAAACCGCTCAGCTGACGGTTTGTCATTAACCATGTACCTTGTAATGGGAACAGGTACTTTGTGTTGGCTCATTTATGGCTTATTGATTCACAGCCCTTCAATAATTGTGGCAAATACTATTTCAATTTCTATTATCGTTTTTATTATTACCTTTATAGTTCGCTCAAAAAAGTAGGGTGGTATGTTTTTTGCTTAAATTAAAATAAAAGTTATGTACATAGAATATTATTTGATCATTTTGGTTTTTGCTGGTGCCAGTATGTGGATTCAATACAAACTGAAATCTAAGTTTAAGCAGTATTCAAAAGTGGCGCTGCGCAACCAAATGTCGGGTAAAGAAATTGCGGAGAAAATGCTTTCAGACCATGGCATTCGGGATGTGAAGGTAACTGCTGTTCGGGGTAAACTCACCGATCATTACAACCCAAAAAACAAAACCGTAAACCTTAGCGAAAGCGTTTATCACGAACGTAATGCAGCAGCGGCGGCTGTCGCTGCTCACGAATGCGGTCATGCGGTGCAGCATGCACAAAGCTACGAATGGTTGCAATTTCGTTCGCTCTTAGTGCCCGTGGTGAGTGTGGCCTCTCAGTTTTCCATGTATGTTATTTTCGGAGGATTTATGTTGGGAATAGGTTCTGCAATGGGCTATAATTTGGCAGTAGCAGGGGTAGTTCTTTTTGGGTTAGGCACGTTATTTAGCTTTATCACCCTTCCGGTTGAATATGATGCTAGTAATCGTGCTTTAGCGTGGCTTCAACGAAAAAATATGGTGAGTCAACAAGAATTTGCAATGTCAAAAGACGCACTTAAATGGGCTGCTCGTACTTATGTAGTAGCTGCAATAGGGTCTTTGGCAACCTTAATTTACTTTGCACTTCGAGTAGCAAGCTCTAGGCGCTAGATATTGATTTGACGATTTATTTGTTGGTGAAGCGAGATAAACGTTTCGGTTCTCGAAACGCCCTCAATAGATTGGATGTTGTGATTGAGGAGCTGCATTAGGTGCTCGTTGTTTTTACACAAAATTTTAATTAGAATACTCCAATTTCCTGTCGTGTAGTGACATTCTACCACCTCGGGAATTTTTTTTAACTGGGATACGGCTTCTGGGTTTCGCATAGCTTTGTCTAAGTACACTCCAATGTATGCTGTAGTAGTATATCCCAATGATGACGGGTTTATTTTTAGATAACTTCCTTGAATAAGGTTCGCATCCTCTAATTTTTTGATACGCTGATGCACTGCCGATCCCGAAAGATTTAGTTGTCGTGCAATTTCTTGAACTGGGATTCGAGCATTCTCCATAAGTACTCGTAAGATAGCCTTGTCAATTCCGTCAAGTGATATGTGCTCTTCTATTTTTTTCAATCTATTTATTTTGGTGTATAAACATAGTAAACTATTTTAGAAAAAAAATACAATGACATACAAGCAATGTAGCATTTGGGGGGCATTTTTTTGTGGAACTGCTGTTATTTTAGGAGCATTTGGGGCGCATTTGTTGGAGAACTATCTAAGCGTGAATGCATTACAATCTTATGAGGTAGGCGTGCGATATCAGTTTTTTCATGGTTTAGCGTTGCTTTTTCTGAGTATAGATAAAAGCCCGTTCGCAAAGCGTACGGCCTTGTTATTTGCGGTAGGAATACTGTTGTTTTCAGGATCGATTTATGGATTATCGCTAAGCAATTCTTCTGTTGTGCTGCTTCCAAAACTGCTAGGTCCTGTAACTCCACTAGGAGGGTTACTGCTTATTTTGGGATGGATAAATTTAGCAGTGGGTTATTTACGACTATAATTAACGCTTGTTAGATAGGGCAATATACTCGTCAAGTGCTTTTGTCATCGATGGATTTTCTGGAGTGGGAACCAAAATATCGATACGAAGGCCTTTGTCTTCAGCCGCTTTTTTCGTGGAAGGACCAAATACTGCTATGCGTGTATCGTTTTGCTCAAAATCGGGAAAATTATGAAACAACGACTCAATTCCAGATGGACTGAAAAACACCAAAATATCATAATACACATCACGTAAATCAGATAAATCACTGATAACTGTTTTGTAGAAAACGCCTTTTGTCCACATAAGACCAGAAGCGTCAATAGCCTGTGAGATACTTGGCTTCAGTACATTTGAACAAGGTAATAAGAACTTTTGGTCTTTATATTTGACAGCTTCTTTAAGTACGTCATCAAGAGTACGCGAGCCAACATAAACTTTACGCTTGCGGTAAACAATATATTTTTGAAGGTAATAAGCAACGGCTTCAGATTGACAAAAATAACGTAAGGTGCTAGGAACGCTATATCGAAGCTCTTCAGCAATGCGGAAAAAATGGTCAACCGCGTTACGGCTCGTAAAGATGATAGCCGAAAATTTGGTGATATCAATTTTTTGCATGCGAACCTCTCTTGAAGACACCCCTTCAACATGGATAAAAGGACGAAAGTCAATGGAAACTTTTCGTTTTTCAATGAGTTGATTGTACGGAGAATTTTCAACTGAAGGCGCAGGTTGAGAAACCAAAATAGTTTTCACTCTTGCAGGTTTTGTCAAAATATGAGTGTTTGTGTCAATAGCCATACAGGGCCAATTTCTGAGGCGCAAATATACAAAATAATATACACCTTTTTGATAGGATTGTTTCTAAAATATAATTTTAAAAAGCGGATGTGAATTGCTACCAACCCAAATAGATAAACTAGTGTTAACATACTTGTAGCAATAGCAGGTAGAGAAGCATAAATTAGCATTAATGACACACAGCCAAATACAAAAGCCCATTTTTCTTTAAAAATAGTTCGGATGTAAAAGATCTTTAAAAGTCCTTCATTTTTCCCCATCATGGCCATTACGCCCCCTTCAAGAAGTGTCCTTGTTAACCAAAACATCATGAATATACCTGCCCAAGATAATACAGCTAATCCAAACGTAGTAGTATTGAGGGATTCAGATAAAAACACGTGCATCATCAATCCAAAAATTAATGCTCTAAAGATAAAACCTACCCATGAAAAAGCTTTTGTTTCATTAAAGGGTTTATTAAATTCTGAATTGCTGCTAGTCCGTTTCCAGAAAAATACCATAGACTCAAACCGTGTAGGATTTAAAAATTTTAAAAACACAAAAAGTATCAGCACGACAAGCATGAATAGACCCCAAAACGAAATATCCAACTCTCTAAGCGTGTACATAGCACAAAAGTATCTATTTTTTTACGGCAGGCTCACACATTTAAATACGTATTTTAGCTGTTGATGAATTCAATAGTAATTGTTATTCCGACCTACAACGAGGCAGACAATATCCAGCCAATAATTGAGGCGGTTTTGGCATTACCTATTTCCACTGATATTTTGGTTGTGGATGATAATTCGCCAGATGGCACGGCATCTATTGTAAAGAAGCTGATGGAACGTAATGCGCAAGTCCAGCTTAGTGTTCGTGAAAAAAAAGAAGGACTTGGTCCGGCATATGTAGACGGGTTTAGATGGGCACTTGACAAGGGTTACGACTATCTTTTTGAAATGGATGCCGACTTCTCACACCCTCCACAGGCCCTTGTAGCAATGCATTATATGCTGGAACAAAATAAGGCTGACCTAGTTGTAGGTTCTCGTTACAAAAAAGGAATTCGCGTGCGCAATTGGCCTTTAGGGCGTATATTTTTATCGGTTGGAGCATCGTTATACGTCCGGTTAATTACGGGGCTTCCAGTAACAGATCCAACCGCTGGATTTGTTGGGTATAAAACGGCTGTACTTCGCTCATTGGACTTAGAAGATATTCGTTTTAAAGGCTATGCTTTTCAAATTGCACTTAAGTTTTGGGCTTGGAAAAAGGGTTTTCGTATTGCCGAATTCCCCATTATTTTTACAGACAGAATTAAAGGGGACTCAAAAATGAATAATTCTATTATTAGTGAGGCCGTTTTTGGAATTATTGCCATGAAATGGCGCAGCATGTTCAAAAAAGAAAAACATGAATAAATTAGTAATTCGAGGCGCACAAGTCGTTAATGAAGGCATGATAGCTCCACTTGATGTGTTGATTGAAGATGAACGTATCTCGAAAATTGCAACATCAATTGCAGTAACACAAGACATGCAAGTTATAGACGCGCAGGGACAATATTTGTTGCCCGGTTGTATTGACGATCAGGTTCACTTTCGTGAGCCTGGACTCACACATAAGGCAACTATCGGTACGGAGTCGAAAGCATGCGTGGCAGGGGGCATAACCTCTTATTTAGAAATGCCAAACACCAATCCGCAGACGACTAATTCTGATGCTTACTCCAAAAAATTAGCAGTCGCTGCACAAACCTCTTGGGTAAACTATGGGTTTATGTTTGGAGGCACAAATGACAATTTAGAGCAGGTTAAAGCCATTAATCCAAAAACAACACCCGCATTAAAACTTTTTTTGGGTTCTTCTACGGGAAATATGCTTGTTGATGATCCCAATACACTTAAGGAAATATTTTTTGCATTTAAATTGCCCATAGCTGTGCATTGTGAGGACGAGCAAACCATTAAAACCAATTTGGCTAAATACAAAGAAACCTTTGGAGACGCTATCCCCATTGCGCATCACCCCGATATTCGCTCAGAGGAGGCGTGTTATTTATCATCTTCAAAAGCCATTACATTAGCTAAAGAAACAGGAGCTCGGCTTCATGTATTCCATTTGTCTACGGCCAAAGAAACAGCTCTTTTTTCAAATGAATTACCTTTAGAAAAAAAACAAATCACAGCAGAGGTTTGCATCCATCATTTATGGTTTTCAGATGAAGATTATGCAGAAAAAGGAACTCATATCAAATGGAATCCTGCAGTAAAAACCACTCACGACCGCGACGGATTATGGGAAGCATTAAATGATGATCGCATCGATATAATAGCCACCGATCATGCACCTCACACTCTAGACGAAAAAGCACAGGTTTACACGAAAGCTCCTTCAGGGGGGCCAATGGTTCAGCACGCGCTTCCTGTGTTGCTGGACTGTGTGCACCAGGGTAAAATAACACTTGAGAAAGTAGTTGAAAAAATGTGCCACAACCCGGCCATTCTGTTCGATATTGAAGACCGAGGTTATGTACGCGAAGGCTATTTTGCGGACTTGGTACTGGTTGACACCATGCAATCTCAAATTGTAACTCGTGAGAATGTATTGTATAAATGTGGCTGGTCGCCCTTAGAGGGGACTACGTTACAAGGCACTGTTACACATACCATAATTAACGGAAAATTAATGTATAATCAAGGCAATTTTGCACAAACGCCTAATGCCAAAGCACTTACTTTTGCTAGATGAAACAAATTATTTTATTGTTGATTTTTTTGATTTTGGCCGGTTGTGCTCAAGACCGTATTGCAAAACCGAATAACTTAATGACATTGGATCAAATGGTGAAATTTCACCTTGATTTGGCGTTAATTAACGCATCTTCTAGTGGTGCTAAAGACCATTATGTACCTATGGATACATTGTATATGTTTCATAAAATTGATAGCTCAACCTTTGCGCAAAGCAATGTCTATTACGCATCCAAACCCAAATTGTATATAAAAATCTTTGAATCAGTAAAAACTAAGCTGAAGCATATAGAACAGCAAGACACGTTGCAACAAGTAGAAATTCCAACGCTTCGTGAATAATTTCACGATACGCTTTCGGGTTCATTTGTAGAGGTTTATATTTGCTAAAACAATATTTATGTCATCATTTGTTGAGGAACTAACATGGCGAGGAATGGTGCACGACATCATGCCTGAAACTGCCGAAACCCTATCTAAGGGTATGACAGCTGGTTATATCGGGTTTGACCCCACGGCAGATTCGCTTCATATTGGAAGTTTGGTTCAAATCATGATTTTGATGCATTTCCAACGTTATGGACACAAGCCCTACGCCTTAGTAGGGGGTGCCACGGGTATGATTGGTGACCCTTCAGGAAAATCAGCGGAACGAAACTTGCTTGACAGTGAAACGCTTGCGAGAAATTGCACAGGATTAGAAGACCAACTTTCTAAGTTTTTGGATTTTGACAGCACCAAAGAAAATGCTGCTGTTCTGGTGAATAACTACGATTGGATGCAATCGTTTAGCTTGATAGAGTTTGCTCGTGATATTGGAAAGCACCTCACGGTAAACTACATGATGGCTAAAGACTCAGTAAAAAAGCGTCTTGGCACAGAGGCTAAACAGGGTATGTCATTTACCGAATTTACCTATCAGCTTATTCAAGGATACGATTTTCTTTACTTATACCAACAGCACAACTGTTTATTGCAAATGGGGGGGAGTGATCAATGGGGAAACATTACTACCGGCACAGAGCTGATTAGAAGAAAAATGTCAGGCAAAGCATATGCGTTAACATGTCCGCTGATTACTAAAGCCGATGGCACTAAATTTGGAAAAACGGAAAGTGGAAATGTATGGTTAGATCGTGAAAAAACATCCCCATACAAGTTTTATCAATACTGGCTTAATGCTTCGGACGAAGATGCTGAGAAATACATTAAGATATTTACATTTTTGACCAAAGATGAAATAGATGCTTTAGTGACAGCCCATCGCGAGGCGCCTCACCAACGGCTGTTACAACGTAAACTAGCACAGGAAGTTACTATTATGGTGCACAGCGAGGCAGACGTAATTCTTGCCGAACAAGCCGCTCAAATTTTATTTGGAAAAGCAACTACAGAAACACTTAAAACCTTAGATGCTCAAACTCTTTTGGATGTATTTGATGGCGTTCCACAAGCCATCGTTTCAGCTGATTTGTTAGCGGGAGACGGACTATCTATTACGGATGCACTAGCGGGAACTACAGGCTTCTTAAAATCAAATGGCGAGGCAAGGCGATCACTTAAAGAAAACTCGATTTCGGTAAACAAAGAAAAAGCTACGGAAGCAAAAAATATTACACCTGCTGATATTATTTGTGATCGTTATGTGTTATTGCAACGCGGAAAGAAAAACTATTTTTTATTAGTCGTTACGCCGTCATAAGCGAGCAACCGCGAACGTCTGCTGCATCAAAACGGCCCAACACTTCAAACTGCCCATTGTCATGGCACCTGCCTAGATCTTGAGTAGCTATAAAAGCACATGATTCTTTGTTTGATAAGTCAATGATATTTAGCCCTCCCGACCCAGTTAAAGACACTTTTTTTGGATTGTGAACATCACGTATAAAAACGCGCATACTAGATGACGGCTCAAAAACACCCATCCCTTTGGAATAGGCTTGGGATAAAAGCTCGGTCATACCGTACTCGCTATGGATGCTATCCACGCCAAATCCCTTTTTGAGTTGCTCATGTAGCTCTTCACGAATAAGTTCTTTTCTCCGTCCCTTCATCCCTCCAGTTTCCATAATTGTAGTGTGGTGGAGTTGGAGGGAAAATGCTTCACAAAAATCCAACAAGGCAAAACTAACGCCAATAAGAATTGTTTTCTGTTTCTCTAGGTTCAGTGCTTTTAGGGCGTCGTTTAATGCCTCAAATTGGTTTAGATAAAAACCACTATACTTGGATTTTGCTTGCCGAATCAAGTTACGACACATATATACCAATGACGCATTAGGACGCTCAAGGTAGCCTGGTAAAAGAGCCAGAATGTGATAGTCAGAAGCACTTCCATAAAATTGTGAAAACCCCGCATTAAAGCTACGTTCGTAGGCTGCTACCGACGCTACGTGATGCTTACTAATAGGTCCTCCTGTGCCAGAACTTTCAAAAATAAGCTCGCTTTTTTCATGACAACTTATGCGGTGCGATTTGAATAATTCAATAGGAAGAAAAGGAATTTCTGTAAGTTCATGTACATCAGTTGGACTAACGTTTATCAAGTCGCAATAAGAACGATATACATTGTTGTTTTGATATTGATATGCAAAAATATTGAACGCTTCTTTTTCGAAAGTAATCATGATTCTTCAAATGTATTGATGATTTTTTAATATTGGAATGATAAAAGCTAACTCTATTTTTTTATTTTTGGTGTACCAACAACAAAGCATGAAAAAAAAGCAGACACGTATTTTATTGGTTGACGATGAGCCAGATATTCTAGAAATTTTAGCATATAATTTAACCTCTGAAGGATATCAAATTGATAAAGCAAAAAATGGTTTAGAAGCATTAGAAAAAGCTGCTGCATGGAATCCTCATTTGGTATTGTTGGATGTAATGATGCCCGAAATGGATGGCATCGAAACCTGTGAACAACTTCGAAAAAATTCTAATCTACCTAACTTGGCTATTGTGTTTTTGACGGCACGAAGTGAAGACTACTCACAGGTGGCAGGCCTTGAAGCTGGTGCTGACGACTATATTACAAAGCCTATCAAGCCTAAAGTGTTAGTGAGCAAAATCAAAGCTATTTTGCGACGATTCAAATCATCGAATACTAAAAATGAAAATGTTGAAGTTGGCGACTTAACCATCAATAGAGAGGAATATAAAATCATTTACAAAAGCGAAGTCATTTTTTTACCACGCAAGGAGTTTGAGTTGATTTCACTATTGGCTTCAAAGCCACAAAAGGTTTTTGAACGTGAAGAAATTTTAAATCGTGTTTGGGGAAGTGAGGTTGTTGTAGGAGGTAGAACCATAGACGTTCACATAAGAAAACTGCGTGAAAAAATAGGTGATAAACACTTTAAAACAGTCAAAGGAGTAGGGTATAAATACGTGGTTTAACATGAAAAAAACCCCACGTAAAGTTTATCGATTTTCGCTTACGCTATCCCTTCTGATAACCTTTTTTGTTATTTTTCTTAATGCTCTATTGTTGTTCTTCTACACAGACACGAACCCCTTTAGCAAAGCCAATATAGCCCCTTTAATTTTGTCTGTTATATTTATTTTTTCAGTTTGTTTTATTGTTTTCAATTACCGCATCGAAAATTATATTTACAAGCAAATCAAGCAATTTTATCAAGATTTAGAACCTAACCTTGGGACTGAGCTAAATGACATCCTTATTACCAATGACATGGATTCACTTTTGAATAATGTAAAACAGGTAGCCCTAAAAAGAAGTGTCGAAATTGATAGCCTAAAAGACCAAGCTGCCTTTAGGCGTGAATTTTTAGGAAATATTGCACATGAATTAAAGACTCCATTGTTTACTGTTCAAGGGTATATTTTGACTCTTTTGGACGGCGCCATGAAAGACATAAATGTGAATAAAAAGTATTTGACACGGGCTAGTAAAGGAGTTGAGCGCTTAACTTATATTGTCAAAGATCTGGATTTACTAACTAATTTAGAAAAAGGGAATACGGAGCTAGATTTGTTTTATTTTGACGTTATTGATTTAATTCAAAGCGTATTTGACATGCTTGAAATGCAGGCTTCTAAATCAAATATTAAGTTGGAATTTGACAAGAAATACGAAGAGCCCATTTCCGTTTACGCCGACAGGGAACGGATACAACAAGTTTTGATTAATCTTATAATGAACTCTATCAAATACGGCAAAAATAAAGGTACAACAGAAGTTAGCATTCAGCCGATTTATGAAAATAAAATCATTATCCGCATCCGTGATAACGGGGAAGGTATCGAAGAAGAACACTTACCGCGACTTTTTGAACGCTTTTATCGGGTAGATAAAAGTGGAAACCGTAGGACGGGTGGCTCTGGGCTAGGCCTTGCCATCGTAAAGCATATTATCGAAGCACATGCCGAACAAATTTTTGTGGAGAGTCAGGCTGAAATCGGTTCCGAATTTTCTTTTACCTTAGACAAGGGTGAAGATGCAGTCACCGCTTAATTATATATCTTGGGAAGTAAAAATAAATTAAAGCGTTTTAAAGAAAACGAGTCATTTGCAAATGTTATTCAGCCCACCCGTGAGGAGCTTTTAACAGGAAGTTTTTCTCATAAAGGTGCCTGGCAATCCTATTTCGGTAACGCCAATCCAATTGTATTGGAGTTAGGATGTGGAAAAGGAGAATATACAATTGGATTGGCGCGTAAAAATCCAAACACGAATTATATAGGCATTGATATAAAAGGCGCCCGATTTTGGCGTGGCGCAAAGACAGCGTTAGAAGAAGACCTACAAAATGTAGCTTTTGTTCGCGCTCAAATTGAACTTTTGGAATATGCTTTTGCTGCCAAAGAAGTTTCAGAAATTTGGATAACGTTCCCCGATCCACAATATAAATTTAAGCGGGTTCACCACAGGCTGACCAACCCTACTTTTTTGCGATCGTATCGTAATGTGCTTAAATCTGACGGCTGTGTACATTTAAAAACCGATTCGGCTTTTTTACATGGATATACTTTGGGCATATTAGACGGTTGGGGTATTTCTCCCAAAATGGCACACCACGATGTGTATCAGTATGTTCATGCTCCAAAAGAAGTTATTAGTATTCAAACGTTTTACGAACAACAATACCGTCAGAAAAATATCCCCATCACCTACCTTAAATTTTCATTTTACACAGATGTCCCAACAACATGATTTTTTTGAACGCGTTTATGAAGTGGTGCGTAAAGTGCCTTACGGAAAAGTGACAACATATGGCACCATTGCCCGTTTTTTGGGCGCTGCGCGCAGTGCAAGAACGGTAGGCTATGCCATGAACGCAGCACATGCACTTGAAGATGTTCCTGCACACCGTGTCGTTAACCGAAATGGTATGCTTACGGGTAAGCATCATTTTGGCGGAATTAACACCATGCAGCAACTTTTAGAAGCGGAAGGGCATATTATTATTGGTGATGAAATTCAAGATTTTGATAGCGTACTTTGGAGTCCAAACGAATAAGCGGTTTATAAGTCTGAAGCCCTATATTTGTATTCTTATTTAGATTTAATGAAAATTACACGCTCCGCAATCGAAAAGGCATTGAAAACCATTAGTTTACCTGGAGAGGGTAAAAACTTGTTGGAAGCCAAAGCTGTTAAAAACATCAACATATTTGGTGATGAGGTTGTGGTGGATATTGTGATGGCTAATCCTGCCTTGCAAGCCAAGAAAAAAGTGGAGGTTTCTGTAATGAAAGTTATTCATGATGAGGTTTATAAAAAGGCAAAAATCTCAGTAAATATTGCGGTTACTGCCCCCGAGAAAAAATCAAATGCCAACCTCATTAAGGGAAAACCAATTGTTGGAATTCAGAATATTATCGCAGTTGCATCTGGAAAAGGTGGAGTGGGAAAATCTACCGTTACAGCAAACTTGGCAGTTTCATTGGCGAATATGGGTTTTAAGGTCGGTGTTTTGGATGCGGATATTTATGGGCCATCTATGCCATTGATGTTTGATGTGACAAACGAAAAACCATTAGCAAAAAATATTGATGGCGTATCTAAGATGATACCTGTAGAAAATTTTGGTGTCAAATTACTGTCCATAGGATTTTTCACCAAACCCGATCAAGCGGTTATTTGGCGCGGTCCTATGGCTGCAAAAGCGTTGAATCAAATGATTTTTGATGCTGCTTGGGGCGAGCTGGATTTTTTGTTGATTGACTTGCCACCAGGTACAGGCGACATTCATTTGAGCATTATGCAGTCGTTACCCATAACAGGGGCAGTAGTGGTAAGTACTCCACAAGCGGTTGCGCTTTCAGATGCAAAAAAAGGGGTAGCGATGTTCCAACAAGAAAATATTCAGGTGCCAGTGTTGGGCGTTATTGAGAACATGGCGTATTTCACTCCAGAGGAGCTTCCAAATAACAAATATTACATATTTGGAAAAGCAGGTGCACGCTATTTGGCTACCGACTTGGATGTACCCTTTTTAGGTGAGGTACCTTTGGTACAAAGTATTCGAGAGGCGGGTGATATTGGTCGTCCGGCAGCTATGCAAGAGTCAACGACTGTTGCCGATGCCTTAACCAAAGTAACCAGAGAGGTGGTACAACAAGTCGTAAAACGCAACGAACACCTACCACCGACTGAAGCAATTAAAATAACAACAATGGCAGGCTGCGCTGCCGTAACTAAAAACTAAGCTATGAGTGACCTAAATCAGCGAGTAGAGCAAGCCCTTGAGGAAATTAGACCTTTTTTAAAGTCTGATGGTGGTGACATTGCGCTTTTGGGTATTGAAGACCAAACCGTAAAGGTGCAACTTATGGGTGCATGTGTAGGATGTTCAGTAAACCAAATGACGTTAAAACAAGGCGTTGAGCTAACCATTAAAAAATATGCTCCTGAAATTCAGGAAGTGATAAATGTGGACTAGTTTTTAGTAACTTATTAAGTTTAATCACAAAATGATTACTCCACAAAGACTTTACAAATTCCAAGTAGCTGTGTGTTATCGTTTTTCACTAGCACAAAATACAAGCCTTTTTGTTTAGGCGCTGTTAGGGTTAAAATTTTTCCTGTGGTCTTTTTAGTGCCACTTATTTCTTGCCCCAAGCTATTGTATAATTTATAGCTGTATGCGTCCTCTGTGGGAAGGTCAATTTCAATACGTTCCTTTACGGGGTTTTGGCGTAAGCCTAGTGGAAACATTTTCGGATTATAGTTGCTTAGCGTAGCTTGTTGGTTCCCATAAATTTTAAATTTTCCAGGAGCTAATGAAATCGCTTGATTGGTACTAGAAACGTTTAATGTACTCTCATCCATAAGATTGTGCCAGGTACCTGTGTAAGGAAAATCAGCAGTGATGCTTTGTCTGGTTACGTCAAAATTGGCTAGGATGACAACATTTTTAAGTCCGCTAAGGGTTTCGTTCCAAACATAAATGCGTTGCGCAAGATTGTTAGAGGTCAAAGGATTTATACTAGAACTCCCTTTAAATACTTCATTGCTTTGCTTCAGTGCGTTCATTCGACTCCAATCATCGTATATTTTTTTGCGTTGAGTATTTGCTAGCCAATTATTTACCCATTGCGGCTGGGGTTTAGTGTCCAAACGGCAACCATCAACTGTTCCATCTGTACAAGTATCAAGTGATTGTTCCATTCCCAATTCACCAAAGTGCCATATCATTTTAGGCCCAGGAATTAAAAGCAATGAAGCGCCTAATGATTTCATTCTTTCTAAGGCAACTTCAATTTCTTTTACATTGTGTTTTGAGTTTGATGAATTTCCGAAATTTAGATTTTTATACATTAATCTTTCTTCATCATGACTTTCTGCATAAGTTATTAATCTTTTATCATCAAACCCTCTGGACTTATGGTCTGCTCTGGAAATATCTGAATTATCAGAGTAACCCATAGTCAATTGATTATACATTGAGGTCATTTTACCCCAA
>ERZ802822.576-NODE-576-length-25113-cov-7.876977_pt1 | contig 25113 bp, 21 predicted proteins | sample MGYA00345649_ERZ802822 | MGnify/ENA primary metagenome ERZ802822 (study PRJEB30503, sample SAMEA104212359) | marine metagenome | biome: Westerlies Biome; feature: [SRF] surface water layer (ENVO:00010504) within the epipelagic zone...; material: water...
CGTATTGGGCATTCCTTCTTTGGTATCAATGTTATCTTTCAATAATACTGGAACACCAAAAAGAGGGGGTAGCGAACCTTCAGTAAATTGTACAAGTTGAGCATCCATTGAGGCGGCAATGTCCAAAGCCTCGGAGTTAAGGGTAATGATCGAGTTTAGTGCAGGCCCCCTGGGATCTTGATCAACTGCTTCAATGCGCCCAAGATATGCCTGGACGACCTCGCTTACCGTAAACTCTCTACCTATATAGCCTTGATGTAATTCTTGAATGGTAATTTCTTCAAGCTCTAGAGCTTTAAAGGCCGCATTCGAAGCATGTTCCACTCCTATTTTCGTTTGACATTGTAAGCTAAAGAGCACAAAACAAAAGAAAATAAGAGCGCGATAAATCATGATTCAGAGGAATGTAATTAGGTTTTAATATCGGTACTCGTCAGACTTATATGGCCCAGTAATCGGAACACCAATGTACGCTGCTTGTTCCTCGGTTAATTCTTCTAAATCAGCACCTATTTTGGATAAATGTAATCGGGCTACTTTTTCATCCAATGACTTCGGAAGCGTGTGCACTTTTCCGGTTTCGAATTCTTCTGGACGGTTCCATAATGCAATTTGAGCCAATGTTTGGTTAGCAAAAGAATTACTCATCACAAAGGATGGGTGACCTGTTGCGTTTCCAAGATTCATTAATCGACCTTGTGAAAGCAGAATAACTTGTTTTCCACTTTCGAGGGTGTATAAATCAACCTGAGGCTTAATATTATCTTCGGTAGCATGTGCTTTTAACCAAGCTACATCTATTTCGTTATCGAAATGCCCAATGTTACCAACAATAGCTTTGTCTTTCATAGACTCAAAATGCGCGCCCGTCACGATGTCCTTGTTCCCTGTTGCCGTTACAATAATGTCGGCTCGAGCGGCTGCCTCGTCCATGCGCTTCACTTCAAAACCATCCATAGCTGCTTGAAGTGCACAAATAGGGTCTATTTCGGTAACGATGACTCGAGCACCGGCTCCACGAAGAGAAGCTGCGGTACCTTTACCCACATCTCCATAACCTGCTACAACGGCTACTTTACCTGCCATCATAACATCGGTCGCACGTCGAATCGCATCTACGGCTGATTCTTGGCAACCATATTTATTGTCAAATTTAGATTTGGTTACTGAGTCATTCACGTTAATTGCGGGCAGAGGCAGGGTACCTTTTCGTTCGCGTTCAATGAGTCGAAGAACGCCGGTGGTTGTTTCTTCAGAAATACCGTTAATACTTTCGGCCAACGCTGGATAACGATCCAGTACCATGTTGGTGAGATCGCCACCATCGTCTAAGATCATGTTCAAAGGCTGACCATCTGGGAAATACAAGGTCTGTTCTATACACCAGTCAAATTCTTCTTCGTTCATGCCTTTCCATGCGTATACCGGGATACCCGCAGCAGCAATCGCAGCCGCAGCATGGTCTTGGGTTGAATAAATGTTGCATGAGCTCCAGGTTACATCGGCACCAAGGTCAATTAAGGTTTCGATAAGCACAGCGGTTTGAATAGTCATGTGCAAACAACCTGCAATCCGCGCGCCCTTCAGAGGTTGCTCACTCTTGTACTCTTCACGAATGGCCATTAAACCAGGCATTTCAGCCTCGGCTAGTTCAATTTCTTTACGCCCGTACGCCGCTTGAGAAATATCGGCTACTTTGTACGCAGGTTTGGTACTTGGCAAATCTGCTTTGGCCGTTTCTTTAATGGACTTTGTAGATGAATCTATCGTTTCTTGAGACATGTTTTGTATGTTTTTATGGTAAATATTCTTCTAGAATAGCTTTGGTTTTCTCGTAGTCGCCTTGGGTACCGCGCGAGCCTAATTCGGTTGTAATTACATAGCCGGCGGTGTCAATAAACACTTTGAAAGGAATGCCCATGGAGATAACTTGTTCTCCGACTCCATTTACGTCGACCAGCCAGTTAAAATCGTAGGGATTCTCAGCAGAAAATTGCGCCACATCTTCAGTGTTATCCGCTAAAATGGTATTCACAGCCAATACTTCGAACCGATCGCCGTATTCGCTACGTAAGGAATCCATCGCCGGGAATACCATTAAACAAGGCGAACACCAGGTTTCCCAAAAGTCGATGAGCAAAATTTTGCCTTCATAATCGGCTATTTGAACGATTTTTCCGTCCAAATCCTCAAAGCTAGCACGTTGTAATACACCTTGAATGCGTAACTGATCTTCATTGAGACCATGCCGGTTAATGTTGCTTGCATCCGTTTCGGAATTCGATTTCGAGCATCCACTCCATGCAAATGCAACGAACAAAAGTACAACACTCAACAAGCCAATACGCGATAAGCCAATACGTTGAAATTTAGTGGTCATTGGGAATACATTCCTTTCTGGTTGATGGATACAAGCCTGGTCATTGGATACAAGCCTGTTCGATGTATATAGTCTTACATCAAGCTTTATTACAAATTAACTAACCACTAAAGATACGATTTCATTCTGATAAAAGTTCCTTTGCACATTATCGTGTGAATTTTCTCAGAGCCTCTTATCTTCCTGCATGCAACATTCATCATTAGCCAGCAGTTTGGTGGCGGAAAAGACCCCGAAAAGTCCGTTCAACTCTACCCAGAAAACCTATGATTTTATTATTGTAGGGGCCGGTATTGTGGGATTAGCTACCGCGTACAAATTGCACCAAAAGTTTTCAGACGCCACCATTTTAGTCCTTGAAAAAGAAGGGCGGGTGGGCGCACATCAGACAGGAAAAAATTCTGGAGTCATTCATTCAGGTATTTATTATAAGCCAGGTAGTTACAAAGCCAAAAACTGTCGAGATGGCCGGTTACAGCTCGTCGATTTTTGCAACGAACACGAGGTTGCCATGGAGGTTTGTGGCAAAGTGATTGTGGCGACCAAAGAGGAAGAACTTCCCCGCTTGGAGGGGATTTACGAGCGAGGAATACAAAACCAAATTGAAGGTATCGGGATGATCGATCCCTCCGAGCTCGTAGAAATTGAACCACATGTTAAAGGTGTGAAAGCGATACACGTTCCCTGCTCGGGTATTGTGGATTATGTGGGAATGTGTGACCGGATGATGGATATTATTGAGGCGGATGGCCGGGGTTTAGTTCAATTTGGTGCGAGGGTGCATGCTATACGTGAAAGTGCGAGTGAAGTACTTGTTCAGGCGGGAAATAATACCTATAAGGGACGTTATCTGATCAATTGTGCCGGCCTGTACTGCGACCATGTGGCTAAGTCCGCGGGATTGAACTCGCCGGTGAAAATAGTTCCATTCAAAGGGGAATATTACGAACTCAAACCAGAAGCCGAATACTTAGTTAAGCATCTGATTTATCCACTACCAAACCCGGAATTTCCATTTCTAGGGGTTCATTTTACCCGAATGGCTTTAGGAGGGATTGAATGCGGACCCAATGCCGTGTTTGTTTTTAAACGGGAAGGCTACGAAAAGTTTGCCTTTGACTTTAAAGAGTCTCTGGAATCCTTGACCTTTCCTGGATTTTGGAAAATGGCTACCAAACATTGGCGTATGGGACTTGACGAATATAAGCGTTCATTTTCAAAAGAAGCCTTCGTCAGAGGACTACAAACCTTAATTCCTGAGGTGAGAAGTCATCACTTACAGCACTCACCCGCTGGAGTCCGAGCGATGGCTCTGCAACCTGACGGAGAAATTTTGGACGATTTTTATTTTGAACGAGCGGACCGCCAGATTCATGTGCTCAATGCCCCAAGTCCGGCTGCTACCGCTTGTTTATCGTTGGGAGATGAATTGGTGCGGAAATGCGAAAGTGATTTTGACTTATAAATGGATACTTAAAATAAAAAGTAAATTTTTAACATATAAAATTAGAATAATCGGATGTCTACCAAAATAAGCATTAAATCTGATACTCTAACAAGACGCTTATATGCTCAGGATGCCTCTATGTATGAGGAGATGCCTAAAGGAGTGATATTTCCTGAGTCAGGTGAAGACATCGCCTTTTTAGTAAGGCAGGCTGCGAAAGAAAAATGGAGTATTACAGCTCGTAGCGCTGGAACATCTTTGGCAGGGCAAGCAACTGGTTCAGGCTTAATTATGGATGTTTCCAAAAATATGAATAGGATTTTAGAATTGAATGTAAAAGATTCCTGGGTTAAGGTACAACCTGGTGTTATTCGGGATCAGTTGAATCGAGAAGTAGCTTTAAATAATTTAATTTTTGGACCAGATACATCAACTACTTCGCATTGTATGATTGGTGGTATGATAGGTAATAATGCAGCAGGTTTATATTCTTATAAATATGGAAGTACTCGTAATCATATTTTAGAAATGGAGGTAGTATTAAGCGATGGTTCAAAAATGCTTGCCAAACCATTAAGTAATGATGAATTAGAAATTAAAATGGGTCTTCCAAATTTGGAAGGACATATTTACAGAGAAATTGTTGAATTACTTCAAGAGTATAAAAATGAAATATTATCTCATTATCCACATAAAGATATCAAACGGCGCAATACAGGTTATGCCCTTGATGCATTATGTGAGATGAGCCCAATCAGTGAGGGTGGTAGACCTTTCAATCTTTGTGAGTTACTGGCCGGTAGTGAGGGAACCCTAGCAATGACTGTTTCTGCTAAGTTAAATCTAGAAGAAATTCAGCCATATAAATGTATGATTATACCTCACTTCAGAAGTATTGATGATGCAATGAACGCAACTATTATCGCTACTGAAAAAAATCCGGTAGCTGTTGAATTGATTGACGACATAATACTTGATGCTACCAAAGAAAATATTGAGCACATAAAAAATCGATTTTTTTTACGCCAAGATCCAAAATGTATTTTGATAATTCAGTTTGAGGGTGATAATCGGGTTAAAATGTTTAAAAAATCAAAAGATTTAATGGCAGAGTTAGAAAAATTGGGTTTAACCTATGCCTGTGTTGAATTATCAGAAACAAATGAGATGCAACAAGTTTGGGATCTAAGAAAAGCAGGTTTAGGATTACTTATGGGTTTGGGAAAGGATTCTAGAACACCAGCATTTTGTGAGGATACTGCTGTAAGAGTAACAGATTTACCTAATTATGTACAAGATGTACAAGCAATTCTTAATAGGCATGATACACATTGTGTCTTTTATGCTCATGCATCGGTAGGTGAGTTACACTTTCGACCAATAATTGATACGACTAGTATAGAAGGTGTGACAAAAATGAAACAGATGGCACAGGAGTTCGCCGAAACTGTTCAAAAATATAAGGGGTCACTTTCTGGAGAGCATGGTGATGGTCGAGCTCGTTCCCCCTTCATTGAGCAGGTATTGGGATCTAACATCGTTTCTTTATTAGTGAAAGTTAAAGATATTTGGGATCCAATGGGTGTTTTTAATCCTGGTAAGATAGTGCATCCAAATCCTATGGAAAAAAATTTACGTTATTCTCCTGATTACAAGCCATTAGCAGTACCAACGGTTTTTAAGTGGCGTAAGCTAGGTGGATTTAATGATTCAATAGAACTCTGTAATGGTGCTGGAGTTTGTAGGAAATTAGCCGAAAGCGGTGGGACTATGTGCCCATCCTACATGGCAACAAAAGATGAAAAAGATTCTACAAGAGGTCGAGCAAATGTATTTCGGCAAGTTTTTACAGGTGATGATCATGAAGGTTTTGAATCCGAAGATTTAAAAGAAGCTTTGTCACTTTGTTTAAGTTGCAAAGCATGCAAGAGTGAATGCCCAGCTAATGTAGATATGGCCAAAATGAAAGCAGAATTTATGTATGGCTACCATCAGAAACACGGAATCAGTAGAAAAGAAGAGTTTTTTGGGGAACCGGCTAAACTGTACCCTCTTGCATCTAAATTTTCAGGCTTAACAAATGTTTTAACGAAATCTTCATTAGGTAAACAAATACTGAAGCAATTTTTCGGGGTATCACCTTTGCGAGATCTACCACTATTTAACTCTATACGGTTTATAGATTGGTCTAGGAGGAACCCTTCACCAAGGACTAATTTTAAAGTTCTTTTACTGGCAGACCTATATACGGATTATCATGAATCAAAGGTAGGTAAGCATGCCATATGGGTACTCCAATCAATGGGATTTGAGGTAATAATTCCAAGTATACAGGAATTAGGTCGTACTTTTATCTCTCAAGGGATGTTAGATAAGGCGCTAACAACAGCAGTCAGTGTGGTGGAAGAGTTGGCCCCTTTCGCAAAAAAAAATTATCCAATTATTGGATTAGAGCCTTCTGAAATTCTTACAATTCGTGATGAATATTTAGATTTAGTTGACGATGATTTATTGGATAAGGCTAAAGTTTTGGCATCAAATACCTTTACTTTCGAAGAGTTTATAATGTTGCATAAAAACCGTTTCCCTACCGCAAGGTTGAATCCAGTATCTCAAGCTCCAAAGGTAGTATTGCACGGTCACTGTCACACAAAAGCTCTAATTGGGAATACCGCAACTATCCATGCTCTTGAACTTGCAGGTTATGATGTAGACGATATGGATACAGGCTGTTGCGGTATGGCAGGCAGTTTCGGTTACGATGAGGATACCTATGAACTTTCTATGGAAATTGGGTGGCAACGCCTGTTTCCTCGGCTTGGGAATTTAGAGGCAGAAACACTCATTTGTGCCCCTGGTTTCTCTTGCAGACATCAAATTAAGGATGGAGTAGGCATGGGTGCTTTACATCCTGCCACACTTATAGCACAGCGAATTGGTTTGTAATCTTAAGTGAGTATATAACTTTTTTAGAAAAACTTTAAATTCTAAACAATGGTTATTTGAGCATCTAGCAGGTGCTTAAATTTGCCGATTATGCGCTACTAGCTCCTTAGCCGATTGTAGGGTGGCCTCGGTGATTTGTGCACCACTCATTAGGCTGGCCACCTCTCGAATGTGTTCTTCATCGTCCAGCCGGAGAATGGTACTCACCGTACGATCATCTTTTTCAGATTTATGCACTTTATAGTGGACGTGCGCTTGACTTGCGATTTGGGGTTGATGCGTAATGGCAATGATCTGACAATGTTCGGATAAGGTGCGCATACTTCGTCCTACTTTTTCAGAAATTTCGCCACTAATTCCGGTATCGATTTCGTCAAAAATCATGACGGGAAGGTGTTGCTCTTTTGCCAGCACACTTTTAAGGGCCAACATAACGCGGCTTATTTCCCCACCTGAAGCTATTTTTGCCAAAGCTTTAGGCAATTCCCCTTTATTGGTACTTAAATAAAAAACCACATCATCCCCGCCGGATTCGGTGCACTCTACTCGCGCAGTATGTGCTGGATCTGTTTGTTCCTGCTCGGGTAGGACAAACCAGCCATTGGTATCATACAGCCAATTAACCTGCACCTGTAATCGTGCATGAGGTATTCCCAATTGGGCCAATTCTATTTCTATGGATTGGGCCAATTGATCTCCAGTAGTTCTTCTTAGGTTATGCAAAGCCACCGCGGCCTCTTGCAAAACATGTTCTTGTTGGGTAATTAACTGGTTTATGCGTTCTAGGGCCAAATCAAAATTCTCAGCAACGGATAACTCTTCGGCAATTGTTCTCTCATAGTCTATAAGAGAGGGTATATCACGGCCATATTTTTTTTGAATCCGGTTGAGTTCTGCTTGACGCTGGCGTAATTCTTCAAGACGTGCTGGGTTAAACTCAATACGATTGCGGTATTGTTCAGCAAAACTCATGGTCTCGATAATGCTCACTCTTGCGGCGTTAATCTCGGTTAAATACTGCTCAAATTCCGGTTCTATTCGAGCAAGATCTTCTAGGGTCAATTTCAACTTATTCAACAAGCCGGCAACGTCTATATCCTCACTTTCACCTAACTCACTAATCCACTGAGCTTTTTGATCCAAAATTTCAGCATTGTCAAGTAATTGCATTTCTGCTTGAATCTGTTCTTCCTCGTCGTGTTGCAGACGGGCTTTTTCTAATTCTTGAAGTTGAAACCGGTACAATTCGGTTTTTTCAAGAAGTTCTTGCTCCTTTTTAAGCAGTTGGCGCTTTTCTATGCGAAGTTCTTTCATTTTATCATAGGCGGTTCGATACAGGGAAAGCTGCTGCTGAGTATGGCCAAATTGATCCAGAACCCCTAAGTGATGTTCTTCTTTAAGCAGAAGTTGATGATCGTATTGCCCGTGTAAGTCTACCAATAAATCACCAATGGATTTAAGTACTCCAATGGTAACGGGTGAATCATTAATAAATGCCCGACTTCCGTTTTCTCGAATCTCGCGCCTGAGTATGATAGGACTGTGCTGTTCAATGTCATGTTGCTGTAGCGCAGAAAGTAAAGCAGGATCATTATTGTGGGCAATGGTAGCTTCGGCGATGGCCTTGGTACTGCCTTGTCGAATGACCTCGGTGTCGGCCCGTTCTCCTAATATCATATTTAATGCACCAATAATGATGGATTTACCTGCTCCAGTCTGCCCAGTGAGTATGTTCAGCCCCCGCCCGAACTCGACTTCGAGTTCGTCAATTAAAGCAAAATCTTTTATGTATAGGCTGTGTATCATATCGGTGTTTTATGTAGAGTCTAAATATCCGACATCCCTTTCATCTTTTAAAGAGAAATTCGAAAAAGTTTTGTGCTTTCATTTATAATGACGGGTATAAAAAACCCGATGCATCCAAGTTGCTTCCTTATTTCTAGGTATATTACCGACTCAAATCAGACAATCAGAGTACTTATGAGCGAACGCCCAACAACAACGATATACGAATTTACGGTGCCCCCCGGACAACTTGAGTCCATTAGGCTCGACGTATACATAACCTCTTTTGTGGAAAATGCGACTCGAAGTAAAGTACAGGAAGCCATTAAACAGGGCTATGTTTGGGTGAATGGAAAGCATGAAAAAGCCTCGTATACCATGTTACCTGGTGATAAAATATATATAGAATTACCTATTGCCCCACCGCCAGAAGCGGTTGCAGAAGAATTGCCACTTGATATTGTATATGAGGATGCGGACATGCTAGTGGTTAATAAGGCGGCGGGAATGGTGGTGCATCCTGCGTATGGAAACTGGACAGGAACCTTGGTTAACGGTCTCATGCACCATGTTGAAGAGTTAGGAGACAGAGAAGACGATCCGGGTGATTTGCGCCCAGGCATTGTCCACCGGCTCGACAAGGATACCTCCGGATTGCTTGTAGTAGCAAAAAATGATCATACTTTAGCGGCTCTATCCGCTAAATTTGCTGAAAAAGATGTAGAGCGAAGCTACTGGGCCCTGGTATGGGGTAATCCACCTGAAGAGGGAACAATTGAGGGGGATATTGGGCGTTCCAAGCAAGACAGAAAGCTAATGACGGTGCTACCCACAGGTAAGGGGAAACACGCTGTTACCCATTACAGGGTCTTGGAGTATTTCGATTATTTGTCACTTGTGGAAATTCGCTTAGAAACAGGACGCACTCATCAGATTCGTGTGCATATGGGGCATATAGGACATCACGTTTTTGGGGATACTACGTATGGTGGAGCGTCGGTTCGTTTCGGCCCGAATACAGGAAGTCGTAAGGTGCTTTTTCATCGTCTCATAACGGATTTAGGCCGTCAAGCCTTGCATGCGAAAACACTTGGATTCGAGCACCCATCAACCCGGGAAAAAATACGCTTTGAGTCCGAGTTACCCGATGATATGCAGCGGGTGCTAGATGCGTTTCGCGAGCATTGTAGTGCGGAGTATTAGGGGATGGTGAGGCTAACGTGGAAACCTTTGTGCATTGTTATGCTAGGATCGTATAAAAGGCTGTTTTTTTCCATATGTCAATGATCGCCATACCCATTCTAATGGTCCGAATTTATAGAAGTTAAGCCATTTTTCAGAGGCAAAGTATTGAAAAATCCAGATGGCACTTATAATGAGCATTTGAAGGCTTCGATCTATCTTTCCAAACAGACCAAATCCAATACCAAAAAAGATTAAAATGCCTATGAAGGAGTGTAGAATGTAATTGGTCAGTGCCATTTGCCCAATACTGGCGAGATATTTTTTGATAGTGTTATGGTTATCGGATTGTGTAAAGACCATGATTAGCGAGATATAACCGTAGGCAATGAACAAACTTCCCCAATAATTAAATTGGCTCCCTATAAACATGGAATATTGAAAATCCCAATTCATGGTGAAATTCATGTACATACCGTAAATGACGATAGGGAATCCAATGGTTAAGGAATAAAAGGCGCTTTTTAGGTAAAAAAACCTTGAACGTACTGCCGATAATACACCCCATTTATACAATGCCATGCCAACGAGCATTAACCCTCCTGCTCTCCAAAGAAATAGTATCAAAAAAACAAAAGTCTCTAAAAATAGTGCTTTTTGGGAGTTAATTTTAATTTGGCTAGAGAGGGAACCACTAAATGCGGTAATTTCTTGTTCAATCAACTCATTTGTTGGAGCCCAGTCCATACGTAAATCTTGTAATTCTGAAGCTGGCATATAAGGCAAAAAAAACTGAAATAATCCATTTAATATACTGGGTACCGATACGATCATGATGCCAGTAATCAAGAGCTTTCTGGGAGATAATTTTCTCAATGGATACACTAGAAAGGAACAAAGGGCATAGGCCACCAAAATATCGCCATACCAAATTAAATGGGCATGAATCAATCCAATGAGTAGCAGTATTAGGTTTCGAGTATAATGTAGTTTAACAGATGAGCCTGTAAGTAATTCTTTTTTTTCTGTAATTAATATAATACCTGCACCAAATAGGACCGAGAAAATACTCATGAATTTTTGATCTGCAAATAAATGACTGAGTATCCAAGCCCATAGATTTAGGCCTGTTAGATCCCCATAAGCCAGAGGATTGGAATAGGCAGCACTTGGCATGGCAAAACTTTGAATATTCATGATTAGAATACCTAGTATTGCAATGCCTCTGAGTAAATCAAGAGATTGTATCCGATTAATTTTATCAATTGGACTTACTAGAGATTCCATTAGGCTATTTGATTGTATTTTGCAGTTTGTCAATTGTGTATATTTACGTAACAGAAAAGAAAGATGTTTCAAATAACAATAGCAGAGAAGAATTTTATGCAGACTAAGAATATCAATATCAAAGTAGAATTAGATAACCAGCATATACCATCGAGTATAGAGTGGACTGCCGATGATTTAGAAGGTATGGATCGTGCATCATGTCGTGCTATGCTACTCTCTCTTTGGGATAATCAGAGTAAGGATACACTCAAGTTAGATCTATGGACAAGAGATATGACAGTGGATGAAATGAAAATTTTTTTCCATCAGACCTTAGTAAGTATGGCGGATACATTTGACCAGGCAGTTAACGATGATCGAATCACAGGAGATATGCGGGATTTTTGCGACTATTTCGCGGAAAAAATGGAAATAAAAAAATAAGTCATCAAGCTTTAATTGATTTAAAAACATTTAACAATCAAATCGAATTCAATTTTATTCTTTAGCTTTATTTGTATAATCTGAAACTGAACTCCAAATAAATGTAGAATCATCACTAAGCAAAAATATATCGGATTTTGGTCTAGCACCTCTCTTGTAGTAGGTAATATGGTTGGTTCGGGTATATTTTTACTTCCAGCTACATTAGCATTGTATGGTAGTATAAGTTTAGTTGGGTGGGTTTTTGCATCTGTAGGTGCCATTCTACTAGCAATAGTTTTTGGTAATCTAGGTAAAGTAGCACCCAATATTACAGGGGGTCCGTATGCATACACAAAACTTGGATTAGGTATATTTCCTGGATACTTAGTTGCCTGGGGATATTGGGTATCTATTTGGTGTACCAATGCTGCTATTGCAGTTGCCTTAGTGGGGTATTTAGAAGTGTTTTTCCCTTTTCTGAAGGATACTACTTATGCAATAGTAACAGGCTTAGCTGTCATATGGTTATTTACTTGGATCAATTCAAAGCCACTTAAAACGGTTGCTATAGTGCAGATCGTTACTACTGTATTAAAAGTTACTCCAATATTTCTAATTGCCATATTTGGTTATTTCTTCATTGAGTCAGGTAATTTCAGAGTACCTAATTTAAGTGGAAAATCTAGCTTAGGATCAATTTCAATAACAACAACAGCGACTTTATTTGCTTTTTTAGGTATGGAAAGTGCTACAATTACAAGTTCAAAAATTGAAAATGCTCATAAAACTGTTAGAAACTCTACAATTGCAGGAACATTATTTACGATAATAATTTATATAGCTAGTTCAGTCGCAATAATGGGTATTATTCCTCAAGTAGATCTTATGAATTCTAATGCTCCGTTTGCAGATGCAGCAGCTTTATTTTGGGGCGATTTAGCTAAATATATTGTTGCGGGTGGAGCGGTGGTGGCAACGTTAGGAGCTTTAAATGGGTGGATACTAATCCAAGGGCAGGTTCCTATGGCAGCAGCAAATGACAATTTATTCCCAAAATTGTTTGGTGAAACAAATAAAAACGATTCACCAATTATTGGAATCATTTTGTCAAGTTGTCTTGCTTCATTAGTTATGGGCTTGAACTTTTCAGATGGTCTAATTCAAGCGTTTACATTTATGATGAACTTGTCTACTCTGTCGGTTCTAACTCCGTATCTGCTGTCATCAATAAGTTTAATAGTCTTACTCAAATCATTGCCCGGGAATTATTTAAAAGAAAAAATCATATCATACTTAGCTATTATATTTTGTCTATGGGTTATATTTGGAAGTGGTATTAAAGTAGTATTATGGGGTTTATTTCTATTGATTTTAGGTATTCCACTATATTTTTTACTTAACAAAGAAAAAAGTCAAAACACTAAATGAGTAAGTTTCACATTGACCAAGATATAACCAGAGCAGAAAGTCTACCCACTAAATTTTATAGGGATGAAACTGTTTTTATTAGGATTAAAGAAAATATATTTGAAAAAACATGGCAGTGGGTTGGTGATTCAAATACACTAGTACCTCTGTCGAATCACGTACATCCATTCACTTATATTGAAAACTTTATAATGGAGCCCATGTTACTGGTCCGAAATAATCAGGATCAGATACATTGTTTTTCTAATGTTTGTACTCATAGAGGGAACCTGATTGCACATAATCCTGGAAAAAATAGAATTTTAAAATGTATGTACCATGGTCGTCAATTTAATCTAGATGGCTCTTTTAAGAGTATGCCGGAATTTGATGAGGCTTTAAATTTTCCAAGACCTTGTGATCATCTACAACAGTTCTCGTTGCATGACTGGGCTACACATCTTTTCATTGCACTAGATCCACTTTATGACTTTTCTGAAGTCATAAATAAAATGCAGGAAAGGGTTGGTTTTTTACCACTGAATGAATTTAAGTTGGATATAAGTAGAAATAAAGATTACTTAATCAATTGTCATTGGGCTTTATACTGCGATAACTATTTAGAGGGATTCCATATTCCATTTGTACATGGTGATTTAAATAAAGTTTTAGATTATGGAACATATAAAATTGAGTTATATGAGCACCTGAATTTACAGATTGGATATTCTGAAGGTGCTGAGGAAGTTTTTGATTTACCAAAAGGACATCCTGATTATGGGAAAAATGTAGCGGCATACTACTACTGGATTTTTCCAAATATGATGTTCAATTTTTATCCGTGGGGTTTATCAATAAACCTTGTTAAGCCAATAAACAAAGATAAAACTAAGGTTTCTTTTATTACCTATGTATATGACGAAAGTAAATTAGACTCTGGTGCAGGAGCTCTATTGGATAAGGTAGAGAGGGAAGACGAATTTGTGGTTGAAGGAGTTCATTTGGGTTTACAATCTAAATTCTATGAAAGAGGTAGATTTTCACCTACACGGGAAAAAGGAGTCCATCATTTCCACTCACTTTTAGCAAAATATTTGTAGTTAATTTGAACAGAGAAATATTTAGATGAGTAGTGCTTGAATTGGCTTAGCTTAATTCACGCATTTTATGACAGGGGCAGTAACGTGAGTATTGCTGGCATAAATCGTCCTCAGGATCTTTAGAGAAACGGGCTTTACATGGTCCACGGCCGTGATGAATCATTAAATGAGATACATCGGTCCAGCTTTCCTGAGGGAACAACGCCATTAGATCACGCTCAATTTTATCGGTGTTATTCTTTTCTCTGGTAAGCCCAAATCGGTATGAGAACCGTTTAACATGCGTATCGACCACAACTCCAGCATTAATATTGAACGCATTACCCAGTACTACATTGGCTGTCTTTCGGGCCGCACCTCGAAGACTCAGTAAGTCGTCCATGTTTTGAGGTACCTCCCCATTAAAATCGGAGACGATTCGCTGGGAGGCTTCTTTCAAAGACTTTGCTTTGTTCCGATAAAAGCCAGTCGTTTTAACCAGTTTTTCCAGCTCTTCTAATGGAGCCTGCGCCATGAGTTCTGCGGTGGGGTAACTTTCAAACAGAGCCGGGGTAACCATATTCACACGCACATCGGTGCACTGTGCACTTAAAATGGTAGCCATTAGCAACTCAAATGCATTCCTATGATCTAGTTCGCAATGTGGATTAGGGTATTTAGAGTAGAGAATTCGAAGGATCTCAGCAGCTCGCTCTTTTTGCTTCTTCGATTTCCGAGGCAGCTTAGGACCTTTTCTGGTTGATGTATCTCTAGTTGACATATTTTTCATATGCTCAAAATAAAAAATCCTGAGCTATTTTTTCACCGTTATCAGCCCTTCTATAAAGGAAGCTGTATCTTTGAGTGTTTGCTCAAATGGAATCGGTTCCCAATTGAAGACTTCTTTGGTCTTAGAATTGTCAGCGGATATTCTCATGCCTAAAAAGCCTACCATTCCCGCGGCTTCACGGTCAAAGAATGATAAAAATTTCAACATTATATTGGGAGCAACTCTAGTACTAGGGCCGGTATAACCTAACATGTTTAATATTTCTCCCATTTCTTGTAGACTTCTTGGAGTAGTTTCAGTTGCAATGAATCGCTGATTGGCTGCTTTTTCCTCCTTTAACGCAGCCACATGTAGTTTGGCTACATCACGAACATCCACCATAGGAAAGGCAACATTCGGTACCATTGGTACTTTCCCTTGAAGCATTTGAGAGGCCATACTCATGGATGCACCTGACAGGTTTTCCCCAATGGCCGGCCCAAAAACGCCACCAGGATTAATACTTACGAGTTCAGGTACTTTATCTACTTCGTTATCTTTGATAAAGTCCCAAGCAGCTTGCTCGGCTAAGGTTTTACTTTTTGTATAGGCACTAAGATTCTTTGCCTGCAAATTGGTCCATTGTTCAGGTGTTATTGTCCCCTGTTTTTTCCCACCCATAATGGCAACAGTCGAACTGGTTAACACTACCCGTTTTATACCATTATTTTTTGCTGCTTTTAGCGCACGTAAGGTACCATCGACAGCTGGTTCAATCACTTCACTTTCATACTTTGGATTTGCTATTGGGAAAGGTGAGGCGGTATGCATTAGATAATCGCATCCATTTAACGCTTGATCCCAACCATCATCTATAGTAAGGTCCAATTCTACAAAGCCTAGATTTTCGGTATCTATTCCTGCGTTGGTTAAACTGCGCAGTACTTCTGCTTCTTTTGAGTGTGATCGAACAGAACCAACAACGCTGTAACCATTTTCTAGCAGTTGTTGAGCACAATGCAGCCCGATATATCCAGATATTCCAGTTAAAAGTACTTTTTCAGACATAACTTTGATAGTGAGTTAGTTGATGTGTTCGTGTGTGTTTCTTGGGAGTAATTCTGATGTCTGGCATTACAAGAAAAATTACTTTTATTTTAATAGTAATTCTAAATTCAGGAATTAACTATTAATTCACAAGTTTAAGTTTTAATTTAATGCATGAAGTGTCATTGAAAATATGGAAACCAATAAGCATTTATTTAGATGTAGCTGTCCTCTCACCTCTGCAGTAGATATTGTGGGAGATCGATGGACCTTGGTCATCATTAAGCTCATGCTTATACAACATTGCCACACCTTTAAGGATATTTCAGAATCAGAAGAGGGAATCGCCCCAAATATTCTCTCATCTCGTTTAAAGACCATGCTTAGCCTAGATCTGATCACTAAAACTCATCCACCCAACAACAAAAAGGTGAACATTTATCACCTCACTGAAAAGGGTTTGTCTATTAGCCCAATAGTATATGATTTAATGGCATGGAGTGACACCTATTTAAGGGACGAGCATACTACTATGACCTCTTTTGATCAACAGTCAATATCACTACTCCCACGAGAAGAAGCTATTGATTACATTCAGGAGCACTACAAAGCCTCTGTACGTTCTGTGTTGTCCGATGATTATTAGATTCAAGGCTCTTTGTTGTAACTGGATTTATGGGCGGGTACCAATAAGCTTTCTACTATGACAACCCCTAAGCGTAACATGACTAACCTTACTCGTTATGTGAGCCTAGTTCTACTCATGCTGCTATATGTGAATAGCTTTGTGGATCGTCAAATTATTGCGGTACTTGGAGAATCCATTCGGCAGGATTTAGGACTTAGTTTTACCAATCTGGGATGGTTATATGGACCTAGTTTTAGCTGGGTCTATGCCATAATGGGATTGGTAATGGGACGGTTGGCCGACAAAACATCTCGTGTTCGAATTATATTAATTGGCGCTACGGTATGGAGCTTCGCTACGCTAGCTAGTGGCTGGGCATCCTCTTTAGGCTTTCTTATCGCCATGCGTATGGCATTAGGGCTTAGCCAGGCAGCATTAAGTCCAGCGGTGTATTCCTTATTAGCCGATATATTTCCTCAAGAGCGGCGAGCTACAGTCTACTCTGCTTATGCATCAGCCATTTTTATAGGAGTGGGCCTGTCGTTCTTAGTGGGTGGTTCGGTAGCGCAAGCATATGATTGGCGTATTTCATTGCAAGTGCTAGGAGCATCCGGGTTTTTACTAGTTGGACTATCTATCGTTGGTTTAGTCGAACCAAGTCGGGTCACATACCAAGGTTCTGGCGAGGATAGTATAGAGCAGGCTAACTCAACCGATTCGTTTGTGAGTGAAGATTCTGTTTGGAAGCAATTACGTGGCTTGTTGTCAAAACCTGCGTTACGATATCATTTGTTGGGTTTTGGATTGCTCGCAATGAGTGGGTATACCATACTGGCCTTTATCGGTAGTATCTTCACCCAAGGTTTTGATCGAGCGGATTTGATACCCCGCTACGGTTGGTTTTTAGTCGCTACCGCAGTAGCAGTAAATGGTGCTGGGTGGATATCGGATCGATGGGCAAATCATTACGGTCCTAGAAATCGCTTAGCATGGGGATGGATTTCTGGCTTGGTATCGCTGCCTTTTTTGTGGGTAGGATTGTATAGTGAACATCCTATGCTTTCATTTTGGGCCATAGGAATCGGAAACATTATTGCCTCATCGTACAATGGAGTAGCTGCTGCAACCATTCAATTCTTTGCACGCGACGATCAGCGTGGTCTAGTGGGGGCGTTATATTTATTTGTTGTTAGTGTTATTGGTTTTGGTGCGGGACCACCGCTGGCTGGCTGGCTAAGTGATCACATCTTTCAAGGTGCAATGGCGGTTGCTTCAGCGGTATGGACGATCTATTTACTATGTGGAACTGGATCTTCGGTAGCATTTTATTTGGCACGAAAACATTACGATCAGGATGTAGTGTAAAAAAAACCCTTCAACTTTTCAGGGTTGAAGGGTACTAACCAAATAATAGGAGGTATGTCAATTAGAGCAAACCAGCAAAGCGTGCAACTAATTGACCACAGCCAAAGGCTGCAATAACGATTGTGATACTAAGGTGGAAAAAACTCCTTAACTTTTTTTCCAACTATATAAACATATCACTATCTACCTAAGTAAATGCACAACTAGGGCTTAATCGTTCCCTAGAATTTTTTTAAGCGAATATTCCTAGGACTTTTGTCCGGTTGTTATCAGTCAATACGACCAATTAATTGGTTTGAAAAAGAACGATTTCAAATTCTAAGGAGGCATTTGGAGGAATATCAGACCCTATGCCGTTTGCTCCGTAAGCATAAACGGAAGGGATATACAGGGTGATGCGTCCGCCTTCTTTTATAAGAGGGATTCCAATCTGCCAACCCGTAATTAGATTTTCTAAAGGAAAATTTATTGGGGTAGAGCGACTGTCGAATATATTCCCATTCAATGTTTTACCTTCGTAGCTCACTGAAACATTAGAACAGTAATTGGGGCGATCGCCTTCACCGCTACGCTTTATTACATAGCGTAAACCAGAAGGATGGATCTGTGCTTCTATGTCATTTGATGCTAAATAAGCATCGATGGCCTCGATATCTTTGGCTAACTGCTCTTGATTGACCGCTAGATTAGGTTCCAGATTACATTCGTCCTTGGAGCAACCCAACCATAAAATAGCGAATACACTGACGATTAAGGGGTACTTATACCTCATTCAACGCTTCATTAAGAGCTTGTAAGCTTTTTTTAGCATCACCAAAGAACATTTGATTCTTTTCGGCGTAAAAAAGCGGATTATCGATGCCGGCATAACCAACACTTAGGGATCGTTTAAACACGATGGTTCGTTTAGCTTCATCTACATTTAGAATGGGCATTCCATAAATAGGTCCTGTTGGATCTGTCTTTGCCAAAGGATTTACCACATCATTTGCGCCTATAATGAGTACAACGTCGGTGGTTGCAAACTCTGGATTTATTTCATCCATGTCTTTCAAAAGATCGTAGGGAACGTCGGCCTCAGCTAATAGCACGTTCATATGACCGGGCATACGTCCTGCCACAGGATGAATTCCATATTTGACTTGAACTCCTCGAGACTCAAGTTTGGTAGCTACTTCTTTGACAATATGCTGTGCTTGGGCTACAGCAAGACCATAGCCAGGGACAATTACCACTTTGGAAGCATAGGCGACTTGAATAGCTAAATCTTCAGCAGAGGTTTCACGAACGGTTTTGTCGCCATCTCCACTTGCCCCAGGTCCACCAGCTGCGGCCCCAAAGCTACCAAAAATCACATTAACCAAGCTACGATTCATAGCTTTACACATAATGTTGGTTAGAATAAGTCCAGCAGCTCCTACCAATGCACCTGAAACAATTAACAGATTGTTCTGCAACACAAATCCAGCCATCGCTGCTGCAATACCAGAATAGGAATTGAGTAAGGAGATTACCACCGGCATATCGGCTCCACCTATTGGTATTACAGAGGTTACCCCAATGAGTAGAGAGATACCTAGAATTACCCAAAATAAGGTAGGATTGGTAGGATCATAAGCAAAATATCCTATGAGTCCTAAGGTGGCAATCATAGCCCCAATGTTAATGACATTTAAACCAGGGAAGGTAATCGCATTTCCAGAAATGAAGCCGCTTAATTTACCAAAGGCAATAAAACTACCAGTAAAGGTCAGTGCTCCAATAAATACGCTAAGCCCTATGGAGACCAAACCGGTCGTATCAAAACTTAAGATATCAGGGTTTCGAGCCAACTCACCCCAAGCCACGAGGGCCGAAGCAGCCCCACCGAAGCCATTAAATACCGCTACTAACTCCGGCATAGCGGTCATTTGCACTTTTTTAGCAAGTAATAGACCAATAAGGCCACCTACCACGATTCCACCAACAATCAACTCGAATTCAACAATGTCTTGGTCAAACAAGGTGACGAGCACACCAATCAGCATCCCGATAGCGGCAAATTGGTTTCCTTTGCGTGCCGTCCCAGGTGAATTTAAAAGTTTTACCCCACGGATAAAGAAGCCAGTAGCCACCAAATAGAACAATTGGATAGCGTCTGGTAGCCAGTTCAAAATAGTTTCAGGTAGGAATGCGCTCATTTTTCATCCTCCTTTTTCTTAAACATCTCTAGCATACGGTCGGTGACCATAAATCCACCAACCACATTAATTGTAGCTAGGATGATAGCGGCAAAACCAATCCATTTTCCAAGTGGGTTACCTAAGCTACCCGCTACGATTAGGGCACCCACTATAGTAATTCCAGAAATAGCATTTGCACCGCTCATCAAGGGAGTGTGGAGGGTGGGTGGTACCTTAGAAATGAGCTCAAAACCAATAAAGCTGGCCAAAGCAAAAATAAATAGTAATAGTGTTAGATCGACTTCCATAATATATAATTAGGGGTAATTAATTAGTTTGAAGTAAGGGAGAGATTACTTCTCCATCCTTAGTTATGGTGGTATTCAGGATGATTTCATCGTCCATATCGAAATCTAACTCACCTTCTTTAATTAACAATTTGAGCAATGCCAGCATGTTTTTTGCATAAAGTAGACTCGCATGAGATGAAAGCTGACTAGGTATGTTGATCGGTCCTACTATTTTAACGCCATGTTTAACAACCGTTTTACCTGCTTCGGTAAGGGCGCAGTTCCCACCATTTTCAGCCGCTAAATCGATAATTACGGAGCCAGCCTGCATATCGGCGACCATGGCCTCAGTAACCAATAAAGGTGCGGGTTTACCCGGAATTAGTGCCGTTGTAATAACCACATCAGATTTTTTCACGTGCTCATGCATAACGTGACGTTGGCGCTCTTGGGCATCGTTAGATAATTCTTTAGCATACCCACCCTTAGTTTCTGTATTATCTTCTTCTAAGGGTACTTCCACAAAACTAGCCCCCAAACTTTCAACCTGTTCTTTTACCGCTGGTCGAACATCGTAGGCTTCTACCACCGCTCCTAACTTTCGGCAAGTTGCAATTGCTTGTAATCCAGCTACACCCGCACCCATGATAAGGGCTTTAGACGGTGGGATGGTACCTGCGGCGGTCATCATCATAGGGAAATACTTATCCAGTTCTGAAGCGGCCATTAATGCTGCTTTATACCCTGCAATAGAACTCATAGACGATAAGGCATCCATGTTCTGAGCTCTTGATATTCTAGGTATAGCATCCATTCCAAGGGCAGTAATTCCCAAACTTTTGAGTTTTTCTACTAACTCTGGATGTTGAAGCGCCCAAAGAAAACAAATAAGTGTGCTACCTTTTTTCATAAGGCCAAGATCATCTTCTGAAGGGGTTTGAACAGCTAGAACTAAATCGGCTTGTGAAAAAATTTCACTCCGATTCGTAGCTATGGTCGCTCCGGCATCTGTGTAATCTTGATCTAAAAAGTTAGAGGCATCACCGGCTCCTTTTTCAATAAGAACCTGATGCTCATCCTTGATCAACTGACTAACGGCTGCTGGAGATAACGCTACTCTATTTTCGTGAGCAGCTGTTTCTTTAGGTACTGCAATTTGCAACATATTTCTCCGTATTTATTAACGCTAACAACTTAATGAAATGCAACGTTTGGACAAACTCAGATGGGAGCGCTTTTTTAGCATGTTTTTTACCTTGCCCAAATTTCGACCGATCTTTCAGCGCATCATCCACATAAGGTGGTGAAAATATTCTGGCTATTGAAGGAATAAATTTGAAAATAGCCAATGCTAACCCTATTATTATATTACTTTATAAAGTAGAGTAGGGTTTGGCACTATAAGATTGGTAGGAACCCTTAAAAGCAGTAGAAGATTATAAACTGAAACATGAAGTTTTTGAAAGTACAGTCTTTAACCAGTTTTTGCATAGTAACAACGCTTGCTGTGTTGTTGAGTTGCGATGCTATTGACGTCACAGACCCCAATTTTAACGATCAAAATATCGGTGTTTGGGAAGATTGGACTGGGGGTAATAATTACACCTATATTGAAATAACGAGTTCAGAGGTTACCTTCTATTACTACAATGGGGTCTACCGATGTAGTGAAATCAAGCGCTACGCCATTCAAGATATTCAAGCGAATGGAGTATATACCCTACAACCAATAAATGAAAGTACGGGAAATGAGTCCATAACGATGGGGTTCTCTCGAAATGATCGTTGGCTTCATGTACGAGATTTAAGCCTGAGTGAATCAAGCACCGATTTGGAAGGGGGAACTTCTCAAGCAGGAAGTTCAGAAGATGGCAATGATATTGAAACTCAAATATTCAACGCTAGCGTAAAAAATATGGATGAATTAGAGGCTCCATGTGGTACATATCCATTCTTGGGTGTATGGGAACAAGAGTTAAGTGATGAGGTGACGGGTTATTTGCACATCACCGAAGAAATGATTGAAGTAATTGCCTACTTAGTGCCTCAAAGTTGCTACAATGTAGTTAAGCTAGATATTGAGTCGATTACGGAAGTACAGCAGGCGTATGAGTTGGTGGTTCAAGAAGAAGGGGATATAACTGGAGAAACAATCGAGCAAGTAGAATTTTTTATATTTCCTGACTATCTGTTACTTAAGCGAATTGAAAATGGATTTGCTGTTACCGAGACGTACATCCCATCGAATTTAGATGTTTCTCAAGACTTGAACTCCTGTTCAAGTCGCTAGACCTGAACTCCTATCGTGCCAGCCTATTTAGAATTTCTATCATGATCATGGATAGAAAGAACGTACAGTTATTTCTAGAATTGGTATCTTTGCACATTGAAAAATTTATAGTTGGAGAAAAAGATGGAAGATATTGCAGGAAAGACATTCAAAGTTGTTGTGATGGGTAGTGGCCCGGCTGGGTTAACTGCCGCTTTATACGCCGCGCGTGCGGACCTAAGCCCTATTGTGTTTGAAGGGCCGGAACCCGGTGGCCAATTGATGACCACAACGGACGTTGAAAATTTCCCTGGCTATCCCAACGGGGTAATGGGACCACAGATGATGCAAGACTTCCGCGAACAAGCTACCAAATTTGGGGCCGATTGCCGCTATGGGTTTGTCACCGACGTAGACTTTAGTGAACAACCGTACACACTCATTATTGATGAAAAAGTGCAGATTAAGACGCATGCACTCATCATCTCAACCGGTGCTTCAGCGATGTGGTTGGGCATAGAAAGTGAAACTAAATTACGAGGTAAAGGGGTTTCAGCTTGCGCTACCTGTGATGGTGCTTTTTTCCGAAACGAACATGTGGCTATTGTTGGTGGTGGAGACACCGCGATGGAAGAAGCCACCTTTTTAACTAAATTTGCCAGCAAAGTAACCGTTATTCACCGGCGCGACGAGCTTCGAGCATCCAAGGCTATGCAATCTCGCGCATTCGCCAACGAAAAAATTGAGTTCATGTGGGATAGCGAAGTAGTAGAGGTTCTAGGCGATCAGGTGGTTCAAGGTATTCAGGTCAAAAACCGAAATACCGGTGAGGTAAAAACCTTAGACAATGTAACTGGATTATTCGTAGCCATTGGTCACCGCCCTAATACCGAACTCTTCAAGGGAGTATTAACCATGGATGATGTAGGCTACATTCAGACCAAAGCCCAGACCACCAAAACTGATTTACCTGGTGTATTTGCCTGTGGAGATGCAATGGATGCAGTGTACCGTCAAGCCGTAACAGCGGCTGGAACAGGGTGTAAAGCTGCATTAGACGCCGAACATTATTTAACAAGTATAATGGAATAACTAGGAATTAGAGGTTTATTGAAAAGAGTAGTTCTTTTTTAATCAAATAAACGCTTGTAAGAATCTATAAAGTTAAAACAAAAAGTATCATGAGAATAAATAGGACTCTAATCGGGGTAATTTTAGTGTTGAGTACCACTATCAATTCTTGTATTCCCAAAACTCAGCCTGAACAGATCAATGTATTGTGGTTAGTGGCTGAAGATTTAAGTTCAATGTATTTAAGTATGTATGGTGATAGCAGCGCATTTACTCCCAATTTAAATAGACTTGCTGATGAAGGAGTAGTATATACAAATGCCTATTCTGTGTCAGGAGTTTGCTCCCCTAGTAGATTTACATTAGCAACTGGAGTTTATCCAAATTCAGCTGGCGCACACAATATGCGAACATTGGTACAACAACCAAGTGCTAGAGAAAAAGGGCTCATTGATTATCAGGTTGTATTACCAAAAGATGTTAAGATGGTTAGTGAAATTTTAAGGTTAAATGGGTTTTACACTTCAAATAATGATAAAGAAGATTATCAATTTTTTAAATCAGAATTAGCTTGGGATGAATCTAGTAAATTTGCCCATTGGAGAAATAGGTTAGACAAGGATATACCATTTTTTAGTGTCTTTAATTTTTTTGTTACCCATGAGTCGAATATGTGGAATTTTGATTTTCATCTTTCAGATGAATCAATATTTCCACCTGACAGAAATGGATCAAATTCTAATTCAAAAAGAAATGATAGAGATGAATACCCTCTACTCTTTCATAGTGATACTAACATTGTAATACCACCATATTTACCTCAAAATGAGGTTGGTGTTAAAACTATGCAGCGTTTGTATACAAACATAATGAGATTGGATAAGGGAGTAGGTAAAATTTTAGATCAACTTGAGGAAGATGGATTGCTAGACAATACTATTATCTTTTTCTATTCTGATCATGGCGGTCCACTTCCACGACAAAAAAGATTACTATATGATTCAGGTTTAAAAGTACCACTTATCATAAGATACCCGAATAAGATGAGGGCTGGGACTATTGATGATAGATTAATAAGTTTTGTTGATTTTCCTGCGACTTTATTGTCACTAGCCAATATTGAACCGCCTGATTTTATGCAAGGACAGGCATTTGAAGGGAAATATAGGTCTAATACGGAGAGGCAGTATGTTCATGCGCACGCAGATCGGTTTGATGAGAGTACGGATATGATTCGCGCGATTCGGGATAAACGATACAAATATCTTAAAAACTATTATGAAATAGTAAACTTATTGAGAGAAAATGACATCAATGCAGAAATATTTTTAGATATTAAGAAAAATTTAGGAAAGCAACTTGATCTAGCTAATCGACGTAATTTAAATATTGCAATCATTTGTGGAGAAAATGAATTTAAAGACAAGACAATTACCATAAAAAACCTAAAAGGTATCAAAGGTGAAAATAACAAAACAATTCCAAAAGAAGATTTAATCAATGAAGTTAAAAAACTTATCTGAAAAAATTCAAAAGTCGGTTAAATCTAAGGGTTTCAGGTATATTGAGGTGCCATCTGTAATAGAGACAA
>ERZ802822.579-NODE-579-length-25025-cov-16.604978_pt1 | contig 25025 bp, 18 predicted proteins | sample MGYA00345649_ERZ802822 | MGnify/ENA primary metagenome ERZ802822 (study PRJEB30503, sample SAMEA104212359) | marine metagenome | biome: Westerlies Biome; feature: [SRF] surface water layer (ENVO:00010504) within the epipelagic zone...; material: water...
GCACTAGGAACACACAATGCCTTAGGACTGGCACGTGCTAAAAACGCACGTATTTTGGTTGCCTCTACGTCTGAAATTTATGGAGACCCACTGGTACATCCACAAACCGAAGATTATTTTGGCAACGTGAATACGATTGGCCCTAGGGGCGTGTACGACGAAGCCAAACGCTATTTGGAATCCATTACTATGGCCTACCATCGCTATCACGGAGTAGATACGCGCATTGTACGTATTTTTAACACCTATGGCCCCAGAATGCGTCTAAATGACGGCCGTGTTATACCTGCGTTCATGGGACAAGCCATTCGAGGGGAAGATTTGACGGTCTTTGGCGATGGCTCACAAACACGCTCATTTTGTTTTGTAGAAGATGAAGTTGAGGGGATTTATCGCTTACTTTTAAGCGATTATCACCTCCCGGTAAATATCGGAAACTCGGATGAAATATCAATCTTAGATTTCGCACAAGAGATTATTGAGCTGACCGAAACCGATCAAAAAATAGTGTATAAGCCCCTGCCTAAAAACGACCCTCTTCAGCGCAAACCAGACATTAACAAAGCCAAACAAATTTTAGACTGGGAACCACAAATTCGACGTAAAGAAGGGATGCGGCGCACCTACTCTTATTTTAAGTCGCTTACAAAAGAAGAATTAAAAAAGGTGGAACATCGCGACTTTACTTCTTTCAAAACCTAGAAAAAAGCAATAAAAACCTTTGTAGCCCGTTTTAATCTTACCAACCAGTAAATATTGAACACCTTTAGCAAACGCATCTCCTCTTTTCTATATATGCCTTTCTTGTTTTTTGAGATTTGGGTATTAATATGCTTTTTATATGCGGTTAAGGATACGTACAGTTTAAATGCTATCATTGGCCCAATTGTTTTGCTTTGGGGTTTCAGTTCGACGATGGCTAAATTTTACCATTATGAGCGTAGTTTAAACTACACCAAACAGCTTCAACGGTTTATTTTTTCTTTTGTCCTTTTTTTTATCGTTGGTTATGTAAGCAAGCGAATCTTTTTAGATGCATCAACCCCACCCCTTGTTTTATTTGGGGTTTTCTTTTTGGTTGTACTTGTCACAAAAGCAGTAGCAATTAGCCTCTTATTTTGGTGTCGAAGAAAGCTTAAAATTTTCCAAAAAAACATTCTTGTTTATGACTCCAAAACGGGAAAACAATTTGTTCAGGATGTCAAAGATTTAAAAAGAACAGGATATAATATAGTGGTTGTAAATAAGCAGCTTTTTGAAGAAAAAAATGCAACAAAATTAACAGAGACAATTCAAAAAAATAAGATTTCTTCCATTTATGTCCCCTTCGAAACAGCGTTTAAAAAGTCAGGGGCGCACATACTTAATTTTGGATGGGAAAAGGAAAATGACCTATACTTAGTAGCGAATTACAATTCTGTTGCCGCAGGGAATAAGGCACAATTTTTTGGACTTACACAAACCATAAAATACAGGGTAAGCCCGCTTGACATTAAATTCAAAAATGCATTAAAAAGAACCTTTGATCTTGTTTTTTCTGTTGCTGTGATATTGATGTTTATGTCGTGGGTTGTTCCACTTTTAGCACTTTTAATATGCCTAGACTCAAAAGGCCCCGTATTTTTTATTCAAAAAAGGCCAGGACGTGACGGGAAAATTTTTCCATGTATCAAGTTTCGATCAATGACAGTTAATAATAATACGGAAAAAGTAGCACTAAGAAATGACGCAAGAACGACAAGCGTGGGGAAATATATTCGCAAAACCAGTATGGATGAGCTGCCCCAATTTTTTAATGTCTTTTTTGGGCACATGTCTGTAGTAGGGCCAAGACCAAACCTCACCTCACAGAACGATCATTACATACAAATTTTTGATGAGTATTCAAAGCGAATGTACGCAAAGCCCGGAATTACTGGATTAGCACAGATTAGTGGTGCCAGAGGCGGAATTGAGAATGATATTGAAATGAAACATCGTGTCAAATACGACATTTTCTATATTCGTAATTGGACTTTCGCACTAGATATAAAAATCATTATACGAACGGTATTAAATGTTATTAAAGGAGAGGATAAAGCGTATTAAACACGAGCTTCGTATCGCTTGGTTACCAAATAAACCCCCATTAATACCACAACTGCAGCAATCAGTTTTGATGGCGTAAATACATCAGCACCAACAACGATAGCGTACGCGATACCAATAAGCGGTTGCAAATACGTAAATACCCCTATAGTACTTGCTTTGAGCTGCTTTAAGGCATACACATTGAGCAGATATGTCAAAAATGTTGTTCCCACAATAACATAACCAATTCGCCAAATAGTTTCAAAAGGTAGCGTTGCCCATGAAACAGCAGAGAACTCTTGTGAGGTTATAGGGAGTGACATTAACAATCCAAATAAGAATAACCATTTGAGCAAATGAACGGTAGTGTATTTAGCCGAAAGTGATTTAACTAAAACCAAATACATTCCAAAGCCCGCAGCATTGAACAAAAACAAAAAATTCCCCAATGGTATGTTGGGCGCGTCTTGACGGAGTTCATTCCCAAAAAGAATTAAAACCAAGGCACCAATAAAACCCAATACAACCCCTATAATTCGCGGTAAAAGGAGTTTTTCTTTTATTAGAATTGCGGAAAATACAAACACCAAAATAGGAGTAATGGTAATGAGTACAGCACTATTTATAGGAGTAGAAAGCTCAATGCCTTTAAAAAAGCAAAGCATATTGAGAGCCATTCCCAGAAAGGCACAAAGCACCATTCGTGGAAAATCGGTACGGGCAATACGCTGTTTAGGGACAAAAAAACTACACACCCAAAAAAGTGCAGTCGCGCCCAACAAACGAACTTGTACAAAACCAAACCCTTGAATATAGGTAGGCATTACCTCTTTAGCAATGGTATGATTCAGCCCATATATGATAGTTGCGCAAAAAGCCGCCAAAAGCGCGAGAGTTCGTTTATCCATCTAGCGCAGTTTTCATTGCTGCAACAGTTGCTTTCGCATTGCCTAAAAACACCGCATTGTTCCAAACCAGAATGGGTCGCTTTAGGCAGCTGTATTCTGCCTGAAGTAGGTCTTTGTAAATGGCTTCTGTAAAATGTACCCCCTCTTTCTTTAGCTGCGCATACTTTCGTCCCCGTTTATTTATAAGGGCTTCATAGCTTTGCGTGTGCGCATATAAAAAAGCCAATTGCTTAGGACTTGCCTTTTGTTGTTTTACATCTTGTAGATATGGAGCATCTTGAATGCCCAACTCTTTTATAATACGCATGCAAGTCGTACAACTGGATAAGAAAAGAAATGTGTTTACCATAGTCATACAAAGGTTAGTAAATTCACGGGATTTTAAAGCATCTTTAACCAAACTTAAATACATTTGTCCAAATTATAGTCATGGCAGATAAAAAACTAAAATTTAATTCTCTAACCATTCACGGCGGACAAAAGCCTGACAAAGCCTATGGGTCTGTTATGCCGCCTGTTTACCTCACTTCAACCTATGCACAAACCAAGCCTGGCGAACACCTTGGATTTGAGTACAGTAGATCTCATAACCCCACACGTTCTGCATTAGAAGCCTCATTAGCCAGTATAGAGTCTGGTGGGCAAGGGCTAACGTTTGCGTCAGGCATGGCTGCCATTGATGCGGTAATTAAATTACTTCAGCCCGGTGACGAGGTCATCTCAACGAATGATTTATACGGGGGAACCTATCGTATTTTCACCAAGGTATTTGCATCCTATGGCATCAAGTTTCACTTTGTTCCAATGGGGGATATTGCGGAAGTTGAAAAACACATCAATGCAAACACCAAGTTACTGTGGGTAGAAACACCAACCAATCCACTAATGCAAGTTATTGACATTAAAGCCATGGCGTCAATTGCAAAAGCAAATAAGCTATTGTTAGCAGTAGACAACACCTTTGCTTCGCCTTACTTGCAACGTCCTTTGGAATTAGGAGCAGATATTGTGATGCACTCTGCTACTAAATATTTGGGCGGACATAGCGATGTCGTTCTCGGCGCGTTAGTCCTAAACAATGAGGACCTTGCCAATCGTTTGGCATTTATACAAAACGCGAGCGGTGCCGTACCAGGGCCTATGGATGCTTTTTTGGTGCTTCGAGGGATTAAAACACTACATGTAAGAATGCAACGACATTGTGAAAATGGGCGTGCCGTTGCTGAATTTTTGGCACAACATTCCAACATTGAAAAAGTGTATTGGCCTGGATTTGAAACCCACCCAAACCACAATGTTGCGAAGGCCCAAATGGATGATTTTGGAGGCATGATTTCGTTTGTACACAAAGACAACAGCCTTAAAAAAGCGACTCAAATAGTTTCCTCCTTAAAAGTGTTTACCCTTGCAGAATCCTTGGGTGGTGTGGAAAGCTTGGCAGGACATCCTGCGAGCATGACACATGCATCTATTCCAAAAGAAGAACGCGAAAAAACAGGGATAACAGACGGGCTTATTCGCCTAAGTGTTGGCATTGAGGACAAGGAAGATCTGATTGCCGACTTGACACAAGCTTTAGGCTAAGTTTTAAAATAAAACGTAAATTCGATTACCAAACTAAATCTTATGAAACAGATTATCAATGGGTTTTTGAGTGAAGTCAGTAAGCGGAATGCCCAAGAACCTGAGTTTATGCAAGCGGTAACCGAAGTGGCCCAAACCGTATTACCCTACATAGTGGCAAATGACATCTACCATGGCAAGAATATCTTAATGCGTATGGTAGAGCCAGAGCGTGTAATAATGTTTCGCGTACCTTGGGTAGATGACTTGGGTGAAATCCAAGTTAATAGAGGATACCGCATTGAAATGAACTCCGCAATCGGCCCTTATAAAGGGGGACTGCGTTTTCATGAATCTGTAAACTTGAGTATTCTTAAATTTTTGGCATTTGAGCAAGTATTCAAAAACGCACTAACAACCTTGCCTATGGGCGGTGGTAAAGGCGGGGCAGATTTTAATCCAAAAGGAAAATCCGACGCCGAAGTGATGCGTTTTTGTCAAAGTTTTATGACCGAACTATTTCGTCATATTGGCCCTAACAGGGATATCCCTGCGGGAGATATTGGTGTTGGCGGCCGTGAAATTGGATATATGTTTGGGCAGTATAAACGACTAAAAAATGAATTTACTGGAGTGTTAACGGGCAAAGGAATATCTTGGGGCGGATCGCTTATTCGTCCAGAGGCTACTGGATACGGAGCGGTTTATTTTGCACAAAATATGCTACAGACCAAAGGCGAAAGCGTTGAAGGTAAAAAAGTGGTCGTTTCCGGCTCAGGGAATGTGGCACAATATGCTGCCGAAAAAGCCATTCAACTTGGCGCGACAGTACTTACGTTATCAGACTCCTCAGGCTTTATCTATGACCCCGATGGCATAGATCAAGAAAAGTTGGAGCATATTATGGAGTTAAAAAACATAAAACGAGAACGGATTCATGCGTTTATAGAAAAATATCCTAATGCAAGCTTTCATAAAGGCGAAAAACCATGGGGCGTAGCTTGTGACATTGCCATGCCATGCGCTACCCAAAATGAGCTAGACGAAAGTGATGCAAAAACACTTATTTCTAACGGGTGTTACTGTATTAGTGAGGGAGCAAATATGCCCTCCACGCCTGAAGCAATTTCACAATTTCATACCAACCATGTACTCTATGCTCCAGGAAAAGCATCCAATGCGGGTGGTGTAGCTGTTTCTGGACTTGAAATGGCACAAAACTCTTTGCGTTACAGTTGGACCCGCGCAGAAGTAGATCAACGGCTACAAGACATTATGGAAGACATCCACGATGCCTGCGTGTTATATGGTACTGAAAAGAAAACCATTAATTATGAGAAAGGGGCAAATATTGCTGGTTTTGTGAAAGTAGCCGATGCCATGTTAGCACAAGGGGTAGTGTAGTATACCATACTGGCATATTCCCCGTTTTGTTTATGATGAAAGTTATTTTGTTGCGAGTTCATTTTTTGGTCATTCTGAGTATGTCTTTATGTTGGGGTCAAAATAAGCAATGGGAATCCATGTATTCTTATTACAATACCACAATTGGAACGGTTTATAACGAAACCGTAATTGCGGCAGCTGAAAACGCCCTTTTCCTATTTGATTCCACTCAAAATAGCACAGAAACCATTACTACTGTTGACGGGCTTTCAGGAGACAATTTTTCGACTATATCTGTTTTTGATGATACAATTTTAGCAGGGTTTGAAAACGGGGTGCTGGCTAAGATTGACATCAACACCAAAAAAGTTGATCTTGACAACGCTATTGAACGCAACACATCCATTGCTGCAGATGAAAAACAAATCAATCACTTTCACATCCACCAAAATCTAGCGTATGTGGCAACGGGATTTGGAATTGTTGAGTTAAACCCCGCAACATTGGAGTTTGGCGATACGTATTATTTTGGCACGCTTAGTGCCAGAATTCGAGTAAATCAAGTCATTGTTTTTGAAGATTATGTGTATGCTGCGACACAACAAGGGATCTACAGGACACGGCTCAGTAACCCAAATAGACTGGAGTTTTCTTCATGGGAACAACACGCACCAGGTAGTTGGACATCTCTTTGGACGCAAGACAACATGCTCTATGGCGCAAAGGATGAAGGAAGCAACGTTTCATTTTTTCAATTGGGGGCTAATGTTGAACAAAAAGCTACATTTCCAGGGGTGTTGAGAGACATTGCACCATATGAAAACGGCGTCATTATTACAGTCTCAAATCGAGTGTATGACGTCAATAAATCATTTACAAGAACACAAACTATTGGAGATTTGCAAGGGGTTAAGTCAAATCAATTTACGTTTGCGTTGATGCTGAACAACGAGAAGTGGATTGGCACTAAAACCAACGGCCTTATTCGATATAGAAGCGGTGGTAATTTTGATTTGGTTAGTCCTCAAGGCCCGCTGCTAAATAGCATTTTTGATATTGAGCCATTAACAAATGAATTATGGATTGCCCATGGCGATTACGATTCGTTTTATAATCCGTGGCCTTTAGAAAAATATGGCATTAGCCACCTAACAGACAGCAGTTGGGAAAGTATTTCAAGCGAATCCCTCTACAGCGCAGAAAGTATTGTTAGAGTGGTTTCGCATCCAACGGAAATAGGCACCTTGTACGCGTGCTCATTTCATGGAGGGATTGTGGCGATTGAAGACAACGTTCCGATAGCTTTATGGAATCAAACAAACAGCGGTTTGGAAAGTTTGACTTTTGATGGAGATAACATAAGCGTACGCGTACGCGATGCTGTTGTAGATGATAGTGGAAACCTTTGGTCCGTAACGGCTTTTGTACAAGAAGGATTAAAAAAACGCAGCTCTTCAGGGCAATGGGCATCCTATGATTTGTCAGAAGTCATCTTAGACTACGGATCGGAGGCAGGCTACTCTAATTTGGAATTATATGAGAGCAATATCCTTTTTTTCGGGGGTTTAAAAAGCGCCCTAATTGGTGTTGACATCAGTCAATCCCCCCCACAAATGAAACGCCTCATGGGAGGAGACTTTGGATTGCCATCAGACGATGTACGTAGCATTCGCTTAGACAAAGATAACCGCCTGTGGGTAGGAACTCGAGAGGGCATAGCGGTACTTTATTCACCTAACCGTTTTTTTGAAGACGAAACCCAATTGCGTTCTATTGTAGTCGAAGACAGTGGAAATCTTCGTGAATTGCTTTCGGGGCAACTTATTACGGATATAGAAGTAGACGGTAATAACCAAAAGTGGGTAAGTACGGCAAACTCCGGCGTTTTCTTGTTAAGCCCAAACGGAACTGAAATTCTACAACATTTTACTAAAGAGAACAGTCCATTGCCCACTTCTTCAGTCAAAACCATTGGAATTGATAATGCCACAGGGAAAGTGTATTTAGGAACTCTTAATGGTATGGTAGTTTTTCAAGGTGATGCTTACGCAGCGTCCACTAAGCTATCCGAAATCAATGTGTTTCCTAACCCTGTTAGACCTCATTTTACAGGAAACTTAGTTGTTCGGGGATTGCAACAAGACACCCGTGTTAAGATTACGGATATAGCAGGGAATTTAGTCTATGACACCACTAGCGAGGGAGGCAGTATCAGCTGGAATTTGCGTTCCTTTTCAGGACAGCGTGTTCGCTCTGGGGTTTATCTCATTTTCGCCTCGTCAAAAGATGGAGGTGATAGTGCAGTAAAAAAAGTGATGATAGTAAACTGATGGAACAATCCACTCAAGCAATTGTACTACATGCCACCAAATACGGTGAAACAAGTGTTATTTTGAACGCCTATACGCAGCAATCAGGATTACGCGCATATGTAGTCAAGGGAGTAAGGTCGGCAAAGCGAAATAAAACATTTTCCATGGGCATGTTCCAGCCATTGACTCAATTGGAATTGGTTGCGTTTACGCCAAAACGCGGGGGTCTTTCCATATTAAAATTAGCGAAAATTACTCATCCCTACAACACCATTTCAACCGAAATCTCCAAATCAAGCATTTGTATATTCTTGGCAGAAGTATTGCGATCTGTACTCAAAGAGGAAGAAGAAAACGCATCATTATACCATTTTTTACAGCATGCGCTTGTATGGTTAGACACCCATGATAAGATAGCCAATGTGCATATTCACATATTGATACAACTCACCAAGTATTTAGGGGTTTACCCTGATATATCAAACATTTCACAACCCTACTTTGATGTACAAAACGGACAATTTTGTCAATATGCAAACAGCAAGGATTGCGTATCTGGAGAAGAAGTAATGCTTCTAAAAATCTATTTAGGTATGAAATTTGATATGTTGGATACGATTTCGGCTACCAGTGAACAACGGCGCACATTAGTAATGCTTCTTATGCAGTATTACCAATTACACGTTCAATCGTTTAGAATGCCCAAATCATTAGATGTGTTGTATGAGGTTTTTAGTTAACACGATTTTTCTATGCTTTAGCTTTTGTGGTATTGCGCAACAGGTTTTGGTAAAGGACGCCGTTACGCATGAGGTACTCGCTGGCGTAAGTATTTTTAATACCGAAAAATCACACCTTAAAACGACTACCGTAAACGGTAAAGCGCTGTTGGATGAGTTTGACCCTGACACGCTTTTGTCTTTTTCATACATGGGCTATCAAACACAAACCTTTCAAAAAAAAGAGCTGAAGTCTTCGCAAGTGATTTGGATGTTGCCTAACGCCGAGCAACTTGGCGAAATCGTGCTTTCGATTTCCCGTTCGTCTGGTAAAAAACAGCGCTTAGCACAACAAGTAGGCATCATAAGCAAACAGGAAATAGCTCAAATAAGCCCCGAAAATTCCGCGGCTTTACTTCGTGAAGTACCCGGCGTTCGGGTGCAACAATCACAAGGCGGAGGAGGAAGCCCCGTCCTTAGAGGCTTTGAGGCAAATAGAGTGCTTTTAGTGGTTGATGGGGTTCGCCTGAACAATGCCATTTTTCGATCAGGACATGTTCACAATGCCCTTTCCGTTGACCCGCTTAGCCTTAGCAGAGCGGAAGTTATTTTTGGCCCTTCCTCAGTAGGCTATGGCTCCGATGCACTAGGAGGTGTTATTCATTTTTATACGCGCACACCACTAATCAATCAAACAAAAAAACTACACCTTGAAACCTCATCTTCCTATACATTTAATCAAAACACGTCTAAACAATCGGTAGTTATGGAATATAGCGCGCCAAATTGGGCTGTTTTACAACAAGTTTCCTATTCACAATTCGGGGATGTTATTATGGGGACCCGACGCCGACATGGCTTTGAAAACTGGGGTAAAGCATATCAATATTCTCAAAATACAGAAACCAATTACACAGCAACACCATCAATAAATAGCAATCCAGACGTACAACAAAACTCTGGATACGCACAACTAGACGTATTGCAAAAATGGATTTATCATACGACTAATGGAATTAAGTTTACACTTAATCTTCAGGGTTCACAATCTGGGAATATCCCAAGATTTGATAAACTTTCAGAAACTAAAGACGGCGAATTACGATTTGCACGTTGGGAGTATGGCCCGCAAAAACGATGGATGATATCGCCACAAATCAGTTTTGTTGGCAATAAACCTTGGCTGCATTCGGGTAAAATAGTTGCAGCAGTCCAGCTTCTTGAAGAATCGAGAATTCAACGAAAATTCGCAAGCCTGAATAAAGAAACACAGCAAGAGCAGCTTACCGTATATAGCCTAAACGCAGACTTTACGGCCAAAACACGAAAAGGGCGCGACTGGTCGTATGGATTAGAACTGACGCACAACCAAGTGCATTCGTCTGCGCATGCGCAGGAATTACACGTAGTGGCAAATGAAATTATTGGATTAAACACAAAAACAGCCATCCCAACCCGCTACCCTAGCGGAGGGAGTACCTACGCTACTTTCGCAGGCTATGTGGATTACAGATATGACATCAACCCAAAAAGTACGTTGAGTTTTGGCGCAAGACATACCATTACAGAACTAGATGCTGCATGGAACGAGCAAGCACTTATTGATGCGAAATTGGCGCATGCCTATCAAAAGCATCAATCGTCTAACGTAACACTTGGATACAATTACAGACCCAACAAACAATGGCAGATCAAGGCTCTTTTTTCTAGTGGATTCAGGGCGCCAAACATTGACGATCTGGGCAAAACTCGTGAAGACCATGGTGTTTTGAGTGTGCCTAACTTAGAGCTCACACCAGAATATATTTACAGTACAGATATTGGCATTCGCAAACAATGGAAAAATGGATCGTTTGTTGAAACGAATGGATATTATGCATTTGTTCATGACTATATTGCCCGTGGGCCATATAGTGTAATGCAAGACCAAACAACTGAAGATGCAGGAACCATTATGTATTCTGACGATGAAGTAAGAACTACAGCTAACATAAACGTTGGTACAGTAAAAGTTTACGGATTTAACGCTCAAAGTAAATGGGTGATTTCACCCAAAATAACTCACCTAAGTTCGTTGACATATACCGCAGGACTAGGGAACAACACCAGCGGCAATCTTCCTTCCATAAGCCCATTATTTGTTACCCAAAAATTGCAATGGCAATTGCTTAAGGGCGAACTGTCTCTACTTTGGCATCATGCCCAGCAAAAGACTCCTGAAACCTATTCCCCTTGGGGCGAAGACGGACTTGAAGAAACCCCTCTTTTAGCAAATGGTACTTTTGCAGGTACTCCAGCGTGGCATCGTTGGGACATACAGCTTGCCCTTTCATTAAGCAGTTCAGTTAACCTAACAGGCGGAATTTATAATCTATGGGATACGCATTACCGAGAATTCGCATCGGGCATATCTGCACCTGGCAGAAGTGTAAAGCTTGCCTTAAGGTATGAATTGTAACGATTCGACAGTATAACAACACAATATTTTGTCCTAAATTAGTTACTTTCGCAAGCATAATTTTAGCACAAGATTTTGTTTCCAACCTACTCACATCTTGATTTAACAGCAGCAGCCGAAGAAATTGCATCGTTCTGGGACGAACATATGGTTTTTGAGGCGAGTATAGACACGCGTGAAGGAAGACCTCCTTTTGTGTTTTTTGAGGGACCTCCATCTGCAAATGGATTACCAGGAATTCATCACGTTTTGGCACGTGCACTTAAAGACATTTTTTGCCGTTACAAAACACAACAAGGGTTTCAAGTTAAGCGTAAAGCGGGTTGGGACACACACGGACTTCCTGTAGAACTCGGCGTAGAAAAAGAACTTGGTATTACAAAGGAAGACATTGGTAAAACGATCAGTGTTTCAGATTACAATAACGCGTGTAAAGAGGCTGTAATGCGTTACACCGATGTGTGGAACGACCTTACTAAAAAAATGGGGTATTGGGTAGATATGTATGACCCCTACATTACATATACGTCAAAGTATATGGAATCAGTTTGGTGGCTGCTTTCAACGCTCTACAAAAAAGGGCTGATTTACAAAGGGTACACCATTCAGCCGTATTCACCCATGGCAGGAACGGGACTTTCCTCTCACGAATTAAACCAACCTGGATGTTATCGCGATGTAACCGATACATCCGTAACAGCGCAATTTAAGACCAAAGACGCTTCGCTTCCCGAAGTCCTCAAAGGGCATTTGCCACTGCACATCTTGGCATGGACAACTACTCCTTGGACACTTCCTTCAAATACAGCGCTTACGGTAGGGGCTAAAATTTCTTATGCCGTGATACAAACGTTTAATCAGTACACACACAAGCCTGTTCGTGTATTACTTGCAAAAAAATTGATTGGGAAACAGTTTGGAAAAAAGTATGCTCAGGTTGAGACACAAAACGAGTTAGCAGCCTACGACAAAGCCAATAAAACCATTCCGTTTTGGATTGAACAAGAAAGTATTGGCGCTGATTTGGTTGGCATTCAATACGAACAAATTTGGACAGAAGCTCCGATGCCATATCAAAACCCCGTGGATGCATTCCGCATTATTTCTGGAGATTTTGTTACTACAGACGATGGAACAGGAATTGTCCACACCGCACCTACTTTTGGAGCCGACGATGCCAAAGTTGCCAAAGAAGCCACACCGCCTATTCCACCACTTTTGATATTGGACGAAAATGACAATCCAGTTCCACTTGTAGATTTTCAAGGAAAATTTAGAACAGAAGTAGGTTTAGTTGGGGGTAAATTTGTCAAAAACGAATATTACCCAAAGGGCGAGGCGCCAGAAAAGTCAACCGATGTAGAAATTGCCATCCGGTTGAAAGAAGAAAACAAAGCGTTTAAGGTTGAAAAGTACGTGCATAGTTATCCGCATTGTTGGCGCACCGATGCCCCCGTGCTATATTACCCTCTTGATTCGTGGTTTATAAAAGTTCAAGACCACAAAGAACGCATGGTTGAGCTCAATAAAGCCATACAGTGGAAACCCGCAAAAACAGGTGAAGGGCGTTTTGGGAATTGGCTTGCCAATGCAAACGATTGGAATTTATCGCGTTCTCGTTTTTGGGGAATTCCGTTGCCCATTTGGCGGACTTCAGATGGTGACGAAACCCGCATTATCGGCTCAGTTGAGGAATTGAAAATGGCAGTTGATGAAGCTGTTGCTGCCGGCTTGATGATAAAAAACCCGCTGGCTGATTTTACCATTGGAGACATGTCTGATCGTAATTATGAACGTGTAGATTTGCACAAAGACACGGTGGATGAATTGGTGCTTTTAAGCGAATCGGGAAAACCTATGTACCGAGAAACAGACCTTATCGATGTTTGGTTTGACTCAGGAGCAATGCCTTATGCACAATGGCATTATCCGTTTGAAAATAAAGAAAAAATAGACCACGGAACTACATTCCCTGCTGACTACATCGCTGAGGGAGTTGATCAAACACGGGGTTGGTTTTATACACTTCACACTATTGCAACGCTTGTTTTTGACTCGGTTGCGTATAAAAATGTTGTTTCCAATGGATTGGTTTTGGACAAAAAGGGTCAAAAAATGTCCAAACGCTTGGGCAATGCCGTTGATCCATTTGACACACTAAAAAAATACGGGCCAGATGCCACGCGCTGGTATATGATTAGCAATGCGAATCCGTGGGATAATTTAAAATTTGACTTAGAAGGCATCGAAGAGGTACGGCGCAAGTTTTTCGGAACGCTTTACAATACCTATTCATTCTTTAGTCTATATGCTAACATAGATGAGTTTGCTTTCGTAGAAGATGAAATCCCCGTTGCTGAACGCCCAGAAATCGATCAATGGATTTTGTCAGAACTGCATAGCTTGATTCAAAAAACAACACATTCTTTTGATGCGTATGAGCCTACACGTGCTTGTCGCGCCATAGCACATTTTGTTACTGAAGATTTAAGTAATTGGTATGTGCGTCTGTGTCGCAGACGCTTTTGGAAGGGAAGCTATGAGGCAGACAAAATTGCAGCCTATCAAACCCTGTACGAATGTTTGTTGAGCGTGGCCAAAATGATGGCTCCTGTAGCACCGTTCTACGCAGATAGACTTTATCAGGATTTAAATGGGGTTACCAAACGCGAGGCAGCTTCTTCGGTTCATATAGCGTTTTATCCAAAGGCAAATGTAGATGCTATAAACCCTTCATTAGAGCAGAAAATGCAACGAGCGCAAAAGATTACGTCATTGGTGTTATCGATTCGCAAGCGTGAAAAAATCAAAGTCCGTCAGCCGTTGCAACGCATCATGATTCCGGTGTTGGACAAAGAAGAACGGGAGCAAGTTGAAGCCGTTTCTGCACTAATTGCGGCTGAGGTGAACGTAAAGGAAGTAACGTTATTAGGCGACACGTCTTCTATATTGATTAAAGAAATCAAGCCAAACTTTAAAACGCTAGGCCCTCGGTTTGGCAAAGACATGAAACTTGTAGCGCAAGCCATACAAAACCTTAACGAGACACAAATACAGGAACTTGAAAAACAAGGCTCATTGACCATCCTAATAAACAATAAAACGTGTACGTTAGAGGCTTCAGATGTAGTCATCAGCTCCAAAGATGTTGCGGGCTGGATGGTAGCGTCTGAGCAAGGAGTTACCGTTGCACTTGATATTCAAATGAACGAAACACTTCGTTTGGAAGGCATGGCACGCGAGCTTGTGAACAGATTACAGAATATGCGTAAAGACCTTGGTTTTGAGGTGACAGACACCATAGAAGTTACACTTAAAGAAAGTGACGAGTTAAACGCTATTTTAAATGAAAACAAAGCGTATATTCAACGCGAAATTTTAGCTACAACCATATATGTAGCAAAAGAAGTGAATAATGAAGCAACCGAATTAATTTTTGATTCATTAAACACGCAGGTAACAATGGTTAAATCGTAACAACCTAAATAGTATGGAACAGAAAAACCGATATAATGACGAGGCTCTTCAAGAATTTAAGGGGCTAATTGAAATGAAAATTGCAAAGGCGCAACACGACTTAGAACTCATAAGAAGCGCTTACATGAATGATGGTAACAATGGGACGGATGACACCGCTCCAACCTTCAAGGCATTTGAAGAAGGCTCAGTAACCATGTCCAAAGAGGCAAACACGCAACTGGCTTTGCGTCAGGAAAAGTTTATTCGTGACCTAAAAAACGCTTTAATTCGTATTGAAAACAAAACGTATGGCGTTTGCCGTGTAACAGGGAAACTCATTAACAAAGAGCGATTGAAACTTGTGCCGCATGCCACGCTGAGTATTGAAGCAAAAAACATGCAGCGTTAATTTATGGCGCTACGTAAAATTTGTTGGATTATCCTTGCCGTTTTGGTACTAGACCAAGTGTTTAAGGTGTACATCAAACTCAATTATTCGCTTACGTTTTATGGTTCTGATGCCATTGTAGATTGGGGCTGGTTTCGCCTATTGTTTGTAGAAAATAAAGGAATGGCTTGGGGTGCTCGCCTCAATGATATTTTGCCATTTATATCTGATAAAACAGCGAAACTGCTCCTAAGTATCTTTCGCTTATTGGCGGTTTCGGCAATTGGTTACTGGCTTGTACGCGCTACAAAATTAGGAACACCAAAAGGACAACTTATTGCGGTATCACTTATTTTTGCAGGAGCTTTGGGGAACATTATTGATTCTGTTTTTTACGGGGTTCTCTTTTCAAACAGCTACGGACAAATTGCCTCGTTTATGCCTGCCGAAGGCGGCTATGCACCTCTGATGTTTGGGCACGTGGTCGATATGCTGCAGTTCCCCATGTTTACGTGGACATGGCCCGAATGGTTACCGCTTCTTGGTGGCGATCGCTTCACTTTTTTTGAACCCGTTTTTAATATTGCTGACAGCGCTATCAGTGTCGGAGCAGTATTGCTAATACTGAAAACACGAAAGTCAAAGGATTAAAACGTGTAAACTCCTTTTGGGGTTATGACCATATCTAGGGCAACATCTGTTGGCTCGACATCATCAATTTTCTCAATGGGATCAAAAAAAGACACACCCACAGCTTTGCAACTAGGCGCGCATCGTGACAAAAATCTGTCGTAATATCCTTTACCATAACCAACCCGGTGTCCATTTTGATCAAAACACAGCAGTGGAACTACAACGGCTGCAATATTTTGAGGGTTTATGTAGGGGGTGCTTAGCGGCTCAGGAATTCCCCACTTATTAGGCTCAAGCCGAGTCCCTTTTTCCCAAAGGACCGCTTCCATTTGCCCATTCGTATTAACAACTCTCGGCACACAAATGGGTTGTTTTTCAAATGCGGCAAACCATTTTTCCATTGGAATTTCGTGATGGGAGGTACTATCTAAATAAAGCATAATAAGACCATTTTCGATACGATTTTCGATAACCACTCGTTTAAGAATGGCAGCGCTAGCATGGGCAAGATCTGTTATAGATAGTGCTTTGCGTTTTGTGCGGTATAAAGATCGCAATGTGCTCTTATTAGGCATCCTTAAATATAGCTGTTTCGGAGGTAAGTTTTTGTATTTTAGTCACATGATAAAAGAGGCACTAAAAAGGCAAGTAGCTTCGCTCCCAAACGAGCCTGGGGTATATCAGTATTACAATGAGGAAGGCGAGATTATTTATGTAGGTAAGGCAAAAGACCTGAAAAAAAGAGTGTCGTCATATTTTAGAAAGCAGGTAGATTCACGAAAAACCCGAAATCTTGTAAACTCTATTTATAGCCTTAAACACATTGTTGTTCCAACCGAATCGGATGCATTAATTTTGGAAAATACGCTTATTAAAGAGCACCAACCCAAGTATAACATCTTGCTTCGTGATGATAAAACCTATCCATGGATATGCATCAAAAAAGAACGATATCCTAGAGTATTTACCACACGAAAAATCATTCAGGACGGCTCGGAATATTTTGGTCCATTTACGAATGCCAAAACGGTCCGGGTACTTCTTACCCTAATCAATGAGCTTTATCCACTCCGCACCTGCCATTACGACCTTAGCGAAACAAATGTTGCGAGTGAAAAGTATAAGGTATGTTTGGAGTATCATATTGGAAACTGTTTGGCGCCTTGTGTAGGAAAACAAACCACCACACATTATGACGAAGCAATAGGTCACATCCGCAGTATCTTGCAAGGCAAATTCAAGCAAGTAAACGATGCGTTTGCTCGAGAGATGAAAGCCGCTGCCGAAACGTTACAATTTGAGCATGCGCAGAAAATTAAATTAAAAAAAGAGGCGTTGCAGCAGTACCAATCAAAATCGGCTGTGGTCAGTGCCAAAATTAACGCTGTAGACGTGTGCACTATTGTTTCGGACGAATCCAATGCATTTGTCAATTTTTTACAGGTTGCATATGGCTCTATTGTGCGTTTTCATAGCATGGTACTAAAAAAGAAATTAGACGAAACAGATATAGAGCTATTACGAGTAGCTGTAGTGGAACTGCGGCGAAGATTTGAATCTTCTTCTAAAGAAATACTACTCCCGCTTGAGGTGGATTTGGGAGAAGACGTCCATGTAACGGTACCCAAAATTGGTGAAAAAAAACAGCTTCTGAATTTGTCATTACGCAATGCGAAACAAAATCGGCTGGAACAGCTAAAACAAATTAAACTTACGGATCCAGAGCAACACGGCCAACGCGTAATGGCACAGATGCAACGCGATTTGCGTCTTTCCGAGCTACCGCAACACATAGAGTGCTTCGACAACTCTAACATGCAAGGGAGCAATCCCGTAGCGGCTTGTGTGGTGTTTCGAAATGCTAAGCCAAGTAAAAAAGAATACCGCCATTATGGCATCAAAACGGTCGAAGGTCCTGATGATTTTGCTTCAATGGAAGAAGTCGTTTATCGCAGATACAAACGCTTGCTCAGCGAGGGCGAAGCATTACCACAATTGGTCGTAATTGATGGTGGAAAAGGACAGCTTAGCTCAGCGCTAAAAAGCTTTGATGTGTTGGGAATTCGGGGGAAAGTTGCCATTTTAGGAATTGCCAAACGACTTGAAGAGCTTTATTTTCCAGATGATCCAATTCCGTTATATTTGGATAAGCGTTCAGAGACTTTGCGTATTGTACAGCAGTTAAGAAACGAGGCCCACCGTTTTGGCATTCGCCTACACCGAAACAAACGCAGCAAAAGTGCGATTAACTCCACTTTGGAAAACATACCTGGAATTGGAGAAAAGACCGCCATTGAATTGCTTAAAAAATTTAAATCGGTAAAACGTATAAAAACCGCTTCACAAGATGAACTAACCCAAATCCTAGGCCCAAAAAAGGCGAAAATTACATATGATTACCTACACAACAAGACTGCTTAGCGTTCTATTTTGTTTCTTTTTTGTCGTTGTTGTAGCGCAAAGTAAAGACCCAAAAGTGGGGCTTATTCTCAGTGGCGGTGGCGCAAAGGGGATGGCTCATATTGGTGTACTCAAAGAAATTGAACGCGCTGGCGTAAGAATAGATTATATAGGCGGAACTAGCGTGGGCGCCATAGTTGGGGGGCTTTATGCTTGTGGGTACTCCGCAAAGCAATTGGAACAATTGCTTTTGACAACAGATTTAACCAATTTGATTAATGACAATTTTGATAGAGAAGCAACATCGCTTCATGACAAAGAAGACAGTGAACGTTATGCTGTTACGTTACCCATCGTAAAGGGTAAAATTCAATTCCCTGTGTCGTTATCTAAAGGTCAAAACTTGTATAACTTATTAGTACAACTGATGCACGATCAACGTGCAATACGAGATTTTAATAAACTTCCAATTCCATTTTACTGCAATGCTACAGATTTGAACAATGGCGAAGCGGTGTTGTTAGATAAAGGTTTTTTACCGCTTGCCGTAAATGCCAGTAGTGCGCTGCCAACCCTATTCTCACCTGTAATGGTTAATAACAAAACACTAATTGATGGAGGAATTTCTAACAATTACCCCATTGAAGAAATGTTCAAAAAAAAGGTGGATATTATCATTGGCGTGGATGTACAAACGAGTATTTCTGACACCAATGAAGCAGCCAGTATTTCGGACATTATAGTTCGATTAGGGAGTTTTCAAGCCGAAAAAAACATGTCTCCTAAAAGAGTAAAAACAGATATTTACATTCAGCCTGACATAACTGGGTTTACGATGTTATCATTTGCAGAGCAAGCCGCTATTGTCGATCGTGGAGAACAAGCAGGTAAAAAAGTATTTTCCCAACTCAAAACACTTGCTGATCAACAAATACCTAGAGAGCTGGCAAAGAAAAAAATTCCAGTTTCCTTTCAGCTCGACAGCCTGTCTTTTTCACAAACACCTAACTACAAACAAAATTATATTTTGGGCAAAATGAGGCTGAAACCTAACAGCCAATATTCATTTAAAAAACTTCGTGAAGGAGTCATAAACTTGACAGCCACACAAAACTTTGAAGCGCTTAGATATACCTTGACCACTGAAAACAATAAAGAAGTGCTGGCAGTTAACCTACTCGAATCACCACACACTACTTTGTTTCGAGCGGGCTTGCATTACAACGACCTTATGGGCGCAATGGGACTTGTAAACATTACTCAAAAACATGCTTTATTCAAAAACGATGAAGTTTCGTTGGACCTTGCCTTAGGGGCTAATTTTAGGTATGCATTTACCTATTTTATAGACAAAGGACAGTTTTGGAGTATTGGGCTGAGGGCAACATTAGACCAATTTGATACGGAAGCTGACTTTGCTGTGAGCATTCCAGGAACAGCTAACGTATATGAGTCATCCAGAACAAGAGTTTTAACGCAGGAACACACCTTTTTTATACAAACAGTTTTCAAAGAAGAGGCCATTTTTGGATTGGGAATTACACACCAGAAAAATAGATTTAAAACCAACCTTTTTAACGTAGAAAACGCAAAGTTTTTCTTCGTTGATGACGCCGACTATTACAGTACAAATGGATACCTTAAAGTGGACACACGAGACGATGCTTATTTTCCAAAAGGAGGAGGTTTTTTTGATGGCAATATTGCCTATATTTTTAGTCAAAAATCCCAATTAGACTTCGGTACTTTTTCCCCTTTAATTGTTGGAAAAGCTACTATGGGAGCAGCATTACCAATTGCTCAAAAATGGACACTATCCTTAAATACCATGGGGGGTTTTACCATTCATAATCCCAACACACCAACCTTCGACTTTATCCTTGGAGGCTATGGAAACGCACCACTTTTAAACTATCAACCCTTTGTAGGATTACCACAGCAATATACAGCAGCTGATAGCTTTATAAAGGGAGAAATAATAGTCGATTATGAATTTATACCAAACCATCATGCAGCGTTGAAAATACATGCCGGTGTTGTTCGCGATGATATTTTCGGGAACGATATACAGGAGGCAACCCCTAATTATTTTGGCACGGGTTTGGCATATGGGTTAGATACGTTTGCAGGACCGCTAGAGTTCATGGCAGCGTATAGCCCGCAGTTTAATAAACTACTGCTTCACGTCAGTATTGGCTGGCGATTTTAACACTTAAGATAAATGCTTTTACGTATTTTTGCTCACATGACGCTTAATCGATGGCTTTGGGTAGTGTTGCTTGCGTTTTCGCAACCCATTTTTGCTCAGGAAATTCAAAAAAATGCAAGCCCACAGCAAATTGTCCCCCCAACGTTTTTTAATGATGCTTTTAAAGGTGGTGAGTGGTTTAAGTTTCGAATTCATTATGGAATTTTCAATGCGAGCTTTGCTACCATCGAGGTCAATGAAACAATTTGGGAAGGAAAACCCGTTTTTCATGCTAAAGGAGTTGGAAGAACAACAGGGTTAGCTCGATGGTTTTTTAAAGTAGATGATTATTATGATTCCTATTTTACCAAAGACGCCGTTCGCCCCTTGTTTTTTATTCGAAACATCAATGAAGGCGGGTACAAAAAACATATCACCATTCGTTTTGACCACGATAAAAATGAAGTATTTGTTGATGATAAACACCAAAATAAACAAAGCTCATTTGAAACGGTTCCTAATGTTCAAGACCTAATTTCTTGTTTTTATTTTTTGCGAAACGAATTTGATGTTTCTGACATAAAAAAAGAAGAGTATGTCATGGTAAATCTGTTTTTTGATGAATCCAATTATGCTTTTAAATTCAAATTTTTAGGAACCGAAACCATAAAAACCAAATTCGGTTACGTTAGATCGTTAAAATTTAGACCCTATGTGCAGTCGGGACGGGTGTTCCGTAGTAACGAAAGTATCATGCTTTGGGTAAGTAACGACAAAAACAGAATCCCCTTACGCTTACAGGCAACTTTGCGTGTTGGTAGCATCACCGCCGATTTAGATGAATTTAAAGGACTTAATAATCCATTTGAAATTGTTGTCAAAAATTAAACTATTTATTGCGTTTGCATTAGTGCTGTTGCTTGTCGCTTGTAGCGATACGCCTAAGAAGCCTAATGAAATTCTTCCTCCAAAAGAACCAGATGTTTTTGCCTTTGGATACAAACTCAATGACTTTGAGGTGGTTCGAGACACCGTGCGTAAAGGCGACACGTTTGCCGATATATTTTTAGAAAATGGATTTACGTATCCGCAGATATACGACATCAACAGAAAAATAAAAAAGAAGTATAACTTTAGAAAAATACAGCCCAAAAAGCCATACACCTTTTTGTTTGCCAAAGACTCCGTTCCTACTCCAGTAGCGTTTATTTATCAGCCCTCTATGCTGGACTATGTAGTCGTAAATTTGAAGGATTCCATTTTTGCAGAAACACAAAAAAAAGAAGTAAAACTGCGCACATTTGAAGCGCAAGGCGTCATTACAAGTTCGCTTTCCGAAACCTTGGACGCACAACGCCTTAGCCCGTTGTTGGCCTATGATTTATCAGATATTTATGCTTGGAGCATTGATTTTTTCCGACTTGAAAAAGGGGATAGATTTAAAATCATATACACCCAAAAATATGTAGATGATTCCATTTATGTGGGACTTAACCGCATTCATGCGGCATACTTTGAGCACCGTAAAAACCCATACTATGCCATTGAGTTTGAGTCGGACTCTGTTCGTGGTATTACCGAATTTTTTGATGAAAATGGAAAGAACCTACGTCGTGCATTTTTGCAATCACCCGTACAGTTTTCACGGATATCATCACGCTACAATAAACGTCGTCGAATTTCATATTATGGCCGTACAAAACCACATTACGGAACCGATTTTACTGCACCTGTAGGAACACCTATACGCACTACAGCTAGCGGAACAGTAGTTGCCGCCAGTTACACCCGAGGCAATGGGAAGTATGTAACCATAAGGCACAACAGCACCTATAAAACACAATATTTACACATGAAAAAGCGCGCCGTGCGCAAGGGCCAATTTGTAAAGCAAGGCGATGTTATTGGAACAGTTGGTATGACAGGTTATACTTCTGGGCCACACGTTTGTTATCGCTTTTGGAAAAACGGAAAACAAGTAGATCCGTTTCGCCAAAAATTACCTGAAGCCAAACCCATTGATTCAAAATTAAAAGAAGCCTACATGGATCATATGCAACCATTTAAAGAAGCATTAGATTGTATCGAATTTTACTAAACAATAAATCAAATCATGTCATTTCCAAAAATTAATCCAACAACAACAAATAGCTGGAAAAAGCTAACAAAACTTGCAGCCAACCGCAAAACCTTACAAACCTATTTTGCTGAAGACAAAGATAGAGCCAAGCAGTTTTCCATTGATTGGGACCAATTCTTTGTGGACTATTCTAAAAACCACCTGGACAACGACATCAAAGAAGCACTTGTGTCTTTGGCAAAAGAAGTGGGCCTTGAAGATGCCCGGGCGGCGTATTTTGGCGGCGAAACCATTAACCAAACGGAGGGGCGCGCGGTGTTGCATACGGCACTCAGAGCAAAAGCAGCCGCAGACATTCGTGTGGATGGTGAAAGTGTAGTGCCAGAAGTATATGCTGTCCGCGAGCAAATACGAACGTTTAGCCAATCGGTTATTGACGGGAGCCGAAAAAGCAGCTCAGGACAGGCTTTTACAGCTGTGGTAAACATCGGAATTGGCGGATCAGACCTTGGCCCTGCCATGATTACGGAAGCCTTGGCATACTATAAAAACCACCTTGATGTGTATTTTATTTCCAACGTAGATGGCGATCATGTGATGGAAGTGTTGAAAAAAGTCAATCCAGCCACGACATTATTTGTAGTAGTATCTAAAACATTTACCACGCAAGAAACCCTATCAAATGCAACAACTGCCAAAAAATGGCTCGTTGAGGCATTGGGCGAAAGTGCCGTTGCAGACCACTTTGTAGCGGTATCGACAAACCTTCCTGCCATTGGTGCTTTTGGAATTCAGTCCGAAAATGTATTCCCAATGAACGATTGGGTAGGCGGACGTTTTTCGCTTTGGAGTGCTGTTGGCTTGTCCATCGCACTTGCAGTAGGACCAGACCACTTTGAAGCACTTTTAGAAGGAGCAAATGAAATGGACACCCATTTTGCTACGGCACCCATTGATGAAAACATCCCTGCAATCTTGGCATTACTTACCGTTTGGTACACAAGCTTTTTGGACGCACAGTCAGAGGCAGTGATTCCATACACGCAGTATTTGCATCGTTTGCCTGCCTATTTGCAGCAAGGAATTATGGAAAGCAACGGAAAGTCTGTTGACCGTAACGGTGAAGCGGTTTCATACCAAACAGGGAATATTGTATGGGGCGAGCCGGGTACCAACTCACAACATGCGTTCTTCCAATTGATGCATCAAGGAACCAAATTGATTCCCACACACTTTATTGGATTTGTGGAATCGCTACACGGCAATCAAAATCACCATGACAAGCTGATGGCGAACTTTTTTGCACAAACCGAAGCTCTAATGCAAGGAAAAACAGAAGCGCAAGTGCGTGAGGAGCTTTTGGCAAAAGGACTGTCTGGAGACGCCTTAGAAAAGTTGATGCCGTTTAAAATATTTTCAGGCGACAAACCAACCACGACGCTGTTAATTGAAAAGCTAACTCCTAAAACCCTTGGCGCACTTGTGGCCATGTATGAGCACAAGATTTTTGTGGAAGGTGTGGTGTGGAATATCTTTAGTTACGACCAGTGGGGCGTGGAGCTAGGCAAGCAATTGGCATCTGTTATTTTGGATGAGTTTGACACCAAAAAGACAGCTTCACACGACGCTTCTACGTCGCAATTATTACGCCGTTTTAAACGTTAAAGAAAAGTTAAAATAGCTTAACATTAAGCTAACGCGGGTTGATAGAAATATTGTCATTTTTGTGAAAATTAATTAAACATAAAAAATGAAAAAACTATTATTTATTGTTGTTGCTTTAGCATCAACGCTTGTGTTTGCACAGCAAACATCTGTTAATGATTCTATTTCGTTAAACGAAGTGATTGTAACTGCTGGTCGTAGTACTGTCGATTTGGCTGCCACAAGATTAACACCAGTTGCTGTAACTGTTGTGTCACAACAGGAGATCGAATCTAAAATTGATCAAGAAGACCTTGTTAGTGTGATGCAAAATATGCCTGGGGTGTACGTTCAAGACCAAATGGGCGGTTTTGGGGATAGCGATATATTTCTTCGTGGATTCAATCAATCTAACACTGCATTTTTATTAAATGGTCAGCCAATGAACGCGGCTGAAGACGGAAAAATGTACTGGTCTAACTGGTCTGGACTTGGTGATGTAACTCAAGCAATCGAGGTGCAAAGAGGTCTTGGAGCTTCTAAACTTGCAATTAATTCTGTGGGTGGTACTGTCAACTTTGTAATGAAAGCAACCCAAATGCGTAAAAGCAAATCGTACTCAATTATTAGAGGGAGTGACGATTATGTAAGAGCCACACACTCATTTAATACTGGTCTAATGGAAGACGGAACAGCCTTTTCAGGTTCGATCTCATACTGGCAAGGAGATGGTTACGCTAATGGTACAATGGGCAGAGGTCAAACATACTTTTTCTCATATGGAAAGAAATTTTCAGATAAACTTTCTATGAATGCA
>ERZ802822.580-NODE-580-length-24977-cov-6.873775_pt1 | contig 24977 bp, 24 predicted proteins | sample MGYA00345649_ERZ802822 | MGnify/ENA primary metagenome ERZ802822 (study PRJEB30503, sample SAMEA104212359) | marine metagenome | biome: Westerlies Biome; feature: [SRF] surface water layer (ENVO:00010504) within the epipelagic zone...; material: water...
CTCTTGCTAAAATGGTCTCTTAGCAGCGCTCATTATGCAGTTGATAACAATGCTTTTTAGAACAAGATTTGCACCGTCCCCAACCGGCCTACTGCATCTTGGCCATGCCTACTCGGCGCTTTTGGCGCATGATCGCGCCCGCGCTGAGGCGGGTGAATTTTTATTAAGAATCGAAGATCTGGATCCTGCGCGGTGTCGCGATCATTTTGAGGCGCAAATTTATGAAGATCTTGACTGGTTGGGCATTCGCTGGGATGGTCCGGTGCTGCGCCAGTCTGAACAGACGCAAGATTATGACGTGGTTTTGTCTGATCTCACGGCGCGCGGTCTGACCTTTGCGTGCAGTTGCAGTCGCGGGGATATTCGGGCCGCCCTTGCCGCGCCCCAAGAGGGGGCGATTCAGCATGGGCCCGATGGTCTGATTTATCCCGGCACTTGTCGGGGACGGGTCGCGCAAAGCCAAGCCGCAGATGAGGCCTTGCGTCTGGATATGACAAAATCCGCAGCAGCCCTGCCGGACATTCTGTGCTATCAAGAACTGGGTGAGGAGGTGCCTTCAACGATCGAAGTGATAAGCCAAAGCCTCGTGGCATCAGTTGGCGATGTCGTTCTTGGGCGCAAAGGTCAGGATGCGGTGGCCTATCATCTGGCCTGTGTGATTGATGACGCCCGTCAGGGCATCAGCCATGTCATTCGTGGCCAAGATTTGAGCGAGGCCACGCAGATTCATGTGGTATTGCAAAAGCTTTTGGGGCTGCAAACGCCGGTCTATTGCCACCACCGCCTGATTCGTGATGAGACGGGAAAACGGCTTGCCAAACGCAGCGACGCTCAGGCAATTGCAAAGTTGCGCGATGATGGAATGTCGCCGCAGGATATCCGGCGGCTGGTCGGTCTCTAATGGCTGTTGCTCGCGCTCTCGGGCTTGAGCAGTTCAACCTCTTGGGTGTCGCGAACCGCGGTATAAAAACAACTGCGGCGGTTGGTGTGACAGGCGGGACCGATTTGGCGTACCACCACCAGCAAACAGTCGCGGTCGCAATCTATCCGAAAATCGACCAAAGTTTGGGTGTTGCCGCTGCTCTCGCCCTTGACCCAAAACGCCTGTCGCGAGCGGGACCAATAGGTGACGCGCCCGCTGTCAAGCGTCTGGCGAACCGCGTCTTGGTTCATCCAAGCCATCATCAGAATCTCTCCTGAGGTTTCGTCCTGAGCAATTGCTGGGATCAGGCCTGCGGCATTATAGCTTAAACTTGCTGGATCGAATGACATTTTTAAAAAACCTTTTGCATCGTGGCGATGCATGCCTATCTATTGAGAATACTACTAAAGGAAAACCCATGGCTGGCGAAAATGATCTGATCAAACTTTATTCGGGGCGTATTTTGGCGCTGGCGGCGGATATTCCCAATTCAGAGCGGCTTGAGGCCCCGGCGGTCACGGTTAAAAAACGCTCGCCCTTGTGTGGCTCAACAGTGACAGTCGATGTGGAATTTGAGGGCCAGACAGTGAGTGCGTTTGGACAGGATGTCAAAGCCTGCGCTTTGGGGCAGGCGGCCGCCTCGGTGATTGGTGGTGCAATCGTTGGTGTGTCACTGGATCAGGTGAAACAGGCGCAAAGGGCGTTGCAAACACTGTTGAAAGAGGGTGGCCCACCGCCACAAGTGCCGTTTGAGGGGCTAGAGGTTCTGCGCCCTGCTAAAGATTTTAAGAATCGTCACGCTTCGATCATGCTGGTATTGGATGCGGCGGTCGAAGCGATCGACCACTATCAAGAGCTGCCTGTGCAAGACCAATCTGTGTAGGTTGAAACTATATAGGACCAAACCGATACGGGCCTGCCGGGATGGAATAAGCACATAAAAAAACCGCCGCACTTGCAATCAAGGCGACGGTCAGTGTGCATTTCGCGGCCTGAAATCAGTGGTCTAAAACGCGTTATAAGCCTTAGGGCAGGATGACGGGGACCAGCAGGTAGATCCTGACGCACATCAACGGGCTGCGCACCGATTTCGGAAATGCAATCTCTAGGTCAAGGTAGGACTGGCAGATGCAAACTGGGAAGATGCAGGGCAACCAACAAGATCAACACAATCGACGCCGCGCCAATCGCGTCTTGCAACAATGTGTTTTGCGACCGGATGTAGGCGGTTTTTATCTGTGTGAACATGCTGTGTACCTCTCATATCCTGTGTGTTCTCAAATGTTCTCATTTTAAGAGGGGCGTGTAAAGAACAAAATTAGAACAAAGATAGAATTTTTTAAGAGTATTTATCCAACAGTGATGAGGCGAATGGCTTGATCCTGTTCGGTCAGCCATAAAAGTGTACGCGCGGCACGGCCGCGATCGCTTTCTAGATGTGGGTCATCAGCAAGTAATTTGCGGGCATCGGATTGCGCGACAGCCATCAGATCGGCCTGCCCCTCGATATCTGCTATACGAAACCTTGGCAGTCCCGATTGGGCAGTGCCGATCAGGTCCCCGGCCCCCCGCATTTTCAGATCTGCCTCTGCAATCTGAAACCCGTCTTCGGTTTCGCGCAAGACCGTGAGCCGTTTGCGCCCTGATTTGGACAGAGGTGCTTGATACATCAACAGACATGTTGAGTGTTGATCGCTGCGTCCCACACGACCGCGCAACTGATGCAACTGCGCCAGACCGAAACTTTCAGCGCGCTCAATCACCATTATGGTGGCATTGGGGACGTTGACGCCGACCTCGATCACTGTTGTGGCAACCAGCAGGCTTGTTTCGCCAGTTTGAAAACGCCGCATGGCCTGATCTTTATCGGCAGTGGGCATTTGTCCGTGCACCAGACCGACCGTGTCACCCCCCAGAACGGCTCGCAGCCGTTTAAAGCGGTCTTCGGCCGCGGTGAGGTCGGACAGCTCACTTTCTTCGACAAGGGGGCAAACCCAATAGATCTGCCGGCCTTGGGCAATCGCGTTACGTAGTTTTTCAACCACTTCGTCAATCCGCCCCGCTGAGATCATTGCTGTGGCAATTGGTTTGCGCCCAGGCGGTTTTTCGTCGAGGACCGACACATCCATATCGCCGTATTGTGCAAGAGCCAAGGATCGCGGTATTGGCGTTGCTGTCATCACCAGCACATCGACAGACTGGCCTTTCTGACCAAGCTCAAGACGCTGGCGTACGCCAAACCGGTGCTGTTCATCGACCACAGCTATGCGCAAATCAGCAAAAACCACGTCCTTTTGAAACACCGCGTGGGTGCCGACCAGCAATTGAATGTCGCCGTTTTGCAAGGCTGCCAGTTTCGCTTGTCGGTCCCGGCCTTTGTCGCGGCCGGTTAAAAGTTGCAGTGTGATACCCGCGCTTGTGGCCAGCGGTTGCAAAGCTTCGAGATGTTGGCGTGCCAGAATTTCAGTAGGGGCCATCATCACGCCTTGCCCACCGGCCTCGACGGCGACCAAAAGCGCCATAAACGCCACGAGCGTTTTTCCAGAGCCGACGTCGCCCTGTAACAGACGGTTCATTTTTTGCCCACCGGCCATGTCTTCGGTAATTTCCTGCAGCGCGCGGGTCTGGGCCCCGGTTGGGCTATAGGGTAATTGGTTCAGAACTTGGTGTTGCAACGTGCCGTTCCCTTGGGTGGCCCGCCCCTTCGTGCGACGCAGATTGGCCCGGGCCAGTGCAAGCGTTATCTGATGCGCCATGAACTCATCATAGGCCAACCGCTGCCGGGCGGGGCTGTGGGCAGCGAGGTCTGCCATGGCCTCCGGGCTGTGGGCTTGGCGCAGTGCATTTACCCAATCGGGCCAGCCCTGTTTGGTTTTTTGTCCGGGATCAATCCATTCGGGCAACTCGGGCAGTTGGGTAAGCGCAGCTTTGCTGGCCTTGGCCATGGTTTTCTGTGTCACGCCGGCGGTCAGGGGGTAGACAGGTTCAAAACTGGGGATTTCGGCCGCGTCGTCTTCACTGACGGTATGATCGGGATGCACCATTTGCGTCACGCCATCAAATTGTTCGACCTTTCCTGAAACAATCCTCCGGCTTCCCGGAGGGAGCAGTCGTAGAAGGTAATCGCCACGCGCATGAAAATAGACCAGCTGAAAACTTGTCTCTGCATCGGTAACCGTGATGCGGTAGGCACCGGCTTTGGTGCGGGATGGCGCGTGCTTGCCGATTTCAACGCCAACGGTGATAATCCGTGGTAAAGCGGCAGAGTTCACACTGCTTTGACGGCTGCGGTCAATACCTGAATGGGGCAGAGTGAACAACAGGTCGCGCGGCTTGGTGATTGCCAGATGGGCCATGTTTTCGGCGATGCGCGGCCCGACGCCAGCCAGGGATGTCAAATCGGCAAACAGCGGAAACAGAGCTTCTGGTCGCCCGCTCATAGGGCTTCGATCAGCGCGAGCCAATCGTCTTCGTCGATGGTCTCAACCCCAAGATCGGCGGCTTTTTTTGCTTTTGACCCTGCCCCCGGACCTGCGATTAGCAGATCGGTTTTTGTCGAAACAGAACCGGCAACTTTGGCACCCAGTGACTCGGCGCGGGCTTTGGCTTCAGCGCGCGACATTTTTTCGAGGGTGCCGGAGAAAACCAGTGTTTTACCAGCAACAGGGCTGTTGGATATCTGAGGGCGTTCGGTTGCTTGAATGTCGAGATGTGCCACCAAACGGTTAATTGAGGCCCGCTCAAGTGGCTGTTGAAAGGCGGTCACCAGAGATTTTGCCATCACGGCACCGACGCCATCGATTGCGTTCAAATCATCCCAAGCAGGACCCTCGAAATGGCTGGCTTGATCTATCCCCTGTTGTAGCATCTCCCATGTGCCGTAATGCGCCGCCAGCAGGTTCGATGCGGCTTCGCCAACATGGCGAATGCCCAGAGCAAAAAGAAAACGTCCCAAAGCAATTTTGCGCCGCTCTTCGATGGCTTGAAAGAGCTTGTCTGCACTTTTTTCCCCCCAACCGTCACGGTTTTTCAACTGCTGCAACCCGTTGCTGAAGCGGTCGCGTAAGGTGAAAATTTCAGATGGTTCCCGCGCCCAGCCATCTTGATAGAATTGCTCTGCCTGCTTGGCGCCAAGCCCGTCGATGTCAAATGCGGCGCGAGATACGAAATGCTTCATTTTTTCAATTGCTTGCGCGGGGCAAATAACGCCACCACTACAGCGTCGGACCGCATCGCCTTCATCGCGCACAGCGGCAGAACCGCATTCAGGGCAATGCGTGGGATAGAGGAAACGCTCGGCATCAGGGGGGCGTTTTGACAGAGCGACATCTGCAATCTTTGGGATCACATCGCCCGCGCGATAGACCTGCACCCAATCGCCGACGCGGATGTCCTTGCCCTCGCGGATCGGGCCGCCGGTGGCATTCAAACCAGCGATATAATCTTCGTTGTGCAAGGTGGCATTAGACACCACCACGCCCCCCACGGTCACAGGTTGGAGGCGGGCAACGGGTGAGAGAGCCCCGGTGCGACCAACTTGAATATCGATCTCGTCCAAACGGGTCCAGGCTAGTTCAGCGGGGAATTTATGCGCGATGGCCCAGCGCGGCGTGGTTGAGCGCAGTCCCAGACGCGCCTGCAGTCCCAGATCATTTATCTTATAGACCACTCCATCAATATCGTATCCCAACGTGGCGCGCTGGCGTTCAATTTCTTGATAATGGTCGATCATGCCCTTTGGCGTTGTGTGGGTTTGGGTAAGCGGGTTGACCACAAAACCAAGCTCTTTAAGGCGGTATATGGCGTCGATTTGGGTTTTGGCCAAGGGGGCTGACATTTCACCCCAAGCATATGCGAAAAACTTTAACGGTCGGGTGCGGGTGATGTCAGGGTTGAGCTGGCGCAGGGATCCCGCAGCGGCGTTTCGTGGGTTTGCAAAGGTCTTTTCCCCACTTGCGATTTGCCGGTTATTTAATTCCGTAAAATCTGCGTGGCTCATATAAACCTCACCGCGTACTTCCAGAATTTTCGGTGCATTGGTTAGCTGTCTGGGGATATCGGCGATGGTATAGGCATTTTCGGTGACGTTTTCGCCGGTCTGACCGTCTCCGCGCGTTGCGGCCTGAATCAAAAAGCCCTGTTCGTAGCGCAGACTAAGTGATAATCCATCAATTTTTGGTTCGGCTGTATAGACAAGGTCTGCCTGTTCACCAAGACCCAGATAACGGCGAATCCGGAGGTCAAAATCGGCGACATCTTCATTCGTAAACGCATTGCCCAATGACAGCATGCGCTGCTTGTGTTGCAGTTTGGCAAACCCGTCCGCCGGGGCGGCCCCGACCTGATTGGTGGGGCTATCACGACGTTTTAATTCCGGAAACACCGTTTCGATGCTGAGGTTGCGTTGTTTTAGCCGGTCGTACTCGGCATCACTGATACTTGGTGTATCGGCTGAGTGATAGGCATGGTTTGCCCTGTTCAAGGCTAATGAGAGAGCGGTTAATTCAGCTTCAGCCTCAGACATGCTTAAGTCAGAGATATTGGTTTTTTTTTGCACAGCGCGGTTCCCGAGTGGCCTGTGCAATTGATAGTCTGACGCAACAAATAGGTCCACCCATCAGAGCATCGCTCACATCGCGCTTGGCGCTGATTGTTTCTTTTCTAAGCAACTTGGACGTCGGCGTTTTGCTCGGGTTCCGGATCACGCAAGACATAGCCCCGACCCCAAACTGTATCGATTCGGTTGTCACCGTCAGAGGCTTCGCTTAGTTTTTTACGCAGTTTGCAAATAAACACATCAATAATCTTGAGTTCAGGTTCATCCATGCCGCCGTAAAGATGGCTGAGAAACATTTCTTTGGTTAGGGTGGTGCCCTTCCGAAGGGAGAGCAATTCCAGCATTTGGTATTCTTTTCCCGTTAAATGCACCGGCTTGCTGTCTACATCGACAGTTTTGGCGTCAAGATTTACGGCAATTGTGCCTGTGCGTATGATGGATTGGGAATGGCCCTTGGAGCGGCGGATAATTGCATGAATTCGAGCCACGAGTTCAGCGCGATTAAACGGTTTGGTCAGATAATCATCGGCACCGCAGCCGAAACCTTTTAATTTGCTGCTGGTGTCGTCTGACCCTGACAAAATTAGAATAGGTGTTTCGATCCGGGCCATGCGCAGATGCCGCAACACATCATGTCCATCCATGTCTGGCAAATTGAGATCAAGAAGAAGAAGGTCGTAATCATACAGTTTTGCCAGATCAATTGCTTCCTCGCCAAGATCAGTCCAATAGACGTTCAAATTCGCATGGGTGAGCATCATTTCGATACTTTTCGCAGTTGTTGGATCGTCTTCGACCAATAAGATTCTCATGTGGAGACTCCTCGAATATAAACTTATCTTTTTACTAATGCTGTGTAAAAGTTAACCTAAGGTTACTTTTGCTAGTATTATAGCATTACAATTCCCCTTTTTGGTTGTCTATACTTTTGTGACTGTGTTGTTTTCAATGCGATCTCGCCACGGTCATGCAGCGCTTGCACCCATGATTGAAACTCATCAATGCTCAGATTATACAGTTCCAAAGCTTTGTCTTGAGAAATCAACCCGTATAAAACGGCCCGAACGACGGTTGCTTTGCGCGAAGCAACCCAGCGCAGCGTGCCAACCGGTGGAAGGTTATCAAGCGACAAAATACTGCCATTGGCGGTTGTCACCGATCTTGGCCCCGAGGTCTTTTTTAAATACATCTGGTAATCTTTCTGTGGCGGTCGCCGCAGACTGCGTGTATCTAAGTTAAGAGACGCTGAAATCATCCTGTGAGAGTGATTAGAATTTTCTTATATTATGCAATAAGTTATCCGGAGTTCCTTGGTTATGATGGAAACTGAAACGGCTCTGAACTCGCTTGGCTTTGCAAAAAGCCCTGCTGAGACGCGCGTGGTTGTGGCCATGTCCGGTGGTGTGGACAGTTCGGTTGTGGCGGCACAACTGGCCGAGGAAGGCTATGATGTAGTGGGGGTGACGCTGCAACTTTACGACCACGGGGCGGCACTTGCAAAAAAGGGAGCGTGCTGCGCCGGGTTGGATATCCATGACGCGCGCCGCGTTGCCGACACGATGGGGTTCCCGCATTACGTGCTGGACTATGAAAACCTGTTCAAAGATGCGGTGATCGATGAGTTCGCCGATAGTTATCTTGCCGGGGCCACGCCGGTGCCCTGTATCCGCTGTAATGAACGGGTAAAGTTTAAAGACCTGCTGGAGACAGCGCGCGATCTAGAGGCCGATTGTATGGCGACTGGACATTATATTCAACGCAAGGTCGGGGCTTCGGGCAAGGCAGAGTTGCACCGTGCCGCGGACGCCGAGCGCGATCAGTCCTATTTTCTGTTTTCCACGTCACCAGAGCAGCTTGATTATCTGCGCTTTCCGCTCGGGCATTTGCCGTCAAAAGATGCGACCCGGGCGCTGGCGGCAAAATACGGGCTGAGCGTTGCAGACAAGCCAGACAGTCAGGATATCTGTTTCGTCCCCAATGGAAATTACGCGAGCGTGATCGAAAAACTACGCCCAGGTGCGGCGGACCCCGGAGAGATTGTGGACCCTGACGGGCGGGTTCTGGGCCAGCACAAGGGGGTCATCCATTATACGGTCGGTCAACGGCGCGGTTTGGGCATTGGGGGGCTCAGTACTCCACTTTATGTCGTGCGCCTCGATGTGGACACACGGCGGGTTGTGGTTGGCCCAAAAGAAATGCTGGCCAAACGCAATGTGCCGGTGCGCGAGATTAACTGGCTGGGAGATGCAGCCTTTGGCAGCCGTGATGAATGGCAGGTGTCGGTTAAAGTACGCTCGACACGGCCGCCGCGAGAAGCGTTGATCAGGCCGCTGTCAGAGACAACGGCCGAGGTCGAGCTTTATAGCCCTGAAGAGGGCATTTCTCCGGGGCAGGCTTGTGTATTCTATGACGGCAGCAGCAGCCGTATTCTGGGAGGCGGCTGGATCTGGCGGGGCTCCTGATGGCGCGTATCTGACGTTCTGAAGCGCGTCGCGATAGCGTCACAGCCCGAAGGCATAATCGCCATCACGCGTCGTTGATCAAATCGATATCTGCTTTCAATAGTCTGGCCAGTGCATAGGTGTCGTTGCTGGGCACCACCAGATCGAACCCCTGACTTTTGCGCAAGGCAGCACCCGCGCCGTTTGAACAGAAAATACCCACATGTTTGCCGACCTTGTGGCTCTGCTCGAGGATCGTCGCCATCGCTTGCTCTAGCGGGTCATAGGTCTGCTCGGGGCCGGGCGTATAGCCAAAGTTCAGTGCCAGATCGGCTGGACCAACAAACACAGCATCCAAGCCCTCAACCGCAAGAATGGCGTCAAGGTTTTGAAAGCCCTCGCTGGTTTCGATCATCGCCATCGTGAGAACGGTGTCATTGGCGTGTTCCAGATAGCCGTCACCGGCATAGTACTTTGCACGAAAAGGCCCAAAGCTGCGGCCACCGCGTGGTGGGTACGAGGCTGAAGCCACCAATGCTTCGGCCTGTTCTGCCGTGTTTACGAGGGGGCAGATTAAGCCATAGGCGCCTGCATCAAGCGCTTTCATAACCTCGGCGGGTGCGCCGGATGCCAGACGCACAAACGGTGTTGCAGCCGTTGTTGCCAGTGCCGTCAGCATCGCAGGCAAAGATTGCAAATCAGTCATCCCATGCTGCATATCGACAACAACCGCATCCAATCCGGACTGTCCCATTGTCTCAGCGATGAGCGGGCTGTCACAACTGACCCAGCCACAGGAAGCGGTCTTGTTTTGAGACCAGAGTGATTTGACGGAATTTGGCCGCATGATACAGAATCCTTTAACACATATGATGAAAACTTACTTCTGGTTGGTATCAGTGGCAAAGGTAAAAAGACACCGCTTATTAAAGTCGGCATATCAAGGGTTGGGCGTTATGGCCGGTGTAAAGTCGGCGGAAATTGTTTGGCGTGGCGAGACGCTTTTGATAGCACAAGCTTGGACATGGTCTTACCATACGGTAAATTGCGCGAATTAGCCTTGGGTGTGGGGTTGTTGCCTCTCACAGGTTAAAAGTTGTAACGACTGTTTCAATGCGCGTTTGGGTTTGCACGAAACGGCTTGTTGCGGGACCATGCGGCTGTAATGTCGTGCGGCAAAAAATGTCATGATACGAAAACAAAAGGTAATTTATTTTGAACAGAGCGGGTGTCTACGTGATCATGGGGGTTGCGGGTTGCGGGAAATCAACCGTTGGCGCGGCTTTGGCAGCAGAACTGGGCGCTCTTTATCTGGATGGAGACGATTTGCATTCTGCCGCCAATGTCACAAAAATGTCTGCGGGGAAGCCTCTGAGCGATGTTGACCGTGCGCCATGGTTGCGACGTATTGGTCAGACGATGGCGGCCTCGGATGGGATGTTGATCGTTGGATGCTCGGCGCTGCGTCGCATTTATCGCGATTGGATCCGCGAGCAAGCCAAACGTGATGTCGTGTTTCTGCATCTGTCTGGAAGCCGCGCTGTGATCGAACGGCGCATGTCCGCACGAGAGGGGCATTTCATGCCGGTGCAACTGCTGGACAGTCAATTTGCCACGTTGGAACCGTTACATGTGGATGAGACGGCTTTTGTGGTTGATATCGATCAGGCGTTCGAAACGGTTGTGGCAAAACTGGCCGATTATATTCGAACCCGGCCATAACGCTTTGGGGCGAGGGGTGCCCTTGCGCCAGTTGCAAGCGGTAAAAACAAATCATTTTGTCAAAACCGGCGGCCTGTTTGGGATGACCTCAGACACCGTCCCATAGCACACCGTTATAGACAATCACACCAATTGCGGGGTCAAGCGCTTGCATGTTCGGTTTTAATTGCCGGTGACATGATTATTGTGGAATGGCCTCATTGAGCCAAGCCACCGTCTGTTTTGCATCGTTTAGGGCCTCATCAAATCCGCTAAACTCTCTTAACCCGTAATGTCCTATGCTAAACCACCCGCGGCCATCCTCGGGATCGCGGCGAAATTCATCAAATCCGTAAGTTCCGTCAGCGCGCATAAATATATCAACGCAGACCGTGTTACCCTCTAAATTGTAGGATTGGACGACGATGTTACCATGGGCCATGCATTTTATCCTGCTTTCGCAAAAACGTGTGAATAAGGTGTATAAGTATTGGGCTTGTGGATGGTTAAAGATTTCCCTGTAATGTCGTTTTCAATGATTTTTCCAAGTATAGCGATTGCACGTCGATCTAGACACTAGATTTATGATTTTTCCATGGAACAGTTGCTACATCAGGGTTTCAGTCAACCATAATGGCAGTATCCGTGGTTGTTGCTCTTACTTGTAAAGAAACGGTCCAGGGTAAAAACCGAAACATTTTGTCATCCCAATGGTGGATGGTCGCCCAATGTGAGGCCATAAATGGCCTGGGCAGCGAATGGCGCATGAAAGAGGGAATTTGACGGAAACGGTCAAGACTTTATGACAGCCAAGGCACTGAGGCAGATATATCGTGCGACCATGCGCGCACGTTCTGGGGCGCAGTCTGCCTTGGTGTCTTGCGCTGCCTCAGTCTTGACAACTGGGCAGGTTGGTCGGGCAAACGGCTATTGAAGCGTGACCAAAGCATGGCGTTTTTTGCCCGCGCTCAGTTTGATCGGCGCTGCCAGTGCAGCGCGGTCAATCATCAAGCCGGCATCGGTCAAAGGTGCATCATCGATTTTAGCACCGTTTTCCGAGATCAGGCGCTTGGCCTCTTTTCCCGACTTCACCAATCCGGCGCGTACCAGCAGTTGCACGATTGACACGCCGTCTCCAATGTCGTCGCTTGTGAGCGTGATGGTCGGCAAGTCCGCACCGATGCCGCCCTTTTCAAACACGTCCCGGGCGGTCTGTTCGGCCTTTTGTGCTGCGGGGGCGCCGTGCAATAAACCGGTCACCTCATTGGCTAGAATAATTTTGGCGGCGTTAATCTCGGCACCACCAAGAGCGCCAAGCCGGTCGCATTCGTCAACTGGAAGCTCGGTATAGAGCTTGAGAAACCTGCTGACGTCGGCGTCAGTCGTATTGCGCCAAAACTGCCAGAACTCATAGGCCGACAGCATGTCAGGGTTGAGCCAGATTGCCCCGTCCAGGGATTTGCCCATTTTCTTGCCGTCGGATGTGGTGAGCAGCGGCGATGTCAGGCCATAGACCTCGCCATCGATCACCCGCCGGGTCAGGTCGATCCCGTTAACGATATTGCCCCATTGATCCGAGCCGCCCATCTGTAGCAAGCAGCCATAGCGCCGATTGAGCTCCATGAAATCATAGGCTTGCAGGATCATATAATTGAACTCAAGGAACGAGAGCGATTGTTCGCGATCAAGACGCGATTTCACCGATTCAAAGCTCAGCATGCGGTTGACGCTAAAATGGCGGCCAATATCGCGCAGAAAGTCGAGATAATTCAACCCATCCAGCCATTCTGCATTATTGATCATCAACGCATCTGATGGCCCGTCACCATAGGTGACATAGGCGGAAAATACCTTTTTAATTCCAGCGATATTGGCATCGATCTGTACGGGTGTCAGCAAAGGGCGCTCATCGGCGCGAAAGCTGGGGTCCCCAACCTTGGTCGTACCGCCGCCCATCAGGGTGATCGGTTTGTTGCCGGTCTTTTGCAGCCAGCGCAACATCATGATCTGGATCAGGCTGCCGACATGCAGAGAACTTGCCGTGGCGTCAAAACCAATATAGCCGGGCACGCCGCCTTTGAGCAAAGCCGCATCCAAGCTTTGATAATCCGTACAGTCCGCAAGATAGCCACGCTCCATCATGACATGGATAAATTCCGATTTCGGATGATAGGTCATGGCTTGCCCCTTTCGCGTATTCGCGGCATGTCTATCCCTGCTTGTCGCGTAAAGAAAGAGGGCATGTTACACAAAAGGACAATCACTGCACTGGGCGCGATGTCGGGAACATCCCTTGATGGGGTCGACGCAGCTGTGGTTGTGACCGATGGTCATGAAATAACCGCCTTTGGCCCCTCAGCTTACCGGCCCTACAGCAGGGGTGAGGCGCAGGTTTTGCGCGCGGCATTGGGTTGTTGGCCAGACGCGCAGCCGGTGGCTGCGGCAACGGCTTTGTGCGAGAGGGCCCATGCCGAGGTGCTGCAGCGTTTTGATGGGGTGGATCTGATTGGTTTCCATGGCCAGACTTTGGCGCATGATCCGCAGGGGCGGCGCACCCATCAAGCAGGTGACGGTGCCCGTCTGGCCGCGTTACTGGATCTGCCCGTGGTTTGGGATTTTCGCAGTGCCGATGTGGCACAGGGGGGGCAGGGGGCGCCATTGGCACCTTTTTTCCATTTTGCCTGCGCTAAATGGCTCGGTGCATCGCAGCCGGTTTGTTTTCTTAATCTTGGTGGCGTCGGCAATCTGACTTGGGTCGATCCGCGCAAAGCTGTCCCCGAGGCGGCGGGTGCATTGTTGGCGTTTGACACCGGGCCGGCGAATGCGCCGCTCAACGATCTGCTGCACCGACGTTTGGGGTTGAGCTGCGATCACGACGGGTCATTGGCGGCGTCTGGTACGGTTGCAACCCCCATGGTTGATCAGTTTTTAACTGCAGATTATTTTGCAAAAAAGCCGCCTAAATCTCTCGATCGCGATGATTTTTCAGATTTGTCAGCCTCGGTTCAGGATCTGTCTGACAGCGATGCTGCAGCCACGCTGACGGCAATGGTTGCAGGCTCTGTTGCTTGCGGACTGGCCCATTGTCCGACGCCGCCTGAGCGGGTTTTGGTGACCGGGGGTGGTCGGTTGAATCCCGTTTTAATGGCGGAGCTTGCCGATAGATTGGATTGTGCTGTTCTACCGGTCGAGGCTGTGGGTCTGGATGGGGACATGCTTGAGGCGCAGGCGTTTGCATATCTTGCAGTCAGGGTGACGCGCGGATTGCCAACTTCTTGCCCTGAGACCACCGGCGTGCAGGCACCAGTTTGCGGCGGTGAAATAAGTCTGCCGTGACCTTGCTAGTCTGCCATGATGGCTTGCGCAGGCTTGTGATTGATGCACCCTGTCGGCTGTTTGGTTCAGTGTCTTCGTGAGGCTGTTTTGAAACCTCGGATGTGTCACTGTGATGTTTGAGTAAGCACTGCGTATGAATGACACCTTTAATCCCGCCGGATAAGATGTGCGCGAGAGGTGATCGAAGCGCGCAAGTAGGGTTTGTATGTTTTTAAACAGATTTTATGAAACATCGACTTCCCTTTATATTCAAACCTCGCGCGGCCAGTATGCGTGATCATTTAGAGTCCGAGGTACACGCGCAGGTATATTATAAGTGCTGTTAACGAACGTCCGAGACCACACCACATTAATAGTGGTGCAAATATCGTCTGAGGTTACCAATTATATTGGCGGCTGGCGTGTATGGCGACACCAAAAGGGCCGTATCGGCCTTTTGGCTGCTGTTGTTTGGCCGCAGGGCTCGCCTAAGGCCCGGACGATGGAATTCCTGTATTCTCAAATCCTGCGGCGCACAAAAAGGGGTTTCTGAGGCTCTTGTGATGCGGAAACACTCTGTTAGACTCTGTTAGGAATTGAAGTTAAGGATACCCTCAGTTAGCGCTAACAGAATGGAATTGTCATGGTCTCTCGTATTATCCCCGTCGAGCCGTTTGATCTGGTTATATTTGGTGGCACAGGTGATCTGGCTCGGCGAAAAATCCTGCCTGGGTTGTTTCGCCGGTTTTGTGCTGGACAAATGCCCGACAGGGCGCAAATTATTGGCGCGGCGCGAGGCGAGTTGGACGATGCTAGATACCGCACATTGATTGCCGAGGCGATTATCGAGTTTGCCAAACCGTCTGCCGAAGACCACGCCCAGATAGAAGGTTTTTTAAAGCACCTGGCGTTTGTGTCCATTGACGCCAAGGGCACCCGCGGCTGGGAGGCGCTTGGATCGCTGTTGCGTGACGATGTTGTGCGGGCGTTTTATTTCTCGGTCGCACCGGCGCTGTTTGGTGGGCTGGCTGAACAACTGCATAGCTACGGTTTGGTCGACAATAACAGTCGCGTTGTGGTGGAAAAGCCGTTTGGCCGCGATCTTGCCAGTGCCAAGGCGCTGAATGCGGCGCTGGCAGTGCATTTCAACGAAGACCAAGTGTACCGGATCGACCATTACCTTGGCAAAGAGACCGTACAGAACCTTATGGCGGTACGATTTGGAAATATGCTGTTCGAGCCGTTATGGAACAGCCAATATGTCGATCACATCCAAATCACCGTGGCCGAGACGGTCGGTGTTGGGGGGCGTGGCGGCTATTATGATACGTCGGGGGCGATGCGCGATATGGTGCAAAACCACCTCATGCAGTTGCTGTGCTTGATCGCAATGGAACCACCGGCCAAGTTTGATCCCGATGCGGTCCGTGACGAAAAACTCAAAGTCATCCGAGCTCTGGATCCCGTTGCGCCGCAAGATCTTGTGCGCGGGCAATACCGCGCCAACGAGACTCAGAGTGGATTTTTGGAGGATGTGGGTAATCCGACGTCTAAAACCGAAAGCTTTATCGCGTTAAAGGCGCATATCAGCAATTGGCGCTGGGCTGGAACGCCCTTTTATCTGCGCAGTGGCAAATGCTTGCGGGCGCGCTCGTCCGAGATTGCGATTGTCTTCAAAGACACACCACATTCGATTTTTCCCGATGCGGGCGGCACCCATCGCAACGTGTTGTCGATCCAGTTACAGCCCAATGAAGGCATGACACTGGATGTGACGATTAAAGAGCCGGGGCCGGGGGGGATGCGTCTGGTCGATGTGCCCCTTGATATGAGTTTTGCCGAGGCCTTGGGCGCCGAAAGCGCAGATGTGCCAGACGCTTATGAACGGTTGATTATGGATGTCATCCGCGGCAATCAGACCCTGTTTATGCGTGGTGACGAAGTCGAGGCAGCCTGGGCCTGGACCGACCCTTTGATCAGCGGATGGGAAACGCGCGGTGACAGGCCGGCGCCCTATGATATTGGCAGTTCTGGGCCGGATGACGCAATGATGTTGTTGCACCGCGACAGCCGTCGCTGGCGCGAGGTGCGATGATGCAGATGATTGAATACGCCGATCGCGAGACCCTGATTGAAAAAATTACAGACCATCTTGCTCAGGATCTGACAACGGCACTGCAAATGCGGTCGCGTGCGACGTTTGTCGTGCCGGGGGGCACCACACCCGGGCCGATTTTTGATCTCTTGTCTCGAAAAGCTCTCGACTGGGCGCGGGTCGATGTGATGCTCAGCGACGAGCGCTGGTTGCCCGAGGATGATCCGCGGTCAAACACAAGGCTGCTGCGTCAGCGGCTGTTGGTTAACCGCGCCGCTGCTTCGGGATATTTACCGCTTTACGCTGCCTATGAGCACCCCGAGCAGGGGCTGCCTGGGCTGGCCGCCAAGTTAGAGCCGCATTTGCCGATCGCGGTTATGCTGTTGGGCATGGGGGCGGATATGCACACCGCCTCGTTGTTCCCCGGTGCTGATAAGCTGAAACAGGCCCTTGCGGCTGATGCGCCGGCGCTGGTGCCCATGCGTGCCCCCGGCGCGCCCGAGGCCCGCATTACCCTGTCGGCGCGGGTGCTGGATGCCTCTGAATACAAACATATCGTGATTATGGGCGATGAAAAACGCGCGGCTTTGGAACAGGCGCAGACCCTCACATCGACCGCGGCCCCTGTCTGTGCAATTTTGAACGATACAAAGGTGCATTGGGCACCCTGACACAGGAATTTATGATGTTCGAACAGCTGAAAAAACACCACAATGATATTGCCGACCGGTCCATCCTGTCGTTATTCGACACTGCGGGCCGCGCCGAGGATTATCGCTGTCAGCTGGGCGATATGGTGTTTGATTATTCCAAGACCAATATCGGAGCAGAGGCGCGCGCGGCGCTGATTGATCTGGTGCAGATCCGCGATGTTGCGGGTGGGGCGCGGGCGATGTTTGCCGGCGAGACGGTCAACCAGACCGAGGGGCGGGCGGTTCTTCATACGGCGCTGCGCAACCTCGATGGTGGGCCGGTCATGGTCGCCGGATCAGACGTTATGCCTGAAGTGCGTGACAGTCTTGCGCGGATGGCGACCTTCGCCAACGCGTTGCGATCAGGGGCGTATCAAGGGCAGGGTGGGGCGATCACCGATGTGGTGAATATCGGTATTGGAGGCTCTGATCTGGGGCCGGCAATGGCGTGTTTGGCGCTGGCGCCTTATCATGACGGGCCGCGCTGCCATTTTGTGTCGAACATTGATGGTGCCCATTTGGCCGACACGTTGCATGGGTTGGACCCTACCACAACATTGGTGATTGTGGCCTCTAAAACCTTTACCACCATCGAGACGATGACAAACGCCCAAAGCGCGCGTGACTGGATGCTCAAAACTGTGAAAGCGCCCGCACGACAGTTTGTGGCGCTTTCCTCGGCCCAAGATAAAACGGCGGCATTCGGCATTGCGCCGGATCGGGTGTTTGGCTTTGCAGATTGGGTTGGTGGACGTTATTCGCTTTGGGGGCCGATCGGGTTGAGCCTGATGCTGGCCATTGGTCCGGAACGGTTTGATGAATTTTTGCGCGGTGCACAGGCGATGGATCAGCATTTTTTGGAGGCAGATCCGCAGCAAAATCTACCGGTGATGTTGGCGCTGGTGGGGATTTGGCACAATCAGATATGTGGTTATGCCAGTCGCGCCGTCCTGCCCTATGATCAACGGCTGTCGCGTCTGCCCGCTTATCTCCAACAGCTCGAGATGGAAAGCAATGGCAAGGGCGTGGCAATGGACGGCAGCGGTCTGCCCTATGCGTCCGGGCCGATCGTTTGGGGAGAACCCGGCACCAACGGCCAACATGCATTTTACCAACTTATTCATCAGGGCACACGGATTGTACCTTGCGAATTTATGCTGGCCGCTCTGGGGCATGAGCCTGATCTTGCGGCGCACCATGATCTGCTGGTTGCCAATTGCCTGGCGCAGTCAGAAGCGCTGTTGCGTGGTCGCTCCCTGGCCGAGGCCCGGCGTTTGATGGCTGAGAAAGGTCTTCAGGGGGACAATCTCGACCGGCAGGCAGGGCATCGTGTTTTTACTGGCAACCGTCCCTCAACCACGTTGATTTATCCAAAAATGACACCCGATATGTTGGGTAAGGTGATCGCATTATACGAGCACCGAGTATTTGTCGAAGGGATCATTCTGGGGATCAATTCATTTGATCAATGGGGTGTTGAACTGGGAAAAGAATTGGCGACAGCCTTGGGTCCCGTGTTGTCAGGCGCGGAGAGCAGTGCCGGTAAAGACGGATCTACGGCGGGGTTGGTCGCCTATGTGCAACGTCACAGAGCGGCGCCAAGCTGACAGTGCGACGCCGCTCTGCGTTAGAGGCGACACGCAATCGTTCTAAAACAAAAACAGCATAGGCAACATCAAAAGAATGCCTGCCAGACCGCCTGCACCATCGTCACTGGCCAGAGCGTCGTCGTCGGTCTGGTGTTGGCTGTCGTCGGTCACAGTTTCCGTCATCGGCACAAGTGGCAGGCCGGTCAGGGCCATTGTGGTCAACTCAGAGGAAAATTCAGGATTATCAAAGACCACTTCAATGATCTCATAAGGGGCCAGTTCAACGTTTAATGTACGGCCGTCCAAAACGTCATCTGGATCGATTGACGAAACCTCAGGTGCGGATTGATGAAATCCGGGGTTTTGACCCTCGACAGCTCCGAGCCGTGTGATTGTTACCTGTCCTGTCTCGGCGAGCAGCTTAGAAAAATCAATATTCTGGCTGCTGTCATGATTGGCTGTGGAAGCAATATAAGCCACCATTTTATCATCGCCCTGAAATACGTGCACATCAGCTTCTGGGCCGGAGGCTTCGGTCTCTGAGCTGAAACGGTGACCCAGATCCACTGCTTTGGTACCGGGTAGGTTTTTTGCCAACATGCGAAACATTTCGCCGGGGATGCGCAATTCGGTGACGCCTTCGTCGCCCGACAGGTTTGCGGCGCTGCTATGTTGGACCGCCCAAATATGGGCGACGTCGACATCGTTTTCGGTCATTGCCTTGACCATATTAATTAATTCATGGGCTTGTTTTAGGCCATAGTCTTTGGTTTTGTCCAAAGCGCTTGTATTACTTCGCAAGTTCCATTCAGTTACATAAGTGGTCAGATCATCAAACTCTTTGGTCCATGTTTTATTAATAGTATTAAAATCAAAATAGCGACTGTTTAGGTTATCAGGAGCTGTTGAATAAATATGAGCGACAACACCATCAATTGCATTTTGTTCGCTCTCGGTATCGAACTCATTGATAATTAGTTTATTCGCCAGTTGCGGCCAAGAGATTTTACCCCCGGGGGTTAAGATAGATCGGTCAAGATTAAGATTGTAATCCTTATTCAAAGCCGCAATTTTTTCATCGGCAGACTCATAGTGCGCATAGTCATCATTAAGGCGGGCATAATTATAATTTTCACCCATTTGAACCACGATGTCCGTGTCAGAAAAGATATTGTCGGCCCCGCTGTGATGGCTGATTTCTTCGTTTACAATCTCAGCCATTCGGCTTGAAACGCGGCCATATTCGACCGATGACATCTGTCCGCTGCCCCAGTATTCATTGCCGATTTCAAACGCGCGGATCGAGGGTGTTCCATAGATGCCGTCGAGCGTATCCCGCATGAATCCACGTAGGGTGTCTTCGTCGATTTGCGCAAAACGGTTGCCGTTGGCATCAACCTGTTGTGAGAGATATTTTTGTGTTGGCAGGACGATTGTTACAGATTTGCCGGCGTCCTCTGCATAGCTCATGAATTCCGAATATGGTAAGAAGTCGAGTGGCTGTCCCGAGTTTATATCGATAACCTTACTGTTGTCAGGATTGGCAAGATCAAAGTAATGTTCGGTCATTGAACCGCCCGGATAACGAATGCTTTCTATACCGATGTTTTCGGCGACATCATCATACGTACCGTCTTCACCTAACTGATCGCGTGTTGCGAGAATATTAGCTCCAAACAATTCAATATCGAATTCTTTATTAATGATGTTTTTTGGCTCTAAAATATCCATAGCGGAACATCCTATTTCTATTAAGGCTTCAATAACTGCCGTTTTAATAGATTTAGAATATAATTTTACATGCTATGGTATATTTATACTAAGTATAGACCGGACAATAAAACGATACTTAAAAATTGAAAAATAAATATATACATTATTAAATTTATAAAAAAATCAAAAGATATTCTCTTGGTAGGTCTATTTTAAACACAAACGCGAATCGTTGCTTCTGCCGCAATCTTGCGGGGCGTATCCTACGTGGCTGGGCTGAGTTATTTTCCGATTGGTGCGGTTTTTGGCTTCATCCCAACAAAGGTACGTAATGCGACATAGGATTACGCCTAATCTCTGATGTGCATGATGCCAAAAACCAGCGTGTTTGGATCGAAATTAAGAGAGAGTACTATTTATTTTCTGTTCTGATAATTCGACGGATCAGAGCTTGAGATTGGGCTTTGATGTTGCCAGCTCTGCTGCCCATTTTTGTGACCATCCACCGAAAGGCTCAAGCAATCTGAATAAATCAGTGCCGTTTCCCGACAATTGATATCCAGAATCTCCACGCTCAATTAAACCGCTCGCTGTCAGTTCTTTGATACGTTTATTTAGAACCGTGGGAGAAACCTGTTCACATTTTTCCTGAAGTTGACGAAAAGTCGCGAGTCCAACGGAGAGTTGCCAGATAACACCGTGTGCCTATCTACGGAAAAAAAAAAAAAAAAGAGCCATAATCGGCTTGCCTGATTTTGACCCTCGGACAGGTGTTCCAGGTGTTGGAACCTTAGAGTGCATACCAATCTCCGCTTGCTACTTATTTTGTGTCGCATTATTGCTACTTATTGTGTAGCATAAAAGTAAAGGATTGCCATGTTCATATTTCCAATTTTGGCAGCACTTGGAGCATCTTTCGGATGGGCAGCAGGTATCGTCTTAGCTCAAAGCCCTGCAAAACAACTTGGAGCATTCGAATTTACACGCATCCAGCTACTTGCTTGTTCAGCCATATTAGCCGCCTTTTGCAGCGTTTTTGGGAATTGGTCGACGGTCACATGGCAGTTTTGGCCTTCATTTACTGCAAGCTCCTGTTTTGGGATAGTCTTGGGTAATCTCGCAATGATTGAATGCCTGCGCCGTGGCGGGCCACGACGCACAGAACTGTTGCTATCTCTAAAAGCACCTTTTGTTGCGGCCATAGCATATGTCTGGCTAAACGAAATACCTTCTTCAACAGATATTGTAGGAGCCGTCATTATCCTTTCTGGCGTTGGGTTAGCAGTATTTTTGGTAGCAATAAACAATCTAACAGTGATGCTAAAACAGGAAATATAATGGTGGTTATTTTACTTGGTATCACTGCAACAGCTTTTCAAGGATTTGGATTCCTCGTGATGAAGCCAGCAATGCTTGCTGGGACTGAGCCTTTGGCAGCCTCTGCAATCCGACTTTTGGGTGCAGCCTTTTTAATATCGCTCATAGCACTCTGGCCTTCGAAGATATTCGCCAGCCATTGCAAATTAACCCCCCAACTTCTTGGCCGTACAATATTGCCAGGTTTCATCGGATATGGAATTTCATCCTCGTTGCTGCTCTACGCCTTCGCAAATTTTGACGCAGGAATTGCTACGGTTCTCGGATCTTTATCACCAGTAATTATTTTACCTATACTCTGGTTCAAAGAGGGCATACCACCTCGACCACAAGCAGTTCTAGGAGCAGCATTAGCCGTAATAGGAACAGCTGTAATTGTAGTTTAAGACCTCTGCTCAATTTAGGATTCCCTCACAGTGGTAAATTTTGTTTTTTTCAGGAGATCACATTGAGGATTTTATAGATGCTTTCAGCTGTGAATGCGCGCGTCGGATTGCGGATCAGAATGTCTTGCGCAAAGTTGATGCACTTTTGGATTGGTCTTGGGTTTTTCCGCTTCTTAAAAGCGGTTTGAACCGATCGGGTCTGGGCCCTCCGGGGTCAGATGAGATTGTCTTGTTCAAATGTCTGCTGATCGGCCAATGGCATGGGTTGTACCGACCCGAAACTTGAAGAAAGCTAGCGCGTGCGGCTTGATTTCAGGCTATTCGCAGGGCTTGATTTGCATTGCTCCGTTCCGGATGACGCAACCCATTGTCGATTTTGCAATGCGCGGGTTAATGCATGTGCTTACGATGGGTTACTGACCGAGGTCTGTCGCCAGATAGAGGGTCACAGGCTGAAGATGAAAGAGGCCGGTGCCGTTATTATCGATGCAACCAAGATCGAAAGCGCCGCTCGGCCAGGTACACATGTTGAGGCTCCGCCGGAGGGTCGCGCCGAAAATAAACCCTGAATGAGCCTGCACCTGTTATTTTTCGTGCCGACAACGATGCCCGATGGGTCAAGAAAGGCCGCAAGGACACGCTAGGCCACAAGGGTTTTGCTCGGTGCGATGAAGAGGGGCTCGTGGATAAAATCCATACCACCCCTGCCAATGTTGGCCAGAGCCCAAGGTTTTGAACGATGATAAAAGGGAGCAAAGCACAGCGCATTCTGCTGGACAAAGCTTATGCCAGCAAAGCAAATCGTGGCGCTGTGAAAGGTAAGCAGCGCGATGGTATCTTGCACAAGGGGTTGCGCGGGCGCTCACTGCGCCAATCGTAAAAGCGCTTTAACAAGCGGATCTCGAAGCCGCACTTTCGCGTCGAAGGGTGCTTTGGCACGATGAAGCGGCTCTTTGGGTTACAGCGCGCACGATACTTCGACGTCGCCAAAACCCACGCACAGATGGTCATGGCCGCCATAGCGCAGAACTTGCTCAAGGCCGCAAACAAGATCACCTTTAACAAACAAACCCATTGATGGCACTATCGTTGGGGTTCACCAGAAGGCGACCGGCTCAAAAGGGGTCACAGCATCAGGCCATTGGGTGCTCGCGCGGTTGGGCGAACGATAAAAATCATCGTGTTGGTGGATGTGCTCGGCACTTTGGTTCGGTTTCTGCTGCTGCCGGGGCAAGCGCATAATATGAAAGGTGCCGCGCCGTTGATCAAAGGCGTTTCATTTGATGGACTGCGCGCGGATAAGGCGTTTGATGCGGACTGGCTGTTACACGACCTTGATGAGCGTGGCGCAACTGCTGTGATCCCGCTCAAAACCAACCGTAACATCCAGCGCAATTATGATGCGGAGGTCTAAAAGTGGCGCCACTTGGTGGAGAATGACTTCGCAAAGATCAGAGAGTCCAGAGCGATAGCCACAAGGTACGATAAGACGGATTGCAGCTATACAGCGTGTTGGAACCTCGTGGCAGTACTTATAGTTTCAGGTTGATTGTCCACAGGCCCCAGTTTGCCTTACAAATAAAATAAACGTTTGCAACCCTCGCCTAGCCGTAATACTGAGTTTTGGTAATAAAAGCTTCGTTCTATCGAACTTGAGGCCCCTTGGCTCGGCTTTGTTCTGGGAGGGAAAGCCGAGCCATCATTGGTCCAACGCATCGAACTTTATTTGTTTCTCTAATCTAAGGCCCAGACGTTAGGTCGGATGCTGCTTTTATATTCTTGCGTGATCTCGGTCTTGTGTTTGAGGTTGGCTTTCGACTGCCGGGAAACGGTTAGCACAAGCGTATTGGAACGTGTTCGACTGTTTTCTTGACCGAAGATGGTCTGAAATAATCTGATTATTTTGACTTGGGCAATTGTTTAAAGCAGTTGCGTCGGGTGGGGACTGATCCGTGAATAGTTCATGTATTGATGTCGGTGCCCACGGGATGGCTTCCAAGATGAAACTTGGGAGCCGGATATAACTGAAAGGCTTAAATGGGAAATATTGCTCAGTTTCTTAGTCTAAGTAGTGTTTTTTCACACCGTCCAACCATCGTATTCCTCTTGCTGGCGCCTTAAAATGGTTTTTGACTAAAGCCATTATTAGGCTGGTTATCGGACGCGCGGTTTTGTTCCATTCTTTAGCCGATCACGAATGTTACGATGCTTTAGCGGCTGTCAAGTTTTTCATCACGTTTCTTGGGAAATTGATAAAGAAACACTTGACCCATCATAAGTTATCGATATATACTTTAGCATATCACAATTTTTAAAGTGGTATGTGTGAGTAATATCTCTCCCCGTGTGCTGGGGCATGTAAATTTATTTTTCAGTGCCTTATTTTATAAGTTCTTGGCTCGGTCCCAGTGGGGCCGGGTTTTTTGTTGTTTTAGTTGAGTTTCAAGTCTGTTTTCTGACATTAGTGGCAGCATTTCAACTTTGGGCTGGCGAAGTTACGACAATGGTGCCGATTTTTTGGCTTGGGCCTTTAAAACCTCCGATTCTAACAGCCAGATATATTTCTTGTCTGCCTTCGTGGCGCGCCAAAATACCTTGCCACCATTGCGCCATGGGTCAAGAACAATGCCATCGGTATGTTTGTCCCCCTTCGCACTAATGATTAAGGTGCTATGCCCGATGCGAAAACTCTGGGGTTTGGAACGGGCCATATGTAGATCAAGTGTTTTTAAGTCGGTTTGTTTTAGTCTGCTCTCCATATCGCGCGCCCAGTGCCAACACAGACCGCGGTTGCGCAGTCCCAGATTGACTTTGGTGTTGTGGATCAGTGGCGCATCTGTGACTTGATACAGAACAGACAGGTGTTGAGCGTGCTCAAAGGCAGCTTGTGCTGCGGTTTTGGCCTCTTGCGGATCCACTTTTGGCCCGAGCGAATGGATGCTGTCCGCAAGGGCCGCAACCTCTGACGGTGACGCAGCGGGCACTCCGGTTTTTGGCTGTATTGCGCACCCAGTGGTGAGCATGAAAACAGCAAAGATGCAGAGGGTCACAAACTTCATTTGGGGCTGCACTGTATGGCGCACGGTGATTTGGTTTTGTGTGGCATGTCTATTTTACCTAAGATTACCCATCATCATCAAATTATTATTTCAGTGTCCTACACAAAGAGCCGTAATGCGGGCGCATAAC
>ERZ802822.581-NODE-581-length-24952-cov-7.925749_pt1 | contig 24952 bp, 22 predicted proteins | sample MGYA00345649_ERZ802822 | MGnify/ENA primary metagenome ERZ802822 (study PRJEB30503, sample SAMEA104212359) | marine metagenome | biome: Westerlies Biome; feature: [SRF] surface water layer (ENVO:00010504) within the epipelagic zone...; material: water...
CTTTTTGCCAAGGAGTTACTATTACCTTGACTGCATTAATTGAGTTAATCTTTTCTTATGAGACGTATGAGTAACAAAGTGTATTGAAGACAGTTTGCTTATACAATGTCTAAAGCCATCATCTAAGGAACCAGAGGTAATTTCACCACCGTGAATATGTGCGATAGGAATTTTTGAGATATAAGCAGCTAAAGCCACACTTAAAACCTCGTATCTATCACCTAACAAAATAAACAATTTAGGCTTATATTTTTGTATTAAAGATGAGATTTTTTTAGATATATTATTCGCTTTATCTCGATAAAGTAATGCAAATAGTATTCCAAGAACTATAGATAAGATTGGGCTAATTAAAACTATAACAATAAAAGAAAAAACAATAAAAATGAAATTAGAAAGAGCTTTATCAGTTCTCATTTACACGTAAAAATTAAATTAAACTTTAACCTTCTCTTTAATTTCCGTGAATTTAAGATTTCCTGACTCTATATCTAGTTTAATTTGACCGCCAGCCTTGAGATTACCAAATAGCAGTTTATCAACTAATGGTTTTTTTATATTTTTAGCAATAAATCTTTCCATAGGTCTAGCACCCATCTCTTTATCATAGCCATTATCAGCAATCCAATTTATTACGCCTTTTGAGACCACTATTTCAACATTTCTTTTATCTAGTTGAGCTTGGAGTTTTGTTAGGAATTTATCAACAATAGATAAGATGATTGATTTATCTAAGTAATTAAATTGAATAGTTTCATCTAATCTATTTCTAAACTCAGGAGTAAATAGTTTATTTAATGAGTTCATTGCATCAGATTCATTGGATGATGAACTGAAGCCTATATTTCTCTTCGCAAGAAGTTCTGCACCAATATTTGTAGTCATAATAAGTACTACATTTCTAAAATCAGCCTTTCTTCCATTATTATCAGTAAGAACACCAGCATCCATTACCTGAAGTAATATGTTAAATATATCAGGATGAGCTTTTTCAATTTCATCAAGCAATAAGACACAATGTGGTGATTTGACTATAGCCTCTGTTAATAGACCACCTTGATCAAAGCCGACATAACCAGGAGGCGCTCCAATCAATCTAGAAACAGTATGGCGCTCCATATATTCACTCATATCAAAACGAACTAAATCAATACCCATTATCTCTGAAAGCTGCTTAGATATTTCTGTCTTTCCAACTCCAGTAGGTCCAGTAAATAAAAAAGATCCTATTGTTTTATTATCATCCCTTAAACCTACTCTGGATAGTTTAATAGCGCTTGATAAAGTCTCAACAGCTAAGTCTTGGCCAAAAATAACTCGTTTTAAGTTTTCTTCTAAACTCTTAAGATCTTTTTTATCAGCAACTGTAATGTTTTGTTCTGGAATTTTAGTGATTTTTGAAATAGTTTTTTCTATATGTTGTTGATTTACAGTAATATTTTTTTTATTTTTTCTTGCTATATTTAGCATAGCTCCAGTTTCATCTATAACGTCAATAGCCTTATCTGGTAAAAATCTATCGTTTATGTATTTAGACGAAAGATCAACAGAGGACTTGATTGCATCTGGTGAATAGGTAACATTATGATAATCCTCATATATACCTTTAATACCATCAATTATTTCAACACATTCATCATAAGATGGTTCAATTACATCAATTTTCTGAAATCTTCTTGATAAGGCTTGATTTTGATCGAATATACCCCTGTATTCTTGAAATGTAGTAGATCCTATACATCTTAGAGATCCTTTACCTAGTGCTGGTTTAAGAAGATTTGATACATCCAGAGAACCCCCGGAAGCGGATCCAGCACCTATTATGGTATGTATTTCGTCGATAAATAATATTGCTTTATCTTTTGTTTCTAGAAACTTTAAAACTTCCTTTAATCTTTTTTCAAAATCACCTCTATATTTTGTACCCGCTATTAAGGCAGCTATATCTAAAGAGTAAATAATGGAATCGTCTAATATTTTAGGTACCTTGTTATTGCAAATTAAGTAAGCTAATCCTTCAGCAATAGCTGTTTTTCCAACGCCAGACTCTCCTACAAGTAATGGATTGTTTTTGGTTCTTCTTGATAAAATTTGTATAAGCCTATCCACCTCTTTAGTTCTTCCAATCAAGCTATCTATTTTATTTTCATAAACTAGGTTATTTAAATTAATTAAGTAAGCATTTTCTTCGGATTTTGTTTTATCATCACCGTCATCATTTTTGTCAACAATCTCGGCACTTTGTTCTGTCTTTTGTGGTGAGCCATGAGATATATATGTAACAACATCAAGTCGATTAATATTATTTTTATTTAGAAGATAAACAGATCTTGATTCTTTTTCTGAAAAGATAGCAACCAAAATATTTATAGGCTTAACTACACCCTTTCCAGATGATTGAATATGAAAAACTGCTCTTTGAAGTACTCGTTGAAAACCTAGTGTTGGTTGAACTGCTTTTTGATTATCAGTCCTCATAATGCTGGATTTTTTTAGATGCTCATTTAATTCATCTTTCAGCGTTTCAATTCTTACATCATGAGACTCTATAAAATCTTTCACATCAAAATCACTCAGAATCATTAAAAATAAATGCTCAACAGTAAGATACTGAATATTTATTTCATGAGCTTTATCAAATAAATTTGCAATGGAAACTTCTAAATCTTTACTAAACATAACTAATCACTCAATGGTTCTATTTCACTTAATAATGGATGGTTGTGATGCTTTGCCATATTGTTAACCTCATATGACATCATCTCAGCTATCTCTTTAGAAAATATACCACAAACACCTTTACCTTTTGTATGAACAGCCATCATTATTTGTGTTGATTGTTCATGCGTATGATTAAAAACAGTCTGGAGGACATATACTACGAATTCCATTGGGGTGTAGTCGTCATTAATAAGAACGACTTGATAAAGAGGCGGCTCTTTTAGTTGTGGATCTTTTTCTAATACTGCGGAACCTAAGTCATTTGACGAATCAATGGTATCTTTAGATAGCCTTATCATTACATCCTTTTAACCATTTCTTCACCAAATCCCGAGCAAGATACTAAGTCTGCGCTATCCATCATTCTTTCAAAATCATAAGTGACTTTTTTAGCTAAGATGGTTTTTTCCATCGAAGAGATTATTAAATCAGCAGCTTCGGTCCAACCCATGTGTCTTAACATCATTTCTGCAGATAATATTAAACTTCCTGGGTTTACTTTATCTTGACCTGCGTATTTTGGAGCTGTTCCATGAGTTGCTTCAAAAACAGCATACTCATCTGAGATATTAGCACCAGGAGCTATACCTATACCGCCTACACAAGCTGCTAACGCATCAGATATATAATCACCATTAAGATTCATAGTAGCTATAACGTCATAGTCTTTAGGTCTGAGTAATATTTGTTGCAGAAATGCATCACAAATAACATCATTAATAATAATATTTTTACCATTTTTTGGGTTCTTGATTATTTGCCATGGTCCACCATCTAGGTCTGTAGCTTCGTATGATAATTTTGCAAGTTCATAACCCCAATCTCTAAAAGCACCTTCTGTGTATTTCATGATGTTGCCCTTATGAACAAGTGTCACAGAACCCCTGTCATTTTCAATTGCATAATCAATTGCTTTCTTTACAAGTCTTGAAGTACCTTCTTTTGAAATTGGCTTTACACCAATACCAACGGTATCTGGAAAACGTATTTGAACTATTCCAAAATCCTCTTCAAGCGTTTTTACAATCTTTTTTGACTCATCTGATTCTGCTTTAAATTCGATACCGCAATATATATCTTCTGAATTTTCTCTAAAAATTATCATATCAGTATCTTGAGGCCTTTTAACAGGAGAAGGTACACCATCAAAATATCTAATGGGTCTTAGACATACATATAGATCTAAAATTTGTCTTAACGAGACATTCAGTGATCTTATACCCCCGCCAACAGGAGTTGTTAAAGGACCTTTGATACTAACAACGTATTCTTTTAGCGCTTCAATAGTTTCATCTGGCAGCCAGGTATCTTTTTCATAGACTTTTGTAGATTTTTCACCACAGTACACTTCCATCCATTCAATTTTTCGATTGCCATCATATGCAATCTTTACAGCATTATTAACGACATTTAACATCGCAGGTGTAATGTCTACACCAATACCATCTCCCTCTATGTAAGGTATAATTGGATTGTCAGGAACATTTAATACTCCATCGATATATGATATTTTTTGTCCTGAATTTGGTTCCTTTACTTTATTAAATTTCATTTGAGTTAATGGTCCTTTTTAATAGGTTTTTGTGTTTTTAAGGGCCATTATTATACTATTAATTATTAGAATATAATATGCATAAAAATAAAGAAAATGACTAAAAAAACAGTGGTTGTAGGACTTTCAGGTGGTGTTGACTCATCTGTATCAGCTTTTTTATTAAAAGAAGCAGGATATGAGGTCAAGGCATTATTTATGCAAAATTGGCAATCAGAACCAGGTGAGGTGTGCACATCTGAAATTGATTTTAAAGATGCTTCTAAGATATGTGACAAACTAGATATTCCATTACATAGAGCAAATTTTTCTGATGAATACTGGGATAGAGTATTCACAAATTTCTTAAGTGAGCATGAAAAAGGAAGAACACCTAACCCAGATATATTATGTAATAGAGAAATTAAATTTAAATCTTTTCTTGATTATGCTTTTAAAATTGGAGCTGATTATATTGCAACAGGTCATTATGCGAAATTAGAGACAGTTAATAATATTAAATATCTCAAAAGAGCAAAGGACTTAGAAAAAGATCAAACTTATTTTCTGCACGAAGTTAATGAAAAAGAATTTGAAAACTGCCTATTCCCCCTCGAAAACTTAACTAAGTCTGAAGTTAGAGAAATAGCTAAAAATAATGGATTAATAACAGCTGACAAGAAAGACTCAGTAGGTATATGCTTTGTTGGTGAAAGGAATTTAAAAGATTTTTTAAATAGATTTATTAAATTTGAAAAAGGTGCAATAAAGGATGAGAAAGGAAATATTATAGGCGAGCATCATGGCTCAATTCTCTATACACAAGGTCAAAGACAAGGATTAAATATTGGTGGTGTTAAGGGAAGAGATGAGCTTCCATGGTACGTATATAAAAAAGATATAAAAAATAATGAAATCTATGTGTGTCAAGGTGTTGATAATGACTTACTTATGAATAATGGCTTAAATCTAGAACAGATAAACTGGATCAATAATATTAATTATGAATATCCCTTAAATTGCAGCGTTCAAATTAGACATCAGCATAAGCCTGTAAATTGCAAAATTTTTCATGAAAATAATCTATTTAAAACCATATTCTCAGAACCAATTAGAGCAGTAGCGCCAGGCCAATCAGCTGTTTTTTATAATAATGAAATATGTTTAGGCGGCGGGATAATTACAGAGACTTTTTGATATATAATTCAAAAGAATTTAATAGATCGTATAATAATTTATGAAATTTAATCATGACAATATTTCACCTCTTGATAGTAGATATGCAAACAAAATATCTGAATTAAGAGAAAACTTCAGTGAATCAGCTTTAATTAAAATAAGATTTGATATAGAAATTGAATGGCTTTTATATATCTGCGTTAATCTTCCGAAAACTTTCAAACCTTTATCCAAACAATCTATAAAAAAAATTACTAAATTTAAGGATAGTTTTGATAACAAATCGGTTCTAAAAATAAAAAAAATAGAATCGACAACCAATCATGATGTTAAGGCTGTTGAATATTATATAAGAGACTATTTCTTAAAAGATAAGGTTTTATCAACCTACACACATCTCATCCATTTTGGATTAACAAGTGAAGATATTAATTCCTTAAGCTATGCGCATATGATTAAAAATGGTATTTTCATTTATGTCAAAGAACTCGATAAAGTTAATAAGATTTTAAAAAATTATGCAAAGAAATGGGCTAAGCAACCTTTTTTAGCTAGAACTCATGGTCAAGCAGCCTCTCCTTCTACTTTAGGAAAAGAATTTAAAGTTTTTCATGAAAGAATTAATAAAGAAATGCAGCATTTAAAATCGATCAAACCCCTAGCCAAATTTAGTGGTGCAACAGGAAATTATCACACATTTGATATTGTAGACTCTAAATTAAATTGGATTAAATTGAATAAAAAATTTATCAACTCTTTTGGTATAAATCACAATGAATATACTACCCAAATAGAGCCACATGACTGGATAGCCGATGTTAATCATTCAGTCGTTAGAATTAATAATATCTTAATAGACTTATGCCAGGATTTATGGATTTATATTTCGAATGATATTTTTGCATTAAAGCTATTAAAAAATGAAGTTGGTTCCTCAACAATGCCTCATAAAGTCAATCCTATAGACTTTGAAAATGCTGAGGGAAATTTTGGAATGTCTAATGCATTAAATGAATTTTTTGCAAATAAACTGCAAAAATCGCGTCATCAGAGAGACCTATCTGATTCAACAGTTCTTAGGAATATTGGATTGGGTTTTGGATACTCTGCACTAGCCTTAATATCAACAAGTAAAGGTCTTGAGAAAATTACTCCAAATAAACTAAAAATTAGTGAAGAGCTTGATAGTAACTGGGAAGTTTTAACTGAAGCAGTTCAGACTTTAATGAGATATGAAGGAGTTCCAGATGCGTATGAGCAATTGAAAAACTTATCTCGAGGCTCAAAACTAAACAAAGAAACTTATATTTCTTTCGTTAAAACATTGGCTATTAGCGAGGAATCAAAAAATAAGTTACTTCAACTAAAACCAAGTGCATACATAGGTATTGCTGAAGATTTATCTAAAAATTAATAATTGATTATAAAATGTAGTCAAACTACATCTAAAATTACAAAAAAAACCTATTAAATCAACATTTATACTAATATGTTGACATAAAATACCTAATATTATTTACTACACTACACATTAATTATTAAATAGGGTGTAGTAATGATAAATCACGGTGATAATAAAACTAAAGCATCAGATATTCCTGAAATGTCTTCATCTAACTGGAGCTCTATTAGCCCAGAATATGTCGCAAGAATGCGAATGCAAAATCGATTTAAGACAGGATTAGATATTGCTAAATATACAGCAGGAATAATGCGAAAAGATATGGATGAATATGATTCTGATACATCTAAATATACCCAATCCCTAGGATGCTGGCATGGTTTCATAGGACAACAAAAATTAATTTCAATAAAAAAACATTTTCAAACAACTGATAAAAAATATCTTTATCTTTCAGGATGGATGATTGCAGCATTGAGGTCAGAATTTGGTCCCCTTCCCGATCAATCAATGCATGAAAAAACATCAGTTGCTAGTTTAATTGCTGAGCTATACACTTTTTTAAGACAAGCTGATGCTCGAGAGCTAGGCGATTTATATAGGCAGTTAGACAAAGCTGATGATAGTTCCAAGTCTGAATTCCAGAATAAAATTGATAACTTTCAAACCCATGTTGTCCCTATAATTGCCGATATTGATGCGGGTTTTGGTAATGAAGAAGCAACTTATTTAATGGCGAAACAGATGATTGAAGCTGGCGCTTGTGCTATTCAAATTGAGAATCAAGTATCAGATGAAAAACAATGTGGTCACCAAGATGGAAAGGTTACAGTTCCTCATGCAGATTTTCTAGCAAAGATTAATGCAGTTAGATATGCATTTCTTGAATTAGGAGTAGATGATGGAATTATAGTAGCAAGAACAGACTCATTAGGTGCTGGTCTAACAAAACAAATTGCCATAACGAATGAAAAAGGTGATTTAGGTGATCAATATAATTCATTCTTAGATTTAGAAGAAGTTGCTCAAGAAGATATGAAACATGGCGATGTAATGATTAATAAAGATGGCTACTTAATGCGACCCAAAAGATTGCCCAGTAATCTTTATCAGTTTAGAGAAGGTACTGGTGAGGCAAGGTGCATCTTAGATTCTATTACAAGCTTACAAAATGGCGCTGATCTAATTTGGATTGAAACTGAAAAACCTCATATTGGTCAAATTGGAGCAATGATGGATGAGATTAAGAAAGTAGTGCCAAATGCAAAGCTTGTTTATAACAATAGTCCATCTTTTAATTGGACATTAAATTTTAGACAACAAATTTTTGATTCTATGGAGAAAGATGGTAAAGATATGTCATCATATAACAGAAGTGATCTTATGAATATTTCATATGATGAAACTGAGCTTGCAGTTGAAGCTGATGATAAAATACGTACTTTTCAAGCTGATGCCGCTAGAGAAGCGGGAATTTTTCACCATTTAATTACATTGCCAACTTACCATACTGCTGCTCTATCAACTGATAATCTTGCTAAGGAATACTTTGGCGACCAAGGAATGCTGGGCTATGTTGCTGGTGTTCAGAGAAAAGAAATTAGAGAAGGTATTGCATGTGTGAAACATCAAAATATGTCAGGTTCTGATATGGGTGATGATCATAAGGAATACTTTGCTGGCGAGGCTGCATTAAAGGCAGCGGGTGAAGATAATACTATGAATCAGTTTTAGAACATGAGTTCATTTCAGTTTTACCACAGATATTACAAACGCCATCTTCAGATGTCATAACCCCACCACAGGATCCTTCAATTGGTTTGTTTTTTATAATCAAGCCAATTGCTAAACCTACGAAAGCTATACCCATAACAATAAATGTGGCTAAAAAGTTACTCATAGTCCTAAATCATACCATTTATTAGAAAATATTAGCTCTGACCCACCATCTGAAACAATAACCAACATTAAGGCAATATTATTATCATTAGCAATGTTTAGTGCATCAGGATAGCCAATAACATTAAATGCAGTTGCCATAGCATCTGCTTCAGTAGCCGATTCCTCATGCGCAATAGTTACTGACAATATTTTTGAATCAATTGAAAGGAGGGTTTTAGGATCAATAGTATGAGTTATCATTTTATCATCAGAGATTTTAAAATTTCTATATTCACCAGATGTAGCTATAGCTAAAAAATTATCATTATTTTTTATTACATGAATCGCTTTATCGTTAAATGAATTGGGATCTTGGATTCCTATCATCCAGGGAGTTGAATAATTTGAACCATTAACTATTAATTCCCCACCTATATCAATAAGGTGATTATTTAAGTTATTGGTAATTAAATATTCATGAATTAGTTGAACTGCATAACCTTTTGCAATAGAAGATAAATCAAACCAATTTTTGGTTTGTTTTATTAACTTGTTATTGTCAATTAATAAATATCCATCATCATTATCTTGAATTAAGTCCATATTAAAATCAGGTGCAAAACCTAATTTACTAGAAACTTTTCCTAACATGATGTTATACGCACCATCAGATAGTCTTTTTATACCTTCTGCAATATTTAAAATATTGTATAAATCATCGCTTATTGATAGCTCAACATTTGTAGGTTCTTTGTTAATTATGGCAATCTCAGAATTAATCTTATAATTAGAAGCTACAAGATCTATATGATCAATAATCTTGATAATATTTTTTTCATGATGGTCTGCTATGAATGAAGTAGATACTACTGACCAACTAGTACCATAAGCATTCCCGCTAATACTATAAGTTTTATTTGAATTTGAGTTATAAGCTATGAAAATACAGAATAAGCCAACGCATAATGCAATAAGCTTTGATATTAATTTTCTAGACATAAAGTCTATTTAGCCACCAAAATCATCCAGAGCAATATTCTCTGGCTCAACACCTATATTTGTTAATAGATCAATTACAGCTTTATTCATCATTGGAGGTCCACACATATAGTATTCACAGTCTTCTGGAGCTTCATGGTGCTTTAAATAATTTTGATATAAAACATTATGAATAAAACCAGTATCGCCATCCCAGTCATCTTCTGGTTGCGGATCTGATAATGCAACATGCCATTCAAAATTTTCATACTTTTCTGCTAAATCATTAAATTCTTCAACGTAGAACATTTCTTTTAAACTTCTTGCGCCATACCAAAATGTTATTTTTCTATCTGTATGGATTCTTAATAATTGATCAAAAATATGCGATCTCATTGGTGCCATACCAGCACCACCGCCAACAAAAACCATTTCATTTTTTGTCTCTTTAGCAAAAAACTCACCAAAAGGTCCAAATACTTTAACTTTATCACCAGGCTTTAAATTAAAAGTCCAAGATGACATTATTCCAGGAGGAAAATCACTTCCTGGAGGAGGTGAAGCAATTCTTATATTGAATTTAATAACACCCTTTTCTTCTGGGTAATTTGCCATAGAATAAGCCCTAATAACTGGCTCAGGGTTAATAGATTTATTCTCCCAAATTTTAAATTTATCCCAATCAGTATGATATTCTTTTTGTATATCGAATGATTTATAGTCTATTTCATATGCAGGAGCTTCAAGCTGAACATATCCACCAGCTCTAAAATCAACATTTTCACCTTCAGGCAATTTTAAAACTAATTCTTTAATAAAGGTTGCAACATTATCATTTGAAATAACTTCACACTCCCATTCTTTGACACCAAAAATTTCTTCAGGTACCTCAATTTTCATATCACTTTTAACAGGTACCTGACATGAAAGTCTCCATCCTTCATTTTTCTCTCTTGAGTTAAAATGCGATTCTTCGGTTGGTAAAATTGAGCCACCTCCATCGAGAACAACGCACTTACATTGACTACAAGTTCCTCCGCCGCCACAAGCAGATGACAAAAATATTTTATTTTCAGCTAAAGTTTGAAGTAATTTTGAACCTGCTGGCACAACGATGGGGTTCGAGGAATCACCATTAATCTCAATAGACACATCTCCTGTTGAAACAAGCTTAGATCTAGCTCCGATAATAACTGCTACTAACGCAAGTACTATTCCTGAAAAAGAAATAACTCCAAGTATTAAATCAATCTGCATAGTTAAACTCTCTTATTTTAAAGAGATATACCTCCAAATGACATGAATCCAAAACTCATAAGACCAACAATTATAAATGTTGCTCCTAAACCCTTAAGACCTTCAGGTATATCTGAATATTTTAATTTTTCTCTTATACCGGCAAGTATCACTATAGCCATAGCCCAACCAAAGCCAGCTCCCAAGCCATACACAACACTTTCTCCAAATAATAGATCTTTTTCTATCATAAAAAGTGAAGCACCCAAGATTGCACAATTAACTGTAATCAAAGGTAAAAATACACCTAATGCATTATATAAGGCTGGGACATATTTATCTAAAAACATTTCTAATATTTGTACTACAGCTGCGATAACACCTATATAACTTATTAATTCAACAAATTCTAAATTTGTATCAGGCAATCCCGCCCATGCCAAAGCACCATCTCTAAGTATAAAATTATAAATGAGATTGTTTAGAGGAACTGTTATAAGACAAACAACTATAACAGCAATACCTAAACCAATAGCTGCATCAATTTTCTTTGAAATAGCAATGAATGTACACATACCTAGAAATACTGACAAAGCAATATTTTCTATAAATACAGTAGTAATAAATATATTTAAGTAATGTTCAAACATTGAGCTCTCTCTTTGTTAAATCTGGGCTTGTTGAATGTTTAGAAAGTGCAAAGTCATCTTCTTCGATCTGTGCAGGCTTGTAAGATCTAATAGCCCAAATAAATAAACCAATGATGATAAATGAGCTTGGTGGAAGAAGTAATAAATTATTTGCCATGTACCAACCACCGTTTGATACTAGTGGAAGTATTTCATAACCAAATAAGGTACCTGCTCCAAAAAGCTCTCTTATTGTTGCAACACCGATTAAAATAACACTATAGCCAAGTCCGTTACCCAGACCATCAAAAAAACTTAATAAAGGTTTTTCTTTCATTGCAAAAGCCTCTGCCCTACCCATAACGATACAGTTAGTAATAATTAAGCCAACAAAAACAGATAACTTTTTACTAGTTTCATAATCATAAGCTTTTAAAAGCTCATCAACGACTATAACCAAAGAGGCAATAATGGTCATTTGTACAATAATTCTAATACTGCTTGGTATGTGATTTCTAATTATTGATATGAATAAATTTGAAAAAGCTACTACGCTTGTTAACGCAACACACATAACCATTGTTACTGAAAGATTGTTTGTTACAGCCAATGCGGAACAAATTCCTAATATCTGTAAAGTAATAGGATTCTCATCTATCAATGGTTTTACTAATACATCTTTATATTTCTTAAGACTCATATTCCAACTCACTGAATAAATTTGCATACCCTGAATCACTGAACCAATATTTCAACATATTAGTTACACCTCTACTGGTTAAAGTGGCTCCTGACAAACCATCAACTTTATAAGCTAAATTTTGATCGTCAGAAGGAACTTTTCCTTTGATAACTTCCAATGAAACAACTTCATTTTTATATAGTTGTTTTCCAGGCCATAAGGCTTTCCATTTAGGGTTATCAACTTCTGCTCCAAGACCTGGTGTTTCTTTGTGATCGTAAAACTCTAAACCAGCAACAGTATTAAAATCATTTTCAATAGAAATATAACCGAAAAGAGTTCCCCACAAACCATAACCTCTAACAGGAAGAATAACTTTTTCTATAAAATTATTTTTATCTCTAAGAACAAAAAATTTACCGACATTTTCTCTATTTTTAATAATAGCAATATCCTGAGATGCATCTAAAGATGTTGAGTACTCTGGATTTCTAGTTGCAGCTATCTGATCATAATCACCCTTATGTTCTTCTAAAAAATCTTCAAGCTCTGTACCTTTTAAAAGTTTTCCAGTATTAAAGTTAATATATTTTGCTTCTAACTGATTAAATTGTTCTTTGATATCTTTATTGGGATTAAAAATACCTGCAGCTTGAAGAATTTTTGTTCTTTTATCATTTGCTTTATTTTCATTCTGCATATCACGAAGACTTACTGCTGTTGATGAAACAACTAGTGAACAAACCAAACAAATTACAAAAGCAACTCCTAATGTTTTAACTATTGAATCATTCATTGTGCTAAAGCCTTTCTTCTATTTATATTTGACATCATTACCATATGATCTATAACAGGCGCTAATAAGTTAGCAAATAATATTGCAAGCATCATACCTTCAGGGAAAGCTGGGTTAATAACTCTAATTAATATAACTGTTATACCAATTATAAACCCATATATGCATCTACCAGTATTGGTTCCAGAGCCTGAAACAGGTTCTGTGGCCATAAAAACAAGGCCGAATGCAAAGCTTCCTATCACAGCATGCCAGTACCAAGGAACTTCAAACATTGGATTTGTGTCTGAACCTACTATATTTAGCAGACTTGACATTGCTATCATACCTATGAATGTCCAAAGAACAATTCTCCAGGAAGCAACTTTAGTAGCTAATAAGATTATCAAACCAATACCTATAGCAATTATAGATGTTTCTCCAATAGAGCCAGGAATATTTCCTAAAAATGCATCCATCCAGGTGAATTTGTCATAGATGCCAGCCATACCATTTTCAGCAGCCACGCCAAGAGCAGTTGCACCGCTATAACCTTCTGGAACTATATTGTTATCAGCCAAGCCAGCAATCCATACTTTATCACCTGATATTTGAGATGGATATGCAAAATAAAGAAATGCCCTACCAGTTAATGCAGGATTTAAGAAATTTTTACCTGTACCCCCAAATATTTCCTTACCAATAACTAAACCGAAAGTTATTCCTAATGCAGCCTGCCAGAGAGGAAGATCTGGTGGGCAGCTAAGTGAGAACAAGACTGTTGAAACAAATGCACCCTCATTGATCTCATGTTTTCTTACAACAGCAAATATAGTTTCCCAACCAATTCCTACAACAAAAACAGTTATATAAATAGGCATAAAGTAGCATGCGCCAAACCATAATTTTGAGATAAAGCTTGATGAATCATAACCAACAAGATTAACTAGTGGGTGATGCCAATCACCAGTATTTAATTGATTAATTGATTCAAGATATTCAAGTGAGTGTGATCCAAGATTGTACATTCCAAAAAACATTGCGGGGAATGTAGACAACCAAACAATTACCATAATCTTTTGAATATCAACAGCATCTCTAATATGAACAGGGTTTGATGTTTTTGTTTGTGTAGAAAAAATAAAATTTTCAACAGCATCAAATAAAGGAAACCATTTGGAATATTTTCCATCACCAATAAAATTTGGTTTTACTGAATTAATGTAGTTTCTTAATGAATTCATTGTTCTAAATATAAATTATTTAAATTATTAGCCAGAATCGAACAGTAATCATATTTACTTGGACATATGTATGACGCAAGTGCTAGATCTTCTGGTGCTAACTCAAGCATTCCAAGATCAACAGCCTGTTCAATATCTCCCACAACTAGAGATTTTAATAATTGTGGAACCAATATATCCATCGGAAGTATTTCATCATAAGTTCCAACTGGGACTATCGCCCTATCTCCACCATTTAATGAAGTATTAAATATGAATTTATTGGGTTTTAGCATTGATGATGAAAATACATTCAAATTAGAGTGCAATCGTGAACCCGGCATAAGCCAATTCAAGAAAATGTTATTAGCCTCGTCTGGTATTACAGATATGATTGAATCATAGAAACCTAAGTAATTCATAATACCTTCTGAAGAATGTCCATAAATAAGTGATCCAGATACAACCCTAGAGTTATTATCAATTTTTCCAGCAGTTAATTGATCTATATTTCCAGATATTCTTGCGTTAATAAGGGAGGGTTTAAATACAGATGGTCCGCCTAATGCAATTAATTTATGGGTTCTTAGAGAATTATTTTTTAATAAATAACCCAAAGAGATAATATCTTGATAACTGATAGTCCAAGCAACTCTATTAAGATTAACTGGGTATATTTGACTAATATGAGTACTAGATAAACCAGCGGGATGAGGTCCAGATACTTGATGATAATTAATATTTTCAACAATTGTTTCAAGATTACTGTTTTGATAGGTGCAGTGTATAGGGCAAGAAAATAATATGTCTAAAGCCTCTAACCCTTTGTTAAAACTATCTTTGTCTTGATCTATAATAAAAAAAGGATCTACTGATAAAGGATTGGTATCACAAGCATTTACAAAGACTGCATCAGGTGCTGAATCTACTTTTGGTGTTCGATTAAAAGGTCTAGTTCTAAAAGCATTCCATAGACCAGAATTAATAAGTAAATTTGTAAGACCTTTTGAGGTATTTTCATAGTGAAAAGATTCAGCTTCTTCATTTTCAGTTATTTCAATTTCTATGGAAAGGAATTTTCTTTTATCACCTCTGCTAATATCTTTAACAGTTCCTCCAGCAGGAGAAGTAAAAAAGATACCGGGATTTTTTTTGTCTTCAAATAACTTAGTTCCTCTTTTCACAATATCTCCAACCTTAACCATCATTGTAGGTTTCATGCCTACAAAATCATTGGCAAGAAGTGAAACAGAGGTTACGTTTGGTGTATCCGAAATAATAGGGTCAGGTGTACCCGAAATTGGCAAATTGAGACCTTTAGAAGTTTTTATCACGCGTGCTATACCTGAGTAAATTTATATACATCAAAAACGTGATGATTATAAATCTAAAGCGATATTGATTCTATAGTTTTATGAAATTGGTTTAGGCAATCTTTGTAATGAGATTCCAGCTATTTTTTTTGCTAAATTAATAACTTGCTTTGAATAACCATATTCATTGTCATACCAGCAATATAATGTAACTCTCTTACCGCTTGTAATAGTTGCTTGTGAATCAATTATTGATGCGAAAGGACTGGAATAAAAATCTGTAGAAACTATCTCAGGTGAATTTACAAAACCTAATGTCTCTCTGTATTTTGAATGAAAAGCCATTGATTTAAGGTAATTATTTATATCATCTTTATCAACATTAACATTTAATACTAAAGATAGAATTGCTAGACTGACATTGGGTGTGGGAACTCTTATAGCATTTCCTGTTAATTTATCAGCTAATTCGGGTATAGCTTTACTAACAGCTTCTACAGCACCAGTAGATGTAATAACCATATTTAGCGGTGCTCCACGACCCCTTCTATCACCTTTATGAAAATTATCAATTAAATTTTGATCATTTGTGTATGAATGAACCGTTTCAATGTGCCCGCCATCAATTCCATAATGATCATTAATAACTTTTAAGACTGGAACAATTGCATTAGTTGTGCAAGAGGCAGCAGAAATAATTTGATCAGAATCTTCTAAAATATTATCATTAACACCATAAACAATATTTTTAATATCGCCCTTGCCAGGTGCTGTTAAAAGAACTTGTGATGCATTAGATTTAATATGTTTTGATAAGGAATCAAAATCTCTCCATACACCAGTGTTATCAATTACAAGAGGATTTTCAATATCATAGTCACTGTAGTTTACTTCTTCAGGACTCAAGGCGTAAATAATTTTTACTGGATTGCCATTTATAACAAGTGTAGATTTTTCTTCATCAACTCTAACAGTTCCATCAAAAGGACCATGAACAGAGTCTCTAGATAAAAGACTTGCTCTTTTATAAATATCGTCATCCCCGGCTTTTCTTATAACAATCGCTCTAAGTCTGTAATAGTTTCCAGGGCCTGTATTCTGAATCATCATCCTAGTAACAAGTCTACCAATTCTACCAAACCCATATAAAACTATGTCTTTGGGCTCAGCAGGACGATCTGAATTAACATCAATTACATCAGATAATTCATAATCAATATATTTAGGTAGATCGGAGGAATCATTCTTTAAATTACTAAAATTAGGAAATCTTACAGCAAGCTCACCTATATCAATTTCACAATCAGCCACCGATAATGTATCCAGATATTGTAATATTGGAAATGTCTCTAATTCACTTAGCTCATTATTATCAGATTGTCGCGCAAATCTATGAGCTCTCATGATTTCGACAGGTGATTGATTTACAAGTGATTTTCCATAAATAAGGATATTAATGCCATCACGATATAAACTTCCAACAATTGGCACCATTAATTCAGCTAAGCCTTCTCTCCACTTCCAATCACCAAAAGAATCTTCTGGCAATATGCGATCTTGTCTTTTGGTAGACTGAAAAGAAACGTCTTTATTATTATTCATAATTAATGTAAAAAATTTACAGTATTAAATTATTTTAATAGATAAAGGTCTAAATAAAAATCGTTTATTTAGAAAAAGCTTTTAAATGAAAATCAGCATTTCCAAACATAGCATCAACTGCAACCATTTTCTTAAGATAATGGCCAATCATCATTTCTTCACTAACACCCATTCCACCATGCAGTTGAACAGCATTTTGTGCAGAAAGTTTACCAAATTTGCCAACGTGGGCTTTTAGAGCTGAAACATGTTTGAATTTATCATCAGAATTTGAATCTACTTCCAGCATAGCTTTGTATAAAAGTGATTTAGCTAATTCACTATCAATAAACATATCAACCATTCTATGTTGCAAGACTTGGAAGTTTGATATCGGTTGATCAAACTGCTCACGCTCTTTAGTGTATTGAACTGTCTTGAGATAACACGATGACATACAACCAACAGCCTCTGCACTAACACATAAAGTTGCTAGATTTATAGCTTCAACTAGTAAATTCTCAGCCTCATCACCTGTAGCAATAATATTAGAATCATCAATTGAAACGTTTTCAAAAATGTATTCTGCACAAGTCTGCTCGTCAATAGTTCTGAAAGAATTAAAAGAAACGCCATCAGCATTTTGATCCACAAGCACTAATGATAAAGAATTATTTTTAATGCAAGATACAATTATCTTAGAAGCATTTTTGCCATTTAAAACCAATGACTTTGTTCCATTAAGCTTATTGTTATCTGATAGATTTGTATTGGGGTGTAAATATTCATATGAATTTGCTGGTTCAGCAAAAGCTAATGATACATGCATTGAACCTGAGCATATGCCCTCAATTAATTCTGATTTGTTCGTAAAATTTGATTTATCAAGAACTGTACCTGCCAATACTACATTAGCTAAATAAGGTTCTATAACTAGAGATTTTCCAAATTCTTCAAATAATACTGAGAGTTCAATTGGACCAAAACCAAAACCCCCTGATTCTTCAGAAAAAGGCATTGACAGCCAGCCTTGTTCAGCAAATAAAGACCATGCTTTATCATCAAAGTCTTTATCTGATTTGACTACATCTTCTCTCTTATAAAAATCATATTCCGTTTCACAAAATTTTTGAATCTGTTCTCTGAGCATTACCTGCTCTTCTGTATAACTTAAGTTCATTTCTTATACTCCTAATACAAACTTAGAAATAATATTTTTTTGAATTTCATTACTTCCACCATATATAGATGTTTTTCTGAAATTTAAAAATCTTTCTAGCGACACAGCAGCATGTTCTGGTCCAGATGGCTTATCATTCGATCCATAACCACCAGCTCCAGGGTACATTAATGCATATTCCCCAGCAGCTTCTACATAAATCTCAGTAAGACCTTGCTGAATTTCAGTACCTTTAATTTTTAATATTGAAGATTCTGCCCCGGGATGACCGCCATTTTCCAACTCTGACAAAAGTCTTAACTCTGTCATTTCTAATGCTGAAATGGCAATTTCTACCTCAGCAACTTTTTTGTCTAAATCTGAGTTATCTAACTTTGAAACAACTTCTTTTAGTCCATTAAGTGCTCTCATTGATGCGCCAACAGCAGCTATTCCAAATCTTTCATGAGCAAGCAAGAATTTTGCATAAGTCCAGCCTTTGCCTTCTTCACCAACTAAATTTTCAACAGGAACTTTCACATCTGTAAAAAATACAGAATTGACTTCATGATCTCCATCAATAGTGATAATAGGCTTTACTTCTATGCCTGGTGTTTTCATATCCACTAGAAGAAATGATATTCCTTCTTGTTTTTTGCCTGTTGATTCTGTTCTAACTAATAAAAAGATCCAATCTGCATTCTGAGCCAATGTCGTCCAAGTTTTAGATCCATTAACTACATAATGATCGCCATCTTTAACAGCCTTGGTTTTAAGAGAAGCTAAATCTGAACCAGAACCAGGCTCTGAATAACCCTGACACCACCATGTGTTAAAATCTAATATGTCAGGTAAAAATCTTTTCTTTTGTTCGTCATTACCAAACGTATATATAACTGGAGCAACCATGCTAACACCAAATGCTAAAAGTGGTGGGCAGCCTGCTAAACCAAATTCTTTATTAAATAAATATAACTGAGTAGCAGTCCAACCTGTTCCGCCATACTCTACTGGCCAGTTATAACCCATCCAACCTTTTGCAGATAGAGCTTTATGATAATCAACCATATCTTGTCTGGTTAAATGCTCACCTTTATCCATTTTATTTTTTACGTGTTTTGGATAGTCATTAGCTAACCAATCTCTTAACTCATCTCTAAAAGCGAGATCTTCTTTTGAAAAATTAATGTCCATAATTACCTATATTATTTTTGAATTGATAGAATACGCACAACATTATACAAGTAATTGTAAAAAATTTACCATCAAATGAATAAAATTATTGACCATAGACATGCACATCAATTGAGTGATTTATATCACAAATCTGATCGTTCTTTATGCGTTCTAGTAAAAGATAGTAAAGAAGCTAAATTATTAGAAAATGAGTTGGCCCTTTATATTGATAAAATCAAATATTTTCCAGAAAATGAAATTCTTCCATACGATCATTTTTCAATACCTGAAAATATTCTAAAAGAACGTTTCCAAATTTTTAATTCTTTAAACGAAGAAAAAGAAATAGTAATAACTACTATAAAGAGTTTATTTGAGCTATTCCCAACATTAGACTTATACAAATCTAGAGAGGTTTTTCAGATTCAAGATAAAGTCTCACTAGAAAGTTTAGAAGAAATTTTAATATCATTAAATTATGAAAAAACGAATAAAATTGAATCACTGAATCAATATGCCATTCGAGGTGGAATTATTGATATCTTTACTCCAATTTATAAAAATCCATTAAGGATTGAAATCTTTGATGACTTAATAGAATCTATTAGATTTTTTGATATAGAAACACAATTATCAATTGATAAAATCCAAAATTTTAAACTAACCAAAAGTTCACTGTATGGCTTTGATGAGCATAATCTTAAAGTGTTTAAGGATAATTGGAGAAATTATTTTCAAAATAATGATGAAAGACATTGTGAGATATTCCAAAAATTAAATAATAATGAAATAGCGGAAGGCTCAGATATTTATTTACCACTATTCTTTAATAAAACATCTTCATTTATTGATTTATTTTCAAGATATGAATTTTTTCTATTAGAAAATCTAGATGATGAGATTTCTTTATATGATTCCTATGTACATCAAAGATATGAAGATGAAAATATAGATGCTAGCAGGCCCTTAATAAAGCCTAGAGATTCCTTTATTAATAAAGATATTATTAAATCTTTTTGTTCAAAAGATAAAATTATTAAAGAAGTTAATAACTATAATAATCCAAAGTTTGATGACTTTAATTCATTATTAAATTTGATTGATAGTGGAAAAATCATCAATCAAAAAATAATTCTAATAACTTCAATTCAAAGTGAATACGAACTTCTTATAAAGAGATTTTCACCAAATATAAATGAAATTTTAGATATAAAAGATGCTAATAATTCTATAAATTTAATGCTATCAAACATAGTAAGACCTATAGATCTTATGGACACCTTGGTTTGTCACAAAGAATATTATGAAAATGTGAACATGTTATTTTCTAACGAAAATGATACTAATTCATCTGTTATGCATAAGGATGTTCTTTTCAAAGAAGGCGATTATGTTATTCATGAAAACTATGGTTTAGGTTTGTACTCAGGATTAGAAATAGTATCCACAAATAATATTTCAAATGAATATATGAAAATTATATATTCCTCTAATGAGGCTTTATATGTACCTCTAAGGAGCGTTGAATTAATTTCAAAATATCATAAAAATGATTTAACGAGTGATGTTATCCTGGACTCTTTATCATCTAACAAATGGTCAAAAAACAAAATTAAAGCACAACAAAGAGCATATGATCATGCTGCTGAGATTTTAGATATTGAATCAAGAAGACAAGCCTCAACTGCTTCATTGCTTAGGGTGGATGATGATGAATTTATAAGATTTAATAGTCTGTTTCCTTTCACGGAAACACCAGATCAATTAGAGGCAATAGAATCAATTAGAAAAGATTTGGCATTAATTAAGCCAATGAATAGAGTTTTGTGTGGTGATGTTGGATTTGGAAAAACTGAAGTTGCAATGAGGTCAGCATTTATATCTATATCATCAGGTAAACAGGTCATAATACTATGTCCCAGCACAGTCTTAAGTGAACAGCACTACGAATCCTTTTTAGAAAGATTTAAGTCTCTTGCGGTTAATACAAAAATTATTAACAGGCATGTAAATAGAAAAAATAAAGATGATATCGTAAATGATTTTAATCAAGGGAATGTAGATATTTTAATAGGTACTCATGCTCTTTTTACATCTGGTATTAATTTTTCAAATACAGGTCTCTTGGTTGTTGATGAAGAGCATAAGTTTGGAATCAAACAAAAGGACATAATTAAAAGTAAGCAAGAAAATATTCACATCCTTTATCTCTCTGCAACTCCTATTCCTAGAACTATGAATTTTATATTTTCAGGTTTGAAGGAGTTTTCTTTTTTGCACACACCACCAACAAATAGAATAAGTATTAAATCTTTCCTAAAAGTAGAAAATTTACAACTTTTTAAAGAGGCGATTTCGAGAGAAGTATCAAGAGGTGGTCAATGTTTTATTGTTCAAAATGATATCTCAAAAATGGAATTTTTAAAAAGGAGTATCTCATCGATCCTGCCAGAAATAACAATCGATATAGCCCATGGGAAACTAAATAAAAATGATATCTCTAAAGTAATGAGGGATTTCGACACTGGTATTTTAGATGTGCTAATTTGTACAACAATAGTTGAGATGGGCTTAGATATCCCGAATGCTAATACTATCTTAATAATAGATGCTCAAAATTTTGGCTTATCTCAACTTCATCAGTTAAGAGGCAGAGTTGGAAGATCCGTTAAACAAGGTTATTGTTATTTTTTAATACCAATACCAGATTTATCTAAAATTGCTAAAAATAGATTAGATTCAATAATTAGGCTGTCAGATCTTGGCTCAGGGTTTTTTATAGCTCAAGAGGATTTAGAGATTAGAGGTGGCGGAGAAATGCTGGGCGATAAGCAAAGTGGTCATATTAATAGCGTTGGGATAAACCTATATCTTTCAATGTTAAAAAGTGCTCTTAATAAATTTAAGAATAATGATGAAAAAGAACTGATTCAAACTGAGATTAATTTTTATGACTCCTCTTATATAAATGACGATTATTTGCCATCGCCTCTCGAGAGGCTAAAAATATATAAATCCTTAAATAAGGCTTCCAGCATTTATGAGATAGACCAAATAAAAAATGATTTAATAGACAGATGCGGCGCTCTTACTGATGAAATTAAAAATCTTATCAACGACACAAAATTAGCAATAATTATACAAAGCTCAGGAATTATAAAAATTAACTCAAATGCATTTAAAACATCACTTCTTTTATCTGCAAAAATAGATAAAGGTGTTTTCGATAACATATTGACACTGATTACAAAGGAGCCCAATATTTATAGTATTAATAATGAAAATAAACTTATCATTAATTTAGAAGAGCCTAGTGCTTTTTCAAGAAGAAATAAGATAGCAAATTTAGTAAATGACATTTTATAAAAAAGCTCTACTAATTATCTTTCAATCATCATTATTGATGGCTGAAGATTCATTGGATTTTAAAGAATATCAAATAGAATTAATAATTTTTCAATACTCTAATACTAATACAGATGAAGTATTCCAAAATGACTTTAAAGCCCCTGAAGGGGAGATTTTAAATTTTTACAATCCAAGCCTACAGTTAAATAAAAAATCATTTAATGTAAAAATTCAAGATAATTTCTTTACTAAACTTTTTAAAAATATAAAGCCTTTGAATTCGAGAAACAGAGACATTAAAAGAGATAATACTAATATAAAAATAGCTAATCCAAAATCTTGGTATAGAAAAGATAATAATCTGCAAACTCTTGCAAAACTTAATGAACGATTATCAAAAAATACCAATTATAGATTATTGGATAGCTTTTCGTGGATTCAAAACATTGAGAATAAAGATAATTCAAACTACTTATATCATGAGGACTTTGATAAACAATATGGATTTTTTATAAAATTTTATAGAAGCCGTTTTTTACACACTGATCTTAAAGCTTACATGGGATCATTAAGCTTATCTGAGACAGACACCACAAAGTCATATATTGATAAATATGATAAAAAATTACTTGAAGTCTCTTCAAATATAAATCTGAAAAATAATATTGAAATTAAAATAAATAATAAAAATGATTTTATTGATATAAATAATAATGAGAAAACTGAGAAAACTGAGAAAAATGAGATATTAACCTCAGAAAAAATTAAGTGGTTTATAGATGAAGATAAAAGAATTTTTAACAATGAAATTCATTATTTTGATCACCCTTATTTTGGCATTGTGATATCAGTTAATGAAATTTAACTTTTATAGTATGCATTGTCATCAACAGAATGATCGGTACTATCTTTAACAGATTTAAGCTCAGGTATTTGCTCTAATAATGTTTTCTCAATACCGTCTTTTAGAGTAACATCTACCATTCCACAACCTTGACACCCTCCACCAAATTGTAAAATAGCCTCTCCTTTATTAGTAAATTCAAGCAAGCTAACCTCTCCACCATGTGATTCAAGCATTGGGTTTATTTCATTATATATAACGTAATTTATTCTATCTTCAGGTGGGCTATCTGGGGAAATATTCGGAAGTCTTGCATTGGGAGCTTTAATGGTTAACTGTCCTCCAAATGTATCATTATCAAAATTTACTTCAGAATCAACTAAAAATGGAATGCTTCTTTTTTCAATATGAACTGTTAGCGTTTTTAGATTTAATATTTCATCATCTTTCATTCCCTCTTCTGGTTTACAATAAGCAAGACAAGTTTCAGCTTTAGGCGTTCCTGGATCAGAAATAAAAATTCTCACTGCAAGATTTGGCTCATTTTTATCCTCAATAAGTTTGGCTAAATACTTTTCAGCTGTTTCTGTAATATTTACAATTTTATTCATAATTTATGTGGTTAAAAAGATTAATAAAATCAATACTAGGTGTTCGTAAGAAAGAAGAACTAGAAAATGATTTAAAAAAAATTTCTATAACAAAGATAACTACTTTATTTATAGCACTAAATATAACATTTATAGGGATTATATTTGTTATAACAAGATTTTTTATTATCTAAATGAATAAATTTACTAAAGCAACATCTCTAATCAGCGAGCATTATAAAGGGAATATTAAAATTAATTTAAGCCCTTCTTGTGGTTACAGATCTCGGTGTGAATTTGGCTATCGAAATAGTTTTTATACAATGTACGATAGATCAGGAAATATTCAGTATCTTGAGGTTTTCAATATTGCCAGGCCTGCTATTCAGGATTTGATGCCAAAATTACGAAATAGTATTAATCATTCTAAATTTCTTAACCATAAATTATTTCAAGTTAACTTCAGAACAAACAGTGTAGATAAGATTTTAGTAACTCTTATATTTCATAGAAAACTTAATGATGAGATGAAAGAAGAAGCTCTAAAAATTTCAAATCAATTTAAGATTGATATTAATCTTAGATCAAAAAAAGATATCTATTCAACAGGTGATGAGCTTTTGGTTGATGATATAAATATTAATAACATAATGCTATATCAGACAGACCAGTCATTTTATCAACCAAATCACTTCCATATGCCA